>Ga0315908_10003861_pt1 | contig 10868 bp, 8 predicted proteins | sample LakEriMetagenome_12_FD_203520 | JGI IMG/M metagenome (GOLD analysis project Ga0315908, IMG submission 203520) | Freshwater fungal communities from buoy surface, Lake Erie, Ohio, United States - Buoy 4 MA124 | ecosystem: Environmental > Aquatic > Freshwater > Lake > Lake biofilm | place: USA...
TTAGCCTACTCTACCCTACCATCGGCCCGAAAAAAACTCAAAAACTGCAGGACTTTCATAATTTCGCCGTCTCTAATGGCCTTTTATGCTGAAAACCAAACTCGTTAGTTCTCCGTCAGAAGAAAAAATATGGATGCAGGTGCCATTTTTGGTCTATAAAAACGACCCTAATTGGATTCCGCATCTCCGACAAGACATTGAAAAAGTTTTTGATCCCAAGAAAAACAAGTTTTACAAAGAGGGAGCAGCCCAACGTTGGATCCTCTTTGAAAATGACATAGCCATTGGACGAATTGCGGCTTTTCACTGGAAAAAATACAGTGCTGGCCAAGATCAGCCCACCGGTGGTATCGGCTTTTTCGAATGCACCCCCAACGCCGAGGCAGCCCAACTATTACTCCATACGGCCTGCGATTGGTTGAAGTCCGAAGGAATGGAATCAGTAGATGGCCCTATTAACTTCGGTGAAAAAGATGCCTTTTGGGGGCTTTTGGTCGAAAACTTCACCAGCATGAATAGTTACCGGATGAATTACAATCCCGCCTACTACCGTGCCTTTTTCGAAGATTATGGCTTTCAGCTCTACTACGAGCAATGGTGTTATCGCCGCGATTTATATGTGCCTGCACAAGATGTGTTTGTTCGAAAAACCAACATCTTAATGTCGGAGCCCGGCTACACGATCACTAACGCACGCGGCAAGTCGGATGAGCAATTGGCCAATGACTTTGTAACTATTTACAACGCTGCCTGGGCTGGATTTGCGGGTTTTAAAAGCATGCCCCTTCAGCAAGCTAAAAACATTATTAAAGCCATGAAACCTGTTATGGACAGAGACATCATGGTGTTCGTGTATCACTTCGGAAAACCCATTGCTTTTTACCTCAATCTACCTGAGCTCAACGAAATATTCCAACACATCTATGGCAACCTTAACTGGTGGGGTAAGTTGAAATTTCTATACTATAAAACGTTTGCGAAACGCAAGACCATGGTCGGTATCATATTCGGTGTGGATCGCGATTATCATGGTAAAGGTGTAGAAGGAGCCATGATCAAATGGGCGGGCGATCACATTGTATCGCTCAATAAATATGAAGAAACCATTTTAACCTGGATCGGCGACTTCAATCCGAAAATGTTGCGTGTGGTAGAAAACTTGGGGTCGGAGAAATACCGGACCTTGATTACCTACCGCAAGCATTTTGATCCAAACAAACCGTTCGAGCGTTATCCCCTACTCAGTTAACACTCGCATTATCAGCGGCTAAAAAAATATTTCAAAATAAATTTTACAAAAACACTAATTCTCTAATAAACCTACATATATTTGCGCCCGCAAAAAACAAGATTGATTCCGTAGCTCAGCTGGTAGAGCAATACACTTTTAATGTATGGGTCCTGGGTTCGAATCCCAGCGGAATCACTAAAGTAGAAGATGAAGGCCCTCTCAAACTATCGGGATTCGGTGTTTGAAATGGCCTTTTGTCTTCATAGGCTAACGACTTTGCCCTGGTGGTGAAATTGGTAGACACGTACGTTTGAGGGGCGTATTTCGCAAGATGTGCTGGTTCGAGTCCAGTCCAGGGCACTTTAAATTGAGTGCTCCAAGGCAAAAGAAACCTCAGTTAGAAACTAGAGACCTTCGAAAGATGGTCTCTTTTTTTTATTCCTAACACGGATCAACTTCACCGCGCCTTTCCTGTTTTACATTAGCAACCCAATTTATTGGCGGTATGACACATTTTGATCTTGATCCTATACAACAATGGTGGCCTTCTGATGCGCTTCCGCGACTCATTGCAGGCCCTTGTTCTGTGGAAACCAGAGAGCAAATGATTGCTACAGCCGAACGCGTGGCAGCTACCAAAACCACTGCTTACCTGCGGGGCGGGATATGGAAACCTCGCACACGACCAGATAGTTTTGAAGGCGTTGGCGAAAAAGGTATTTCATGGATGCTTGAAGCCCGCGAAAAAACGGGACTACCAATCATTACCGAAGTAGCCAATGCCCAACATGTAGAACTGTGCTTGAAGGCCGGATTCGACGCACTGTGGATAGGCGCTCGCACAACGGTTAATCCCTTTACTGTGCAAGAAATAGCCACTGCTCTGAAAGGTGTGGATATTCCCATAGTGGTAAAAAATCCAGTGAACCCCGATTTACAACTGTGGATTGGTGCGCTCGAACGCATTCACCGAGCGGGTATCAAAAAGTTGGTGGCCTTGCACCGTGGATTTTCTTTTCATGGCACTTCCATTTATCGCAACAAGCCGATGTGGGAAATACCGATCAGTCTTCAAGCTCAATTTCCAGAAATACCCCTCTTCTGCGACCCCAGCCACATCTCCGGCCGACGCGATCTACTTTTTGCTGTAGGTCAGAAAGGCCTCGATCTGGGCATGAGCGGGTTGATGATAGAAAGTCATATTACACCGGATGAAGCATGGAGCGATGCGAAACAACAAATAACTCCTGAACGCTTAGGTGAATTGATTAAAGAGTTGGTGGTGCGTCATAGCAATGCCGACAGCGTTCAAATCGAAAATCAACTTGCGCTTTTTAGAGAACAAATTGACAAAGTGGATGAAGAAATAATTCATTTACTCGGACAGCGCATTGCCATCAACAAACAAATTGGTCTTTACAAAAAGGAACATCACATCACCATACTGCAGCTCGAACGTTGGAAGGAAATACTGCAAACGCGCACAGAATGGGCAGAACAAGCGGGGCTAACACCTGCGTTCATCAAGGCTTATCTCGACGCTTTGCATGCAGAATCAATTCGTACCCAAACGCGCGTGATGAATGATGGTCACAGCACTACTTGATTTGCACTTTGAACATTTTTTTACCTTCGAGAAATCCTTCAAGCACATCGCCAGGAGCAACAGGACCAACGCCACTCGGGGTACCTGTGTAGATTAAATCGCCAATTTTTAACGTCATAAATTGAGAAACGTGAGCAATCACTTTGTCAATTGAAAAAATCATATCAGTAGAATGGCCGTGCTGAACCCGCTCACCGTTTTTAAAAAGTTCGAATTCGATATTCTCCTTGTTTTGCAAAGCTTCGATGGCGATAAAGTCATTAGCGATCACTGCTGATCCATCAAATGCTTTTGCCTTTTCCCATGGCAATCCTTTTTTCTTTTGCTCCTCTTGCACATCACGCGCGGTGAAATCGATGCCAATGCTCACTTCCGAGTAATACCGGGAAGCAAACTCTTCTGCAATATTTTTCCCCAACCGCTCTATACGATACACTAGCTCTAATTCATAATGCATATCAGAAGTCCACTCGGGAATGTAAAAGGGATTGCCTTTGGGCAAAATGGCCGAATCGGGTTTGCAGAAAAATACGGGCTCCGTAGGCACATTATTTCCGAGCTCTTTGGCGTGGTCAGCATAGTTACGTCCGATGCAAATGATCTTCATAAAATAGGATGTTAGCGAGCGACAAAAGTAAGGGTCACTTTGCGATCTTGAGGATTCGTATTAGCCGAATTGGTATCTCCGAGATAACGAGTGATAAAACGATTTTCTTCCAATCCACTTTCTGATAAGAATCGTTTCACTTGTTGGGCGCGCGCTTTTGATAGTTTTAGGTTGGTGTCTTCGTTTCCTGTTTTATCGGCATAGCCCGTTACCACCACTTTCATACGTGGATTGCGGGCCATAATGTCCACCACTTCATTTAAGCTCAGTTGGGCGTTTGTATTCAACACCACCTGACCTTTTTCAAAGTAAATATTGATGGCATCCGGCAAATTGGTGATCTCTGGTCCCGTTATAATTTCGTTTCCTACACTGGTAATTGCCCCTCCCGTGTTCATTTTTACCAGATCCAAAATCATGCTTCGCAAATCTTCAATTTGAGTTTGCAGTTCTTGATTTGTTTTCTCTTGACTTGCTTGCCATTGGCGCATTTGTTCGGCACGAAGATCATTGATTTCGCCCTGCATCTTGTCCAACTTTTCGTTATTGGCTTGAAGCATTTTTAAGATCTGCTCATTGAAATTCAACGAATCCTTGTCATTTGGATTGATGGCCATTTCGGGATACAAAACAGACTCATCGCCTACACTCAGCAAAGCAATGGTGGCTTCGCTGTATTCGTTGGATTCGGGATTGAGGGTAAGATTGGGGTCAAAGTGCAACGCGCGAAGGAGGCTATCTTTGGTTTGTTGATCCACTATGGCTTCTTCAGAGCCTTTTAAGAGGAGCAAATTTTCAGAGCCAAAATTTCCCACTTCCACATTTGCGCGGAGCTTGAGGTCGCTCATTTTTTTCTGGAAAAAGAAATAACGTTCCTGTGCATCCTTTTGCTGAGTAGATCCTGATTGGGCCTTGTATTTAGCGGTGGCTGCATCGTGGAGTAGTGTTTTAAACTCTTCCGAAAAACCTTTAAAGGAATTGAGCTCTTTGAATTCATAATACTTCACCGCGTCAATCACGATGTTATTCAGATCGGCGAGCGTTTCTTTTTCCGACTTGCGTGATTTGGCAGAATTGCCATCCCAAGTAATCGCCCCATCGAGGTAAAAACTCAGCGAAGCTCCCACCAATTGTTCTAATCGGCTAATTTCTTTTTGATCTGCCGGCAGGTAATAATTGATCACTACGCGGTGCTCATCGGAAGATGCCGATGGAATATCACCTGACTTTTTTGTGTCTTTCGAACCCGCAATAGGAGTGCTTTGCGCAAAAAGATCATTGCACAACACGTTCAAAAACAGGACGATTAAAGTTAGGTAGAGCCTCATGGCTAGTGATCAAAAATAAGAAATGACCAACTAAATAGTGCCGACTAGCAACACCAATTATCAACCCTCTTTGAACACTTTAAGACTGGCTGTTACTGCGCTTTTCGAGCATTGGAACAAAGGAGAACTTACCGTACATCTTTTGATCAAAACTACCGTCAGGCAATTCTTCGATGACCATCATTTCCTGTACCTCGCCTTCGCCGTAGGGCATTACCAAAAGGCCACCAGGCTTGAGTTGCAGCAAAAGCTCTTCGGGCAAGCGAGGAACAGCACAGGTAATGATAATACGATCAAAAGGAGCATACGAAGGCATTCCTTTGTAGCCATCGCCGTAAGTAAGGGTTGCCTTGTAGCCCATTTTATTGAGCAGGAGTTTGGCATTATCGTGCAGCAGTTTTTGGCGTTCAATGGAAAACACTTTGGCGCCTAACTCGCAGAGCACGCTTGTTTGGTAGCCACTACCCGTGCCTACCTCCAGCACTTTCATGCCTTTTTCTACGCGCAGCAATTGCGACTGTGTGGCAACCGTATAAGGAGCTGAAATAGTTTGGCCTGCCCCTATTTGAAAGGCCTTATTATCGTAGGCAAACTCTAAGAAAGCACTTGATAAAAAATAATGGCGCGGCACCTTATTCATGGCTTCCAACACCAAAGGGTCGGTAATTCCACTCTCCGCTAATTCTTGAATCAACTTCTTCCTTAAGCCTTTGTGCCTGTAATTATCCGCTAGCATATGGTTTCAAAACTAGTCCTTCTATTCATCCGCCCGCCTTTGTTGAAAAGTAAAAATCAACGACCGATTGTAAATTCCTTCCTCCCGCATTTTTGTAAAGGAATAGGAGATAGACCATCATGTTGAAGATAGGAGTACTTGGCGCAGGCCACTTAGGCAGAATACATATGAAGTGCATTCGAGAGCTCTCGGATGTTTACGAGTTTGCTGGATTTTTTGATCCAGACATTAAGGCTGCCAAAGTTGCGTCAGATCAATTTGAGGTGATGCCCTTTCATAGTTTGGACGCCTTGTTGAATTCGGTGGATGTGGTAGATATCGTTACACCTACTATTGCTCACTACGACTGTGCATCCGCGGCGCTCAAGCGGTTGTGCCATGTTTTCATTGAAAAACCAGTAACTACTACCCTCGACGAAGCCAAATCGCTGATCAAATTGGCCAGTGAGGCCGATATGAAAGCACAAGTAGGGCACGTAGAACGATTTAATCCCGCCTTCATAGCTGCGCAACCATACATCAACAATCCAAAATTCATCGAGACACACCGCCTTGCGCAGTTCAATCCGCGAGGTACCGATGTGTCAGTGGTATTGGACTTAATGATTCATGATATAGACATTGTGCTTTCTGTAACCAAAGCCAACGTTAGACGGGTATCGGCCAGTGGTGTTGCTGTGTTAAGTGACACTCCCGATATTGCTAATGCGCGTTTAGAACTCGATAATGGATGTGTGGCAAATCTCACGGCAAGCCGTATTTCTCTGAAGAACATGCGCAAATCGCGATTCTTTCAACGCGATGCCTATATCAGTGTCGATTTTCTCAAAAAACAATCAGAAATTGTTCGCATGCGCGAAATTGTGGGGGAACCTGATCCTTTTGCACTGACAATAGACTTGGGAGAAAAGGGCAAAAAAGAAATCATCTTCGATAAGCCGGAAATCACTGAAACTAATGCGATTAAAGAAGAGTTGCGATCATTTGCCGAAAGTATAAATGGCAATAAGCCCACAGTCGTGCCATTAGTAGAGGGAGCTCGCGCCCTAGAGGTGGCTCATTTGATTTTAGAAAAAATGCGCCAATCAGTCATTCTTCAAGAAGACTAATAACGCACTACTAATAAAAGCATTAGGGCTATAAAAAAAACTTCGCCTTCACGCAATATATGCAGGTTTCAGCGTTAATGTGGTGGTGGAATGGCTTCCCTTTGCTAATTTCACCGCCTTGCCAAACCCTTGATTATAGAAATGCGTCTGCCTGCTTTCATTGTTTTTGTACTCGTCTTATTTAATTCGTGCAACCTCATCAATCCTGATGAGCAGGAGCCGGGATATATATATATCCCCTCTTTAACCTTTACCACCGGACCTGGTGAAGGTACTTCTAGTCAGAAAATCACCGAAGTATGGGTTTATGTGAATGAAGACATCATGGGCGTCTATGATTTGCCCGCGAATATTCCCGTGCTCAAAGAAGGCAGTCAAAATGTGCGCATTTTCGCCGGCATCAAAAACAATGGGTTTAGCGATACACGCATTCGTTATCCATTTTACGTTCCTTTTGACACTACACTAACTTTTTCTGCTTTAAAAACAGATACGGTAAAACCGCGATTCGAATATTTCGAGAACCTGTTGATTGATCAAAAAGGATTTGAAAGTGGAAACTTCCTCATTCCCGCGGGTACCAATAACGGCACCTTTGAAGTGGTAACCGATGATAACTTAGTGTTTGAAGGTAATCGTTCGGGCTTAGGAAGACTCACCTCTTCACAGAGTGTGTTGTACTATAAAGACGATGAAAACTTGACCTTTACGAGTGGTAATACCATTATGCTAGAAATGAATTACAGCTGCAACAATCGATTTGCGATTGGACTTATTTCAAATGATGGCAGCATTACCAAACGCAACATGGTGTTGGTGGTAAACCCCACTACTAGCGGCGAAGGAAATCCTGTTTGGAATAAAATTTACATCGACATGGGTTCGGTGCCTATCGAAAATCCCAATGCCGATTTCTTTGAACTCTACTTCGAGTCAACACCTGACACAGATGGTCAGCCCGTTGAAATTTATTTAGACAACTTAAAATTCGTGCGGTTCGATCAATAAGATCGTTCGGAAGTCATCAATGATATGAATTCCAAAAGACAAATTTTTAAATACATCGTTAGTGATTTGTTCTGTGCGGCTTGCGCATGGTCTATCCTGTATGTGTTTAGAAAAAAGTATTTGGAATCAATCAAGTTTGGTTACGAGATCGACGTTCAACTCGATAATAATTTCTGGTTAGGTCTGCTGTGTATTCCACTTTTTTGGATCGCTATTTATGGTTTGAGCGGACATTACAATAACATTTATAGAAGACATCGTCTAAAAGAATTTGGGCAGATCTTTATTAGCTCGTTGCTTGGTGTAATCGTGTTGTTTTTTGTCCTGCTTTTGGACGACCAAATACCGCATTACAGCTATTACTACAAAAGTTTTTCGGTATTATTTGTCTCTCATTTTTTCCTTACTCTTACCGGTAGACTTGTTCTCACCTCTCGCACGGTAAAGTTGGTTCACCAGGGAAAAATAGGATTCAACACCATCATCGTTGGAGGCAATGCACAGGCGCTCGCTATGTTCGATGAAATTCAAAGCATGCGTAAAGCACCCGGATACAAATTTGTGGGCTTTGTGATGGTAAACGGTGCTGACAATCTGCTTACCCAGCGCACAGCTTTATTGGGTAAATATCCCGATTTACCGAAGATCATTTCAGCCAAAGGAATTGAAGAAGTAATCATAGCAGTAGAGAGTGGTGACCATAAGTATTTGGAAAATATTATGGCCGTGCTCGAAGACCAAAAGGTGAACATCAACATTATTCCAGATACCTATGATATTTTGAGTGGTTCCGTAAAAATGACGAGCATATATGGGGTTCCGCTTATCCGCGTGAACCATGCCATTATGCCCGATTGGCAATTTTCGGTGAAGCGCATTATGGATTTGAGTATTTCTGCGGTTGCTTTGGTTTTACTTTTTCCCTTTTTGGTGGTGATCGCGTTGAGTATAAAAATCAGTTCGCCTGGATCTATCTTTTTCAAACAAGAGCGAATAGGCAAATCGAGGAAACCGTTTATGATCTTTAAATTCCGCACGATGGTGCAGAATGCAGAGGCTAACGGGCCACAGTTAAGTTCAGCACATGATACACGTGTAACTAAAATTGGTAGATGGCTGCGCAAGACCCGCATGGATGAATTACCTCAGTTTTTTAATGTGTTGAAAGGCGATATGTCGCTTGTAGGACCTCGCCCCGAGCGTGAGCATTTCATTCGGTTGATTACAGAAAAAGCACCGCACTACCGCCACCTTCACCGCGTAAGACCGGGTATTACTTCTTGGGGACAGGTGAAATACGGATATGCCGAAAATGTGGATCAAATGGTGCAGCGTCTCAAGTATGATATTCTGTACATCGAGAGTATGTCATTGGCCATGGATATTAAAATACTTTTTTACACTATTCTCATCGTGCTCAAAGGCTCTGGGAAATAAAATTTCGGTATTAGCCTTCCATTTTTTGCAGGTAAGTTTTTGAACCACACGGGCATAAAACTGTTTAATTCGCAATCAGCTTATAATCCGATACGAATTAAACCATGCGCAAACACAGAATAGTTGCTGCACTCTTTGCTATAGTTAGCGCCTACATTGTACTTACCAGCTCCTCAAATGGGCGCGCTACCGCTGCCAATACTGGTAATACTGGAGCACCCAATGAATCTTCTACCTGCGCTAACTGTCATAGCGGTGGCGTATTTGGAGTAACTACCGTTAGTATCCAAGCCTTTCAGGTGGGAACTACCACACCCGTTACTTCTTACCTACCTGGCACTGCCTATGATATGCGAGTAACCGTAACCAAAACATCCGGAACCCCAGTGGGATATGGCTTCCAAATGACCGCGCTTACCACTCCCGGCAACTTACCTCAAAGCGGATATTCGAACCTTGCCTCGAACGTGAAGCAAAAACTCATTACTACAGGAACCTATACCGGTAGGACCTATGTAGAGCACAATGGGGTAACCAATAACAATCAATTCAATTTCCGCTGGACCGCACCCGCCACAGGAGTAGGAGCTATTCGCTTTTATGCATCAGGGGTTTGTGTAAATGGAAATGGCGGAACCGGTGGCGATAATGCAGGTGTTACTGCTCTCACGCTGACACAAGCCATTCCGTTAGCGGCCTCTCTTACTTCTACTAACCCAAGTTGTTTTGGATTCAACAACGGATCTGTTGACTTAACTGTTAGTGGTGGAACAGCCCCTTATACCTTTGTTTGGAATACTGGATCAACAGATGAAGACCTTACCAATTTAGCTATTGGCACTTATTCTGTTACGGTTACTGACGCGGCTAACGCCACTACTACGGCCTCTGTTACCCTCACTCAACCGTCGCTATTAGAAATCAATGTGAGTGCTACTGACGCTACTGTACCAGGAACCAACGGAATACTCACCATTCAAGGCACAGGAGGAAGCGCACCCTACACTTATAGCATCAACAATACAGTGGTTCCCAATCAAACCAACTACGAACTACCAGCAGATTGTTATACCGTTCGCATTACCGATGCGTTGGGCTGCTTTGCAGAATCCATTATCTGCATAGATGAACCAGCTCCTTACATTGTTGAATCATTAACCACCAATACCACTTGCGCAGGCGCTAGTGATGGCAACATTCACCTCAATGTTTTCGGAGGAACACCGCCTTACACTTATGCGTGGAATGATGGCAACACAGATCAAGATCGCGACAATTTGAGCGCCGGTTTTTACACCGTGGAAATTTTTGACATCAACGGATATAGCTACTCCGGAACTTTTGAAATTACATCACCTGAACCCGTAAACGCCATCGCCGACTTTGATCCCATTAGCTGTAATGGCCAATCGACATTGGTGGCGATCAGCGCCACAGGAGGTAATGCGCCTTATACAGGAATAGGCAATTTCATCGTAACTGCTGGTTCATATGAATACACGGTGACCGATGCTAATGGATGTTCTTCGTCAACTTCCATCTCTGTTGACGAGCCAGCACCTTTGAACGTTTCGGCCACCAACGCTTCACTTCCTTGTGCGGGAGGAAGTATTGATATTGAAGTAACCGCTAACGGGGGAACAGCACCTTATACGGGAGTGGGAATCTTTGAAATTACCTCTCCTGGTGTATATGAGTATTTTATTTCTGACGCAGTGGGTTGCACCAATGTGGCCTACTCTACTGTAGCAGCTATTGATGCGTTCAACTTCACTCTTGAAAACACCAACACCACTTGCGCTAACC
>Ga0315908_10003864_pt1 | contig 10865 bp, 11 predicted proteins | sample LakEriMetagenome_12_FD_203520 | JGI IMG/M metagenome (GOLD analysis project Ga0315908, IMG submission 203520) | Freshwater fungal communities from buoy surface, Lake Erie, Ohio, United States - Buoy 4 MA124 | ecosystem: Environmental > Aquatic > Freshwater > Lake > Lake biofilm | place: USA...
TTTTAAATTTGGGTAATCAGATGAAATAGCATCGGCTACTTTTCTTAAAACTGGGTCACCATATCCTACAATTGGTAAAATCATTTAAATATTATTTAGGAACTGAAAAATAAATTCAGCTAATTTAACTTATAATAGTTGGCAAAAATAACAAAAAATACATGTTGAAATTGGTAATTAACAAATATTATTTAATTGAAATGAATTACGCTATTATATAATTTATTCAAATCATTCAAATTAATATATAAAAATTTGATTGTTGTAAAAAATTGAGGGTTATAATTGAATTCTTCAAAGAATTATTCTGAAATAAGATTAATATACTATTAAGTAGTCTACCTCAAATAATCTTGTAGCATTATGGTTGCAGAAATTTCATCCAATAAAGCTTTATTTTTTCTTTGATTTTTATTCAAACCACTATCAATCATGGTTTGAAATGCCATTTTTGATGTAAACCGTTCGTCAACACGAACTACAGGCATATTTGGAAAAAAACTATTAAATTTTCTTACAAATGCTTCAATGATTTCAGCACTTTGAGATGGTTCCCCATTCATTTGTTTGGGTTCACCAATAAGCACTTTTTCCACTTTTTCTCTAGAGAAATAATCCTTCAAAAAATCGATTGTGGTTGCTGAAGGGATCGTTGTTAATCCAGAGGCAATAATTTGCATTTCATCTGTAACAGCTATTCCTGTTCGCTTTTGTCCGTAATCAATCGCTAAAATTCGAGGCATTTTTTAAATATTTATACAAATATAATCAAAGTAAGTTAACTTGATAAGTTGAAAATAAATTGATGAATAAAAACCGATTTTTACATTCATGAAAATAAACAAAAAAGTTATCTTTGCCTAAAATATTTTAATATGGATACTTTACAAACAATTATAGAACAAGCTTGGAACAATAGAGAATTGTTAAAAGAAGAAACTACAACAGATGCTATTAGGAAAGTTGTTGATTTGCTGGATGCAGGAACCTTAAGAGTTGCTGAACCTATTGGTGATAAATGGCAAGTTAACGAATGGGTAAAAAAAGCAGTTGTGATGTATTTTCCTATCCAAAAAATGGAAACTTTAGAAGCGGGTATTTTCGAATATCATGATAAAATTCCATTGAAAAGAGGTTATGCTGAAAAAGGTATTCGCGTAGTTCCAAATGCGGTTGCGAGACATGGAGCTTATATTTCAAAAGGGGTGATTTTAATGCCTAGTTATGTTAATATTGGCGCTTATGTTGATGAGGGAACTATGGTTGACACCTGGGCTACAGTAGGAAGTTGTGCTCAAATTGGTAAAAACGTTCATTTAAGTGGCGGTGTTGGAATAGGTGGTGTTTTAGAACCATTACAAGCCGCTCCAGTTATCATTGAAGACGGCGCTTTTATTGGGTCAAGATGTATTGTTGTTGAGGGTGTTCATGTGGGTAAAGAAGCTGTATTAGGTGCAAATGTTTGCTTAACTGCTTCTACAAAAATTATAGACGTAACCGGTGAAACTCCAATTGAAATGAAAGGATTTGTTCCAGCTAGATCAGTGGTGATTCCAGGAAGCTACACCAAGAATTTTGCAGCAGGTGATTATCAAGTTCCTTGCGCATTGATTATTGGAACTCGCAAACCTTCAACCGATTTAAAAACGAGTTTAAATGACGCGTTGAGAGAATACGATGTTGCTATTTAATTGAGAAATTTCATCAAAACTAAACCAACATAAATGATATTAAATTCCATTAACAAGAAAATCACATCTTTTTTGAATTTGTCTTTTTTTAATAATAGAATTATTATCATTTCATTGTGGTTGCTGATTGCATTACTATCAGTTTTGATAAAATTAGATATTAATGATATAAACAATTATAAAATTTTCAAGAATGTCTTTTTTCATACAATAGACAAACTACCTTTATATAAAGAATATCCACTAGAATATTTTGATCACAACCATTACGGACCTATTTTCAGTTTAGTAATCGCTCCATTTGCGATGTTTCCAGATTATATTGGAATTCCACTTTGGTCACTTTTTAATGCAGGTGTTTTGGCGTGGGCTATCACTCAATTACCATTAAAAGCAACGCAAATAAATGCTATTCTTTGGATTTGTTTGCACGAACTTTTAACCACTTTATTGGGTTTGCAATTTAATCCATTGATGACTGCAATTATTATTTTGTCGTTTCTATACATTAATAAAGCTAAAGATTTCTGGTCGGCATTTTTTATAGTTTTGGGAGTTTTTGTAAAATTATATGGAATAGTTGGATTGGCATTTTTCTTCTTTTCGAAGAATAAAATCAAATTTATATTGTCACTTATATTCTGGAGTATAGTGATGTTCTGTTTGCCAATGTTGCTATCTTCACCTGAATACATAATCCAAACCTATAAAGAATGGTTTGAAAGATTAGTTGAAAAAAATAACGAAAACGCAGGATTAAATTCCTACCAAGACATTTCATTAATGGGAATTGTACGCAGATTTTTTCAAAACAGTAGTCTATCTAATGTACCCTTTTTAATTGGTGGAGTTTTCTTATTTGGATTACAATATTTAAGGATAAAAGAATATAAAGAAGTTTCCTATAGATTAATGTTATTGGCTTCAGTATTGATTTTTACTGTTATTTTTAGCTCAGGATCTGAATCACCAACCTATATAATTGCATTTGTTGGTGTTGCAATTTGGTTTGTAATTCAACCCAAACCCATTTCGAAATTTTATATTGCATTATTTATTTTTGCTTTAATTCTTACCAGTTTATCTCCATCCGATTTAATTCCGAAATATTTAAAAGACAATTTTATTCGTCCTTATGCATTAAAAGCATTACCTTGTGTTTTAATTTGGTTTGCAATTGTTTATGAAATGCTTAGAAATAAATTTAAAAACTACAATTCAATTACTCATTAAAGATGACTTTACAAAAGAAAATATCTGTTGTTATTCCTTCATTTAATGAGGAAGGAAATATTAAAATTATTGTAAAAGCACTAAATGAAGTGCTTCAAAAGTTAAATTATCGCTACGAATTAATTTTTGTTGACGATGGAAGTAGCGACAAAACATTGAGTATATTACAAGAGATTTCAGCTGATGATGCTAATGTTTTCTATATAGAATTATCAAGAAATTTTGGGCATCAAAATGCCCTAAAAGCAGGATTGGACTTGGCTTCTGGAGATTGTATCATTACTATGGATGGTGACATGCAACATCCACCTGAAATGATCCCACAGTTAGTTGAGAAATGGGAAGAAGGATATGATATCGTTTATACACGCCGATTAGAAGATAAAAACCTTCCCGCTTTCAAAAAAATAACTTCAAAATATTTTTACAAATTCATAAATTCTATTTCTGAAATTAAAATAGAAGAAGGAACCGCCGATTTTAGATTAATGGATAAAAAAGTTTCAACAGTGTTTTTTGCTTTTAGCGAAAATGAACTTTTTATACGCGGATTGGTAAATTGGGTTGGTTTTAAACAATTTGCAATTGACTATAAACCGGCCGAACGATTTTCTGGAAACAGTAAATATACCATCAAGAAAATGATGCAATTTGCTTTAAAAGGCATTACTTCATTTAGCATTCGTCCATTATATATATCAATATTTTTAGGGATTTCCCTGTTTTTATTATCCTTATTGTTCTACATTTTATATGTTTTTTACAGTATTTATTATGGGCACGTAATATCAGGATGGGCATCAGTAATTTTCACTATCGTAATATTCGGTGGTCTAAATTTAATTGTTCTGGGAATTATTGGCGTGTATGTAGGAAAACTATTTATGCAGTCAAAACAACGTCCAAACTATTTAATTAGAGATACAAATTTAGAAGACAAAAAATGATATTATTGAGTTTTGATATTGAAGAATTTGACATGCCATTTGAATATGGCAAGACAATTAGTTTTGAAGATCAAATGAGTATTTCTATTGAAGGGACTTCTTTAATATTAGATTTATTAGAAAAACACCAGATAAAAGCTACCTTTTTTAGTACGGTGATTTTTGCAATCAATGCTCCCGAAATAATTAAACGAATAATTAAAGACGGTCACGAAATTGCTTCACACAGTTATTACCACAGTGATTTTAAAGTCGAGCATTTATTAGAATCAAAGGAGAAATTAGAGGAAATCACCAATACTAAAGTGATAGGATTTAGAATGCCACGAATGCAACCTGTTGATGAAAAAGAAATTTTTAAAGCTGGTTATATTTATAATTCTTCAATAAATCCAACGTATTTACCTGGAAGATATAATAATTTTTCAAAGCCTAGAACCTATTTTAAACAAGATGGTGTATGGCAAATTCCTGCATCGGTGAGCCCAATTATCCGTTTCCCACTTTTTTGGTTGTCCTTTCATAATCTTCCACTTTGGATTTATAAAATAATTTGCAATATTACATTTTTGAAAGACAACTACTTAAACATCTATTTTCATCCATGGGAATTCACTGATTTAAGAGATTTTAATAGATTTGGTTTTCCAGGTTATGTTTCAAAAAACTCTGGTATTCAAATGTATGATAGATTGGATAACCTTATCATTTGGATGAAAAAAAAGAATTATCGTTTTCATAGAACTCGAGATTTAATTGATAAAATAAAATCGTAGCCAACATGAAAATAGCAGTGATTCAGCCAAAAATGATTGGTGACGTATTGATTACAAGTGTGATTTTTGAAGAACTAAAACAAAAATTTCCTACTGCTGAATTGCATTTTATTGTGAATAAAAATACCATTCCCGTTCTTGAAAACAATCCATTTATTGACAAAGTTATCATTTTAGACCCCAATATTGAAAAAGGATTTTCGGGTTTTTTCATGCAAATGAATCGAATTAGAAACGAAAAATACGATATTATAATTGATTCCTATTCAAAATTAAAAACCGCTATTTTCTGCAAATTTTCTGGTGCTAAAAGAACAATATCATTCCATAAAAGTTACTCGAGATTTTTCTATACTGAAACAATTGTTCGAACAAAACATTCTATTTCTACTGCAACAAAAGCGGTTGAACATCGATTGCAATTATTAAAACCATTAGGGATTGATTTTCAAGTTATCAAACCAAAATTGTATTTACAAAATTCAGAAATTGAAAATGCAATCGATTTATTAAATCAGAATAATATTGATTTAAATCAACCAATAATCATGATTAGCGCCATTGGAAGTAGCGAAGCGAAAACATACCCATTGGAATACATGGCTCAAGTTATAGATGAAATTGCTATAAATAATAAGGTTCAAATACTATTTAATTACATCCCAAATCAAAAAGGCATTGCGTTAGAGTTGTATAATTTGTGTAAAACAGAAACCCAAGAAAAAATATTTTTTGACGTTTATGCAAAATCATTAAGAGAATTCATGGGTTTAACAAATCAATGTGCAGCGTTAATTGGAAATGAGGGCGGAGCAATTAACATGGCAAAAGCGTTAGAAATTCCAACATTCACAATATTCTCGCCCTTTATTTTGAAAAATGATTGGAATATGTTTGAAAATGAAACCTCAAATATTTCAGTTCATATTTCAGACTATTACCCAAATTTGGAACTCAAAAATTCTAAAAATGATACTGAAATATATAAATTATTAAAACCTGAACTATTTAATAATTTATTACTTTTATTTCTCAATAAAAATAATCTAAGATAGATGATACTAGGCTTTGACGCGAAAAGGTTCTTTCATAATAAAACAGGTTTGGGCAATTATAGTCGAGATCTGATTCGGATTTTAGCGCAATATCATCCTGAAAATAGTTATTTATTATACAATCCAAAGCCAAAAAAAATAGATCGAATTCCAATTGATGGGAAAATTGTTATTGAACATTTACCAGATTCAAAAAAAGATAAAAAGTTATCTTCACTTTGGAGGCTATTTTCCATTTGTTCACAAATAAAAAACGACAAAGTGAAATTGTTTCATGGCTTATCTGGCGAAATTCCGATTGGATTGCATAAAACTGGTGTGAAAACCGTGGTGACTATTCATGATTTAATTTTCATGAGATATCCAAATTTATATTCTTTTTTTGACCGAAAAATTCATTATTACAAATTTAAATATGCCGCAAATAAAGCCGATTTAGTAATTGCAATTAGTGAGCAAACAAAAAAGGATATTGTCACTTATTTAAATATTAATCCAGACAAAATAGAAGTTATTTATCAAGGTTGTGCTCCTGTTTTCAAGGAGGAAATCCCTTCTGAATTTATAGAACTAACAAGATCTAAATACCAATTGCCAAATCAATTTATTTTAAATGTTGGAACAATTGAAACCCGAAAAAATGTACTTTCTGTTATCAAAGCAATTAAAGAAATTGATACGCAATTAGTAATCATTGGCAAAAAAACAGCTTATTATAAAGAATTGAACTCCTATATTTTGGAAAATAATATTCAAAATAAAGTTATTTTCCTTGAAAATGTTGAGTTGAAAGAATTGGCATCAATTTATAGGATGGCAAGTGTATTTATTTATCCATCTATTTTTGAAGGATTTGGGATTCCAATTATTGAAGCATTATATTCAAAAACTCCGGTAATCACTTCAAAAGGAGGATGTTTTTCAGAAGCAGGAGGAGAAAATTCAATTTATGTTGACCCTCTAAATCCAGAGGAATTAAAAATTGAAATAAAGGATTTATTAGTAAACTCAGAAAAAAGAGAATCAATGAAGAAAAAAGGGTTTGAATTTGTACAAAAATTTAACGATGAAAATATTGCTAGAAATTGGATTGAAACTTATAATAAAATACTAAAAATATAATTACCCTAAAACAAATATCAGAAATAGCTTATTACAAATAAATCGTAATTATATTTGCAATCTATTTCAAAATTGAATTTTATCAAATTTTATAAAATAATATTTAATGCATAAATTATTAATTACAATTAGCCTATTTAGCTTTTCATTAATTTTCTCTCAGGATATTAAACCAACTTCTGGAAAATACACCTCTCATAATAAGGGGAAAATGTATATATATTGGGGTGGAAACAGAGATAGTCACAGCAATTCTGACATTAATTTTAAGGGGGCAAATTACGATTTTACTCTTCATGACGTTGAAGCAGTTGACAGGCCAGTTGGTTGGCACATAGACTACATTAACCCGGCAAAAATGACCATTCCGCAAACTAACTTTAGAATAGGCTATTTTTTAAATGACCATTACAATATATCTATTGGTGTAGACCACATGAAATACGTTATGGTTCAAAATCAATCCGTTAGAATTACAGGAAACTACCCAAATTCTTATAACTCAACAGTAATTAATAATGGTATAGTTGATTTAACCGATGAAAGTTTTTTAACCTTTGAGCACACTGATGGCTTGAATTATGTCAATTCTGAGTTTTCGAGAGTAGATGATATTTCGAAAGTATTCAAAATAAATGATACCGATAAAATCCAAATTAGTTTAACTGAAGGAGCTGGAGCTGGAGTGTTATATCCAAAAACAAATGTGAAGTTAATGGGAAAAGCTCGTCACGATGATTTTAATGTGGCAGGTTATGGATTTTCGGCTAAAGCGGGTTTGAACATTACTTTTTTCAAACACTATTTTATTCAAGGAGAATTAAAAGGAGGTTATATCAATATGCCAAATATCAAAACTACATTTGATAATGCCGATAGTGCTTCACAAAATTTTATGTTTTTTCAGAAAATTATCGCTTTCGGAGGAATATTTCAATTATAGAAAATCTTAAACTTTATCTATTCCATTATCAGTTTTTATAATGGAGTTTTTTTTATTGTAAGCACGGATTTTGTTGTTATTTTCCCAAATTTCAGGAGAAGAATATCCACGACTATGATCTAAATGAACACAAATCGCACTGTAACGAATTTGCTTTGAAAGCATTCCGTTATTAAACATTCTCTCCCCCATTTCGCGATCTTCACCACCATATTGCATTTCATTATTAAATCCATTTACCGCTAATATATCCCTTTTCCAACCTGAAGAATTATGTCCGTTCCATGATCTTTTAGTTGGAGTAATCCAATTCATAAATTGAGCAATAAAACTATTCTTGGTCAATTTAATACTTTTAAAATTCAATTTGAATCCGTTGTTTTTTAACCACGAAAGTTTAAAGCAATTTGAATCAATTATATCCTTCTCAGAAATAAGCTTAGAAATAGAAAGCGGTAATTTAAAATAACCACCAGACAGAAAATAACCAATTTCCCTATATTTTAAGTGCATTTCAACAAAATCTTTTCTAGGAATACAATCGCCATCTGTAAATATTAAATAGTCCGAATTTGACTTTAAAATAGCTTTATTTAAAATTTTTGTTTTTTGGAATCCATGGTCTTCATGCCAAACATGTATTATTGGATTCTTGAATTTTGAGGATAATTTTGAAATTAAATCTTTAGTTTCAGAAGTAGAACCATCATCGGCAATGACAATTTCAAAATCGGACTCTGTTTGGACGCTATATCCAATAAGTACCTTTTGCAACCAATCAACTGCATTGTATGTTGTGATAATTACTGAAACTTTCATTTTTTCTTTTGAAAAGTGAAAATACTATTTTTTCACAACTATTTCTTCCAAAATTTCAATTTCTTTTTCAATCTTCTTTTTCTAAAGTATTGATTTTGAAAATCAGTTGTCATTTTCCAAAGTGTTCGAAAGATTAAATCTTCTGATTCTCCGGAAACAATAGCATATTCATTACTCATTATTTTGACCATTTCCTCTTTGTAAGTCAATCGACATAGATTTTTCATTCGAGTATGGAAAGACATATTTTGGTGAAAAGTCATTCTATTTAAATCGACCAGGAAAAAATCATAACTGCCATTTTCATTTTTTTTAATCAATGTATTTCCAGGTGAATGATCTAAAAACTCAATTCCTTTTTGGTGCAACAAATAGGTAAAACGAGTAAACTGTCTTAAAATTATCTCATTTTCAGGAAATTCAGGAATTTGGACTAATTCTCTAAACGTTAAATCACACTCTAAATGTTCGCTTACATAAAAGCTATTTTTTAATCCAAATAAGTTTGTTTTTTCAAAATAAGCTATAGGTTGTGGAGTGCCAATTTGATTTTCTAATAGTTTATTAGCATATTCAAAAGATCGCCGAGCCTTCGATTTTCTAATATACCTATAGATTAACGAATTGAGTAAATGTGGTTTTTTGAATGATTTTACATTTACTTTAGTTGAATTTAAATCAAAAATCTTTATAACATTTCTATTTCCATCTCCAAAAATTAATCCTGAATTATTGAAATTATCAATAATACTAACTATCTCCTTTTGAAGTGATAAGTAGGCTGAATTAAAATTAATTGGTGTTTTCAATAGTGATTATTTAATTTGAAAATGTAGACTTATTGTGAAATGAATTTAGAATTTAAATTTGATCAAATGCTTAAACCACTGCCCGAAATTTTTAAAAAATAGAAATGTTTTTGAAATATTAAAATTTTCATCATTTTCCGCAATATACATTATCTCATTAAAATCTTTAGAATTCAAATATCCTAATTTCTTCCATCTTTCTGGTTCAATGAAATAAAAATTTTCAAACTCCTTATAATTTGTTTCGTTTACTGCTAACCATTTTTCTAAAAAGGTATCGTTTACATCTACATTGTGACCCCAATTTTCAATTTTAAAACGCAATTCCTCTTCGGTTCTACACAACGTTTCATGAAGCAAAATGGTATTGGTATAAATAATTCTCTCTTTAGTTTGTCTTGCACATTTATAGTTTGGGAAATTAGTAGCCAACATAAACTTATGTGGGGCATTTACATATAAAATTCCATTTTCGGTGAACTTATACAAGTGAACTAAAAAAGCAGCAATCTGAATTGGTGTTTTCTCAGGATTGTCAAGATATTTGTCGCGTTTTCTTAATTCCTTTACAAATTTCTCAAAGTTTATAAATATTTCATCGGCATCAACTTGAACTAACCAATTCCCTATTCCCATTTTTAAAGAAAGTAGGTGTCTTTCTCTATTATCATTTTCTATTGCTGACAATTCAGGTACATAGAAATCATCATGATATAAAGTAATTTTATTATCTACATCAAAATTCTTTAGCCACTCAAAAAAAGCATCATCAACTTCAAATTTTTGACCAGACCAAGTTCTATAATCCTTATCTATTGCAATAAAAATAGTATCTGCAGAATTGTAAACTGGTGGAATAGAGTTTTTTAATTTCTCATAATCGTATGACAATAAAAAACCTACTTGTATTTTTTTCATCTTTTATATTTATAATTTATTTCCAAAACTATCCTTTATTTCTTTATTTTAGGTAAAAATAAAAGCGTGAAACTGATTATCATTTTTAAAAATTTCCAGGCTTTTGGATAATTTTGAATATGAAAAATTTGTTTAAAGCGTTTTGAATTAAGCTCAGACACTTGAATATAATCATCTACAAAAAGAGGAAAATACTTCTTAATTGTTTTAGCACGTTCTTCTTTATCAAGATCCTTGAATTTACTAATAGAAGAAATTCCACTGAAATCAAAATTACTAATTGTAAGGTTTAAATATTTATAAGGGACGTTTTTATGACAAATTGCATAAATGAAAAACTCCCAATCGGAAGCGATTTTATATTCTTCGTTGTACAAGAAAATATCAGAAAATAATTTTCTCCTAATAACTGAAGATTGATGACTCAAAGAACTAGAATAGAAAAATGAAAAAGATAGTTTTTCGGGAAAGGTTCTTTTTTTAGTTGAATTACTATAAACTCTATAATAATCGCCATAATAAATATCAAATTCGTCTGCTAGTTGCCTTTCT
>Ga0315908_10003865_pt1 | contig 10863 bp, 3 predicted proteins | sample LakEriMetagenome_12_FD_203520 | JGI IMG/M metagenome (GOLD analysis project Ga0315908, IMG submission 203520) | Freshwater fungal communities from buoy surface, Lake Erie, Ohio, United States - Buoy 4 MA124 | ecosystem: Environmental > Aquatic > Freshwater > Lake > Lake biofilm | place: USA...
ATTATTATTATTATTATTATTATTATTATTATTATTATTATTATTATTATTATTATTATTATTATTATTATTATTATTTTTATTATTATTATTATTATTTTTATTATTATTATTATTATTATTATAATCATTATTTTCAATTTCATTATTATTATCATTTTCATCATTATTATCATTATAATAATATTACCTAGATTGAAGTTGAGAGAAGTAATGGAAGAAGTCTGAATATCCTAAGCAAAGGGAGCATAATGGAAAGGATAATACCATTCCCAACTGACACATCCTTTATAATAATATTAAAATACCCAACTTAATCCTTCTATGTATTTCTAAGACATCATCTAAATTTATTCAGGAAAATCAGCAGGGTTAATGTTCATTTTCTCATTATAATATTTCTCTCTATATTCTTTGATATTTCCATTCATTATCTATTCAAATGTTTCTAAATTTATTTATTTCTACTCATCATCTTATATTTGTTTTTAAATCTTAAAAATAAATAATCTTTATAAAAATAAATCATAATTAATTTTATATAATAATAAAATATACCTCTTTTTTTTTCTTCATTTCTATTTTGAATAATTAATTAATATCTAAAACTTCATCTTAATTAGATGAATTTTTATTAATATTACTACTATTATTATTATTATTATCATTTATATTTTTAGTATTATGATTATTATTATCAGTATTGTTATTATTGCGCAATTGATTTCTATTTTGATTTCTTATATAATGAACTTGCTATTTGGCATAACTCTATAAAAGAGCATCCTCAACTTTAGAGAAAAGACTAAGAAACTATGTAACCCTACTGATAACTAAATCCCCATCTTAAGTCAAATATCCATCTAGAGTGGGTAATAAGAATTTATACAAATAAATCAAACAATCTATGCCTCCTTTTCTTATATCGAGAGTGGGTAAATGAGGTAGAAAATCATTCCCAACAAAGAAACATAAAAACACAAAATCATCAATAATTCTCTCCAAATCAAACTAGAATTTCAATTGAATCTATTAAAACTCAAGCATTAACAACTATCTATAAGCAAATAACTTAACAAACTGGAAATTAACCTTGATTTCCTTACTAGTTGAATATTTTTATTGATTTTTTTCTTAATACCTTATTTATTTAGTACACTCAGTATAGAAATGACCATTAGAACCACATAAAGTGCATTATTTATCATCAGTACTCATGATGGTTTCTCTAATAATATAAAACCAAGGTTCATGAGTGGCCAGTCCTAACATTATAAGATCTGCATCTGCGCCATAAATACAATGTCTGATATTCGGATTATATTCTTGTTATACTCTTTATAATCGAAGAAACTCTAATATTTTATGCTCTCCTTCTCCGGGGACTGTCCAGTCACTGAAAATAACCTTCAATCCTTTCAAATAAGGATAATTATCAGCTATTCTCTTCTGAATATAATTATGAATTGCATTAGACAAATTTTTCATGAACTCTGTACCAGGAGTTATCACATTATGATCGAATTACTATTATTGTTCCTATTAAGTATAATTTTATTAAGTCTATTTCTATAATTGTTAAATTAATTATTATGCAAAAGTATTGATCTTATGTTGATCTAATCCTGATCTGAATCTTCTGCTTCTTTATTAATTCATCTTGGCTCTTGGGGCTACTCCATCAATGGCTAAATATAATAGTTGTTGAGGTTAAACAATTGAAAGTATTAAATCAAGATAGTTGCGGATATTATCAAACATTTCTGCTTCGTTTTCTGGAACTCGCATTTATTGTTGTTCTGGATGAGTACAAGGGTGTATCAGGCCATTCATGTCGATGTATAGGTTGTCTATCATAGGATTTGCGAAGTCTTCACCTTATACTTATATTAAATCTTCTCTATTGCATTCTTCCACTGCGTCTTAGAGGATCTATGGGCATCTGAGCGATAGCCAACGGAAAAATGCTGGTACTCCCATTTTCTATTTATTATTTATTATATTCTCATATCATTTTTAATATATTTCACTTGATTTATATATAATTTTTTTATTTTAATTAATATGTTAATTAATTTATATTTATAATTATTGTATTACATTATTATATCATATTATCCTATTTAGAATTATATTATATTTATTATTGTAAATATTATTTTGACAATTATAATATAATTATGCAATTTTTTTATTTATTTTTATTATTATATTTTATTATGTAACTATATAACGGTAAAGAGAACTTAGATGAGTGGAAACAATACTTAAAAGAATATTAAAAAGATAAAAAGTTTAATATAAAAAAACTTGATGACCATAAAATAATAACAGCAAGGGTTATGAAAAATATAGAAAGATAATTTGATCCAGTTAATCAAATTTACTTAGATTAATAATAAGAGTAAAAAAAATAAGAATAATTTTAAGAGAAAATAAAAAGAAAATAAGGGTTAAAAGAAGAAATAGAAAGAAGATATAAATATAATTTCAATATAATTTCAAGTTAAGAAGTTAAAGACAGTAATTAATTAAAGTAAAGATTAGATGTGGATCAAGCAAGACATTAAAGATTGCATATAAAACCTATTAATAATTATAAAGATGATCTTAAATTCAGGTTTAGTAAGGTATTTTATAATAATTAATATTGTTATAGTCTATAACAGAAATTGGATAAAAGCAAAAAAATAGAAATTTTAACATTATTTCAAATAGACATAATGTAGAACATGATAAAAAAATGATTGAATAATAAGAAACAATCCGATCAAACTTATTAGAAAAAAAGCAAAGAATGTTACAATACGACATAATAAAAACATAATATAATGATGAAAAAAAAGAAGAAGAATTTTAAAAAATTAGAAAAGAAGGTTAAAAAAATCATGGTAAAAACTTTAGTGATAAATTTCCTCCTTCATGGAAATACCGAGAAGAATTAATAATAGACCCTACAAAAGAAGTGAGCAATGAAGTAAAAATAGTAGACCAATAGAAAGAAAATGCAATGAACAAATTTAGATTAAGATACGTAATTGAGAATGAGTACAAGTCAAAAGACTTTGCAGATTAAGAACGTAATCAGAGCATGAGTCTTAACAAGTTCAATCCTGATAAATACTAAGAGGAGTATTAGAAGGGATTCAACTTGATTTCTAATCAGATTCAAGTAATGACTACTAATAAAAATATTCAGAAACAAAAGTACAGTTTGTGGGATCAAGTTCGTTTCAATGCTAGTATTTATTTATATATTTATGTTTTTAGATCCTCAATACTAGTAGCCTTAGGATCAGCCTTAGAGGAAAACTCTTTCGATTAGTCTTAACAATTCCAATAATTTTAATGTTACTTCAGATGTAAATAAGTATTAGCTTCCTAGTTTAGCCAGTTATAAACAGGAATAGTCTAAATAAACCACTTCCAATTAATTCAAAATCAAAACTGGAGGTTTTAATAGATGAATAATAAATAATTAAATTTTACATTTATTTTTATTTATTTCATATATCTTATTTTATTTTTATTTTAAATTTTAATAATATTAACTTAAAATACAGTTTATTTATTTTTATGCTTTTTCCGATTTTAAATGAATTATTTTTTATAAATAAAATTATTTAAAGATTATTAAAAATTTGATTGAAAAGATTTTTAATTATTATTTTTAAAAATCTAAAATAAAATTTTTGTTTTTTTATTTTTTCTTTTAAATTATTTAATAGATTATTTTATATTTATAAATTTATTAATTTTTTTTTTAATATATTATATCAAATATAGATATTAATTAAAATTTAATCAATTAAGATATCAAATATAGATATTATTTAAAATTTGATTAATTAAGAAATAAATTTTATATTTTGTTTATAATGTAGCATATCTTGTTTATAAAGAAGAAAATAAAAAAAAAAAAAAAGAATTTTATAAGCCAAAAATAAATTGACAACGAAATATAAATAATTTAAAATATGATTGAAATAAATTCAAATTATTCTTCTTCATAATAAAATTAAATTTAAAAGTAAATTCTTTCTTCAAATATAAGCCAATAAAGCGATTATTCAATATAATTTAAAGCTTCTGATGAATATGAGTCAGAAAAGGCAAGATAAAATGAATAGAATATACTTTTAGAATCGAATTTTAACTAATAAATTTAACTATAAGATATAAAATAAGATAATCTTTAATATGAAATGTAATAATAATAAATGAAAATATATGAATTTGAAGAACAGACATTAATGTAGAGAAAATAACTTTAGATTGAAGAAAATATAATTTATGATTTAAAGAAAAAAGAATAATATATTATAGAGCGAGAGTATATAACAAATATAAAAGAATATTAAAAAAACTTCGATTCTTTTAACCGGATGAAACTATCTGATTGGATGTTAGAGACATGTTCATGCCTTTATCTTTAAAGATCAACTTACTATCTTGCATTAGCAATAATGGACAAATTCCTATCTAAAGACCGACATATTTAATAATAAGAGTTCTAACTCATTGGAATCTGTTGTATTTAATTGGCATGTAAGCAGAATGAAAGACGACTATATTCAATGAAGAAATATATTTAGGCCACTCTTAATCTCTATACTCTTTAATAGATGATCGAAAAGGAACTCATTATAGTTACTGTATTAGATTGGCATCTTAATTTTATTACTGTTTACGATGATCTTACATATATTATTATTAAGTGGGACTATTTCATTGAATATCTTGTTGTTGATCATAATCTACTTGATCAGATTCTTAACAAAGGAGTCCTCAAATTCAGAGGTAATTAACATTCCTCTTATATTCATTTTAAAACTATTTTATAATATTTTGACTTAATTTATCTTGAGCTTGCCTCATAAATTTATTAGTCAGAATAATTGATTTGTGCTTTAATTTATGTATTATTAGCTTAGTTTTATAAGGATATTATTATAAATGATGATATCTAAATTAATTTTGATTAATTTAGATAAACCATTTAATAAATAAATTTATCTAATATTCTTATAGTTTAATTTATAAAATCTTTTTTTTAATTCAAATTCGAATCTATTTTTAATTAAATTTAATATGTTATATAGTTTTTAGGATTAGAATTAGATTATAATATATTAAGTCCTATTAAAGAATAATTTTAGAAATCTAATGTAAAAATATATTAATTATATTATTATAGATTACTTATGAAGAATTACTATAGTTTTAAAGTTTTAATTATAATAATTAAAAAGCTTTTATATAAAGATTAAAAAATCTGAGATAATTTATTACTAAATAATAAAAATAATAAAATTAATGAAAGATCAAAATTTTTTTAAATTTAAATAAATAAATAATTTATCTATTTAACTAAAAAATAAATATTTAAATATAAATATATAACATAAATATTGACTAACAAATATAAGTTTTATCTAAATATAATGATATAATACGGAAAAAGCGAGTATTGGGAAGAAAGATATAAAATAGATACTGAGCCATTTGAATTTTATTAGAAATTTGAAAATATTTTCAGTTAGATAGAACAATACTTAATTGAAGATTCAAAAATATTGGTAGTGGGTTGTGGAAATTCAAGTAAATATTAATAAATAAGATTAGGATTTAGTGAGTAACTATATGAAAACGGATACTAAAACATAACAAATATTGACAATAGTCATTTAGTTATAAAGCAGATGTAAGAAAAGTATAAGGACAAGAATCCTTCTTTTATTTGTATTTATTAAAATAATAATTAATAGATCAACACATGGATGTCAGAGAACTTACTTTTGAAGATCAATAGTTTGACTTAATATTTGACAAAGCTCTATTCGATACTCTCTGCGTAAATTTTTATCAATATAAATTGATAATGCTAATTATTAAATACTATTATGATAATAATAATTATTATTATAATAAACATGAGTGATTATTATGATAATAGTGTGGAGATAATGCTAAAAAGAATATTAATTTAGCAATGACTGAAATTTCAAGAGTATTAAAGCCAGGTGGAGTTTACTGCATGATTAGCTTTGCTTAATAAGATCAAAGATTACACTACTTAGAAAAGGTATTAATAATAATATAATAAAAGGAAGAATTTAGTTGGAAAGTTTAAGTAGATAAATTGGCAAAACCTGCTTTCGCTAATAGCATCACTCTCAATGCGGAGGATAAAGATACTCTCAAATTCCACTTTATTTATAAATCTACGAAAAATGGAGGACCAGAGTCAGAATAGAAAGTGGAGCTGAATTCCACTGATATTCAAACCACTAAACAAGCTGACTAAAAAGCGCTAATTAATAAAACCAAAAAGTGATTATTTATTAATTATTTCATATTCTTAACTATTTATTTAATGTTATTCAATTATAATCGATAATTTTTAGTATGAGTATTTAAGTTTAAATAAATTATATTATATATTATGGTAAAGTATGCTTAGGTTTCTTTGTAAGATTATTTAGAGCCATGTTTTGATAATTCTTAGCTTTCAATTCTAACAATAGATTATGATAATAAAAACATCTTTGCTTAAATCCAATATACTTATTAAATATTTGTTTACTAACTAAATAATAAAAACAAATTTATTTTAATTTTCTAATTAGAAACTGAAACAAAATAAATTAGCAGTTTAAAATTAATTCCAAACATTCAAATTTCTTAGTTTCAAATTAATGAAAATTTTATGTAAAGTTTTGAGAATATAAAAATAACAAGTTCATCAATAAAAACTAATATAAGATTTAATAAATTTGATGAAACCAATTATAAAAATAATATAATAAGTAAAAAATTATTTATATTTAGTTAATACATCTTAATTATTAATTTTAAGTTATTTTGATGGACATACAGTATTTTATTCATTTTTGAAAAATTAATTATGAATGGAGTGTTAAATTTTGAATAATTTTTAAGAAAGTAATTTTTAAGATTATTAAATAATTAATTAAAATGATAGTTAAATTCATCTATTAAAACTTATTAATAATTCTCAAATTTTAATATATTTGGTAGATTTTAGTAAAACTATATATTCTAGAGTTAATAAAGTAAGTTTATTAAAATATTCTAGATTAAAGAAATCAATTTTTAATAACACATCCCTGATTAATACTTTATAAAATTTTCTTATATAAATAAAGAAAAATTGATTTTGAAAACATTAAATTAAATTTATCTAATAAAAATAAACACCTATTATGAAATTATTGATTTTTAGCCAATTTTAAAATAAAATAAGTAAATAAATCTATTAGATGAATCATTAAAAAATGATTTATTTGACAGATTTTATTTAGAAAGCTGAAAAGAGTTATAACTAAGTTATGACAAAAAGTTTATGTTATTTTAATATTTATTAGAATTCAATAAAAATTATTTGTAGCTATCTTTAGTAGATATATTTAATAATAATAATATTATTGTACTTCCATTTAATAGTAATCAGTATATAGGATATGAATTTCTTCAATTAGAAATTAAAAAATCTTTTAATATTTTTATGGTCTACACACCTGACACCATTTAAATATTCTTAATATATAATAAAGTAAATATCAAACATCAATAATATTATTAAAAACTTTAAAAATAATAATTAAACAAAATTTTTCCATAAAAAAGCTTTTAATTTGAAACTCTAAGTGAATAATTATCAAACTCAAAAGCAAATATTTTTGATAATTTTTTGGAGTCTTTTTAAAATGAATCATTAAGCAAAAATATAACTTTTTATAATTAACTTTAAGAATTCAATTAATAATAATAGTAATAATAATAATCAATAAATTAAAAAAAAGATAAATATCTTTCTGACTAATAAATTGTTTCTTAAATATTAAATAATTAAAAAAAACATGAATAAAAAATTAATGAATATATAAATGAATCAAATCTTTTATAAGATTTATTAGTATAAATAAAATTTTTTTTTAATATAAAAATTATATATTATTTTAATAAAATTTAATAAATTAATAATTAATTATATTTAAGGAAAAAAATAAATAAATAAAAAAATTAATAGAAATTAAAACAGATTTTATTATTAGCTCGGCTTATTTTATGAATCAAAAATACTTAATTGCGATAAATAAAAAAAAATAATTTATTTTTGACTTAGAAGAACTAATATATGAATAATGAATATATTTAATATAAATTAAAAGACAGAATAATTAATTTTTAAATAATATAAAATATAAGAAGTAGATTATATCAATTGAAAATCATTCTTATAATTTGAACTAGAATCAAAAAGAAAATACCATAATAAATAGAGCTAGTACTAATAAGCTAGTAAAAAGGATCAAAGCCATGTATTTTTTATCTTGCTGGAAAATTAATGCTATTTAAAATTTAAACTATTGATTTTTCCTTAATCACTTTTTTTTGATAAGATTCCTTATTTTCTTCTAATTTTAATTAAGAGTAATTTTTAATTTCCCTATCTTTTTAATCTGAATTTATTTAATATTCTGAATCTATTATTATTTCTTAAGAAATTAATTATTTTGATTAATATTGACTTTATTAATCAAATATTTCTTTTTTATCTTAAGATATAGCTTTAATTAAATCTTCATCTCCTCTATTATTAAAATTTTTGCTTATTATACATGATTCTGCATTGTCAAATAGATCTGAATATTTACTGTATTTATTATCTTAATTCTATTCCTAATCTATTCTTACAGATTCATAAATATTTTAATTAAAATCTTTTTCCAAAATTTATTCAGCACCATTTTATTAAGTTTCAACTTATAATTCTATCGTTTCTGTATAAACTTCTAATTACTTTATTGGAGTTTCATTTTCTAATTAGTTTAACAAATTATTCGTGTATTTATCATCTAACTATATATTTTATTAACTGCTTAATAATATTTTCTATAAATTTTCTTTGCTAAATTTATTACTTTAAATATTAAAATCAATTTAAATTTAATCTGATTAATTTAAAAATTAAGATTTATCTTGAGTATTTTCTTCTCCGTTTAAAAAGCTCTCCAATTTTTTCAAAGTACTTTGTTTTTTCAAATGAGTGATGACAATTTATTAATTATAATAATCAATAAATTCTTAATCTACTGGTTATATCTTAATATATTTGTTAAACAAAGGTAAATCATTTAACATATATGATGAATCAACACTTTCTTAATCTAAAAATATCACATATCCTATATTAGTTTCGTTTTTTTCAAATTCATTTATTAAACTGTTTTCTATTTCTCCAACTATTTTAAATTTATCTTCTAAATGCTATTTTTAACATAATTTATCTAAATTACTTATTTTTATACTTCTCGACACTAAATTTTCATAATCAAACATTTATATAAAAATTTAAATTATTATTTTAAAATTGAAAAATATCTAAAATTTAATTACATAAAACGATAAATTTAAATAGAAAAATAATAAAAATAAATAATAAAAATAATAATATAATCTAAGATAATAATATAAATAAAAATAATAATTATTAATAATGTTAAATAAATAATATAAAGTAGATAATAAAAACCAAGAATAAAGAGATGAAAACGAAGAAATAAAAGTAAACTATAAAGAATTTCGTACAATATTAGAAAAATAAAGATAAGATAAAGATAAGAAATAATTCAATAGATAAATATTTTGGAAAATGACCTAATATACCCGAAAAAATAAATGCATAAGCCTTTTATCAACATTCTTCATGCTAACCTCAGTACTTCTCCAAACTCTTTTACCAAAACAAGTTGAATATATCTTGGATGTGACCTAAAAGGTAAAAAGTAGCAATGATCCATAATTTATTAAAACTTAAATTAGATTTATGATAATAATAATCCTGTACTGTATTACATTATTCTTTCGGAGGTACCTCAATAGCAAATTATCAGAAATTGTAGCAATGAAGATGCGATAAGATATCTATTCAAAGTTTATGGAATGTGATCTTTAGTTTTTTGATAATAAAAAAACAGGAGATTTGATATCTAGATTAGGAAGTGACATATCTACGATATAAAAAGCATCAAGTGGCAATATTAGTATATTAATTCGAGCAATGCTGTAAATATAAATATAAAAATAATTATGAGTATGTATTTATTCACCTTTTTGATTCTATTTGAGTCTAATTGGAAGCTCACTTTCATTCTAATTAGTATTGTTCCTTTCTATACTATACTAACTGTCTTCTTTGGAAGGGTCAATAGGAAATTGGCTATCAAATATTAGGATTAAATTGCTTAAAGTAGCATAGTGGCTGAAGAATGTTTTGGTAATATTAGGACAGTTAAATCATTTGCTGCTGAAGAGAAAGAGTGTTTATTTTTTGGAAGCAAGAATAATTAAGTATATATTACTGGCAGATAGATGAGTATGGTTGAGAGTGTATATTATACATTAACCAATATATTTGATTATCTGGCTATGATGGTTATTTTGTGGTATGGAGGAAGCTAGGTGTTGAATAACAAGATCACAGTTGGATAGTTAACTTCCTTTATGCTTTATTGTACCTTTTTATAGTAGAATAGCAGTGCTGTTAGTTTCAGTATTAATAATATTCTTGTTGCTATTGGAGTTGCATAGAATCTGTTTAAATATAGTGAGTATTAGAGTAAAGTAAAGGATAGTTAGGATTGTAAGGATATTGATCACACTTAATAATTAACTATTGAATTCAGGTAAGTTGGATTTGCCTATCCTTCTAGGGAATCTATTCAGGTATTGACTGATGTCACTTGCAAAATCAGTCAAGGAGAAGTAATTGCACTTGTAGGTATATAAATGTTATCATCATCATATTATTATTATTATTATTATTATTATTATTAT
>Ga0315908_10003866_pt1 | contig 10863 bp, 6 predicted proteins | sample LakEriMetagenome_12_FD_203520 | JGI IMG/M metagenome (GOLD analysis project Ga0315908, IMG submission 203520) | Freshwater fungal communities from buoy surface, Lake Erie, Ohio, United States - Buoy 4 MA124 | ecosystem: Environmental > Aquatic > Freshwater > Lake > Lake biofilm | place: USA...
TTTTAAAGTCATTTGACTGAAACTAGTCAACGTGTGAATTGCAAGCCTTTAATTTATCCTTTAAGGAGTTTATCGTTTAGCTTATTTCACATTCTTGCAAAAATAATAAAAGTTCTCTTTGATTAACTTTATTTGTCTTTATTCTTAGGCTATAAAAGGTTTATTTAAAGAAATTGTCTTATTTCTTTTGGTTGGTTGGAACAGCAGTCAATTTTCTTTTCTTCTTGTTGATATATTTTTTCTTTGTTTTAGGTCTAAAGACATCTAAAGCGTATTGAATCATTTTGAAGTTTTCTAGATCATTAAAATCTTCTTGATAATGAAGTCCAGCACCTTGTGTAAAAAGACCTAAAGATTTTTGTTGGATAATCGTGTTGTCATTTGATTCATTGAATACATTTACTCTAAAAGTACCTGTTTCATTTAATAAATATTCCAAGTTTACATCACCTATTAATGAACTTTGTGAAGTAGATGTGGTAGTGGTTGAGGTTGTTGTTGCTGAAGTTGGGGAATTAGCTGAATTCTCAACACCAAAACTACCTGTTAATATGAGTCGATTATCTAAAAATTGTTTCGATACATCTAAAGCAACGGTGTTACCTCCATTTGCATCAGCATCTAAATCTAATTTTAAATTATAGTCCTTAGAAACTTGTGATAGCATTGAATTTATTTGATTTGCAACTAAATCTAACGCAGCACTTCCTCCGCCAGCACCTGCAGCTCCTTGTAACGGTTGAAAATGTTTCCACAATAATAATGAGAAAAATTGCCTGTTTTTTTCATCAGGATCATTTACTATTCTACTAATAAGATTTTGACCTTCTTCCGATGCTTTTGGAGCTTTTATATCAAAAGCAATTGCAGGTTTAAATAACGATTCCGTTAAATTGATGTAACATTGTATGTCTTGAGGTGTTGAGTTACTAGTTCCAGTAATATTTTCTGGTGAAATTTCGCTAATACTAGCCTTTACATCAAAGTATGTTTTTAAATCGATGTAGGCATTGTATGGATCACCTGTCCAAGTGATTGAACCTTGTTGTATAATAAGTGGTTGACGAACGGAACCCATTACAAAATTGTACATTCCGTTATTGACATTAAATGTACCTTCCATTTCTACATCACCTAAATTATCTAATTTAACAGCGATGTTTCCATTTCCTTTTGCAGTAATCTGATCACCAGTTTTATCATTAAAAATAACTTTTAAGTTCGCTTCAGGTGTTATTTCAAAATTTAAATCTAAGTCAACTCCTGTAAAATCAATTTCAGGAACTAGGGTTTTTATAGTATCATTTTTAACTGTATATTTTATGAAACTTTCTTCTTCCTCAACTTGAGCAGCTTCATACATTGGAAATATTATTTTTGTATCTTTCTCTGTTTTTAGATTTACAGTAATTTCTATGTTGTCGGCATAACCAAAAATATTCGCTGTACCAGTTCCATATCCTTTTCCATAATAAATATCACCTTCTTTAAATTGAGTATTTAATACTAGGAACTTATCTAGTGGTGCTGGTTTCCATCCTAAAAGTGGATCTTTATGAACGTAATCATCTTCTAGGTTAAATTGTAGATCAAAGTTCCAGTCTTTAAAATTCGAATGATAGAGCGAGCCGTTTAATGAACCTGTATTTCCTTCTTCATCATTAATTGGCATGTTATTAATATAAAAACCATATTTATCGGATGATATCTTACCGTTTAAACCAAAATTAACACCAAGAATATCTATTTTAGAATTTCCATTTATTAATTCAACTTCTCCTTCGATAATTGGTTCATCAATATTTCCTGTAACTTTTAAACTTCCATTTATTAAACCTTTAATATTCGACATTACATCAGGATCCATGAATGCATTTGTAAATTGAATATCAGTATTGTCGAATAAGAGATTGAAATCTAAATTATTATCTTTTTTATCGACTGAATAATTTCCTTCAAAAGCAAAAGTTTCTACATTTTTATAAATTAAATCACCTGTTAATCCAAAACTGTTAGAATTTTTATTCCATTGAGATTGAACAAAAACATTTCCGACTTCTCGATTATCAACAAATAAATTCTGAATATTTGCATCCCCTATATAATTTAAGTTTTTATATGGGTTTGATATGTATCCCCAACCATTTACTAATCCACTAATATTAACTGGAGAACCAATTAAATATGCAAATTCATCAAGTAATAAGTCGTTGACTTTGAAGTTTAATTTTTCTTCGTCATTCGTTGAAATTTTTCCATCAATAGCAATGTATTGATTGCTTCGTTCTAGTAAAAAATTATCAACTTGAATGTTTAATCCATCAATTCCAATGAATGACTGATTTTTTATATCCCATCTTTTTTCTCTTAGAGCAAAATAAGAAGGGTCGAGTAGGACTTTATATTTGTCGTAATCTAAAACAACAGTGTTCCAGCTGATTTTTGAATCGTTTTTAGTTTCTGGATTCCAAGTTAATTGAGATGTTAAAGTGTCTTTTGTACCTGTAGTTTTGAAATATAAATTATCTACGTTTATACTATCGTTTAAATGGAGTTTTTTTATAGAATAATTAGCAATTAACTCTGTAGACGTAACTTTTTGATCTACAGCAATTTTTTGCATTTTAATGTTTTGATAATTGATAGCAGGAGAACTTATTTTCATTGAAAAATCTTCTGTTTTACCAATGTAATTTCCACTTATTTTAGTCCCATTTGCAATCATAAGGTCAGGAACAAAAATGCTTAGAAAGTCTTTTGCCTCTTTTATCTCAATCGAATATTGAAAATGATTCTTAGGTTTAATAACAGGTTTTTTCTTTTTTGCTTTTTTAGAGTTTATCGCTAATTCTGGTTTAACAATTGCTGGAAATATTTTGCTAAATTGATTTTTGAAATCATTTACTACCGTTCCAAAATCTACTTTTCCAATAATTGTTGTGTTTAATATACTACTGTTAATCGTCAAAATGTCTTCTTCAATAGAACGATCAACTTTTATTGTTAATGCTGGTATGTTAATTTTTTTATCACCTTCTGTGTAGACTAAACCGTTCATTTTGATTGTCCCAAAAAGTGAGTTTGAGGTTGAACCCGTTAAATCAATAGTGAAATTTGAAGTTAATTTTGTATTGTCAATATGAGTAATGTTTAAATTATCTAGAATTGCTTTTGTTAAGTCAATATTGAAATTCATATGTTGATTTCCATTGAAATCGATAAAACCATCGTAAACTAGGTTTAGATTATCGTCTTTCACCTCAATTTTAGCATCAAAAATGTTATCCACGAATTTTCCTTGCTCAACAAAAACATTTTCATAGGTATAATCCAAGTATTGAAAATGATCGATATTTCCTTCAATATTATTAAATTTAATATTGTTTAAAGAAAAAGCTTCACCACTCAAAAAGACAGTTCCATCAACTTCTCCAAAATTGGAATCATTTAAAAATTTATCTAATTGGAACTTCTCAATTTTCACATCGTATTCACTTGCTTCTGAACGCTCGAAGAAATAAGAATTATTTTGTTTGTTTTCAGTAAACATAATCCCATTGTCAAACTTAATTGAGCCAAGCGATGTGTTCAGCTGATTTGCAGCGACAACAAATTGAGAATAAAATCCATCTAATTTTAAGTTTTTTGCATTAAAATAACCTAATCGTTCTACGTATTTATCAAAGCTTAAATAACCGCCACCATTATCTTTTGGTAATTTTATTTTTTTTAAATCAGCTAGAGGAAGATTTAAATAGTCTATTTTTTCTTGAAAAAAAGCATGTTCGAAATTTCTAAAATCAGGTAAATTAAGGGTTCCTTTAAGTTGTATATTATCAGCTGTTTTTAAATCTAAATTTTCAATTTTGAGATCTTTTACTTTTCTAGTAACATCAGCTGATAAAAAAACTTGTTGATCCATCCCTTCTAATGCCGTTGCAAAATAAGCGATATCTTTCATAGAGATGGAGCTAGGATTAATGTGTGAATCAAAAGAAACACTATCTTCAAATGAATAAAAACATTCATAGCGATCCATTAGAAGATTCATTTTTTTGCATAAAGTGTTGTAAAAGGTGTTTTTATACTAAGATTTTTCATTAGCACACCTTTGGGTGAAACTTCACAGTTTGTTTTGAATTTTTTTAAAATAAATCCTGATTTGTCGATGGCTGAAATTTCTTTAATTGAGGCTTTTATGGTTTCTCCAATAACTGAAATATCTGTTGCTATTATGTTGACATGCTTTAAATGGATGTGGTCGTAATCAACGCCAAAAGTAGAGTAATACTTTCGATTATCATCGTAATTAAATTTGACATCATTTAATCGAATTTCATTTAGATATAAGTCAATAGCTTTTCCTCCTGAACTTCCTCCACCAGCAAAGTAATCGGTAATAAACCAATAATTATAATCGCCGGTAGTTTTATCTCGATTTAATTTAATAATACCTTTATCAAGTTCGATTTTATTTAACACTACTTTATTTGCTCTCAGATTTAAGCTTTTTAGTGTTACATAAACTCTAGGGATAGAAGCTAAAGTGTCTTGCTTTTGGTCTCTTACTAGAACTTCTTCTAAAGCCAATTTATCAAAAGAAACGATCGAGACTTTACCAATTCTGAATTCTGTTTTTAATTCTTTAGAAAGGAAATTTGTTGCAAAACTAGCTATGTATGTTTGAACGGGACTTGTGCGAATTACAAAAGCAAATAATAATATGAAAATTAGAATCCATTCAAATGAAATTCCGACTATTCTTCCTATTATTTTAATTATTTTTGTCATTCAGATACAAATTTACTAAAAGTTGAGTCAAAAAGATATAATAATACTAGGTATTGAGTCATCTTGTGATGATACTTCTGCAGCAGTTATCAAAAACGAAGCCATTTTATCAAATATTATAGCTGGTCAAGAGATACATAAAATTTATGGTGGAGTTGTTCCTGAGCTTGCAAGTAGAGCACATCAACAAAATATTATTCCTGTTGTAGATACTGCAATAAAGAAAGCTGGCATTACTTTACAAGATATTGATGCTATAGCTTTTACTAAGGGGCCAGGATTATTAGGGTCTTTAGTTGTAGGTACTTCTTTTGCAAAGTCATTTGCTTTAGCACTAGATATTCCAATGTTGGATGTAAATCATATGCATGGCCATGTTTTAGCTCATTTTATTGATGATGAAGGAAAGGCGAAACCAAAATTTCCATTTATTTGTTTGACAGTTTCTGGAGGACATACTCAAATTGTTTTAGTGAAAGATCATTTAGAGATGGAGGTTATTGGTCAAACAATTGATGATGCTGCAGGTGAAGCATTCGATAAAGCGGCTAAAACATTAGGGTTTCCATATCCTGGAGGACCATTGATAGACAAGCATGCAAAATTAGGTAATCCTGATAGATTTGAATTTTCGAAACCACAAATTAAAGGTTACGATTACAGTTTTAGTGGTTTAAAAACTTCAATATTATATTTTATTCAAAAACAGGTTAAGGAAAATCCAAATTTCCTAGAAGAAAATATAAATGATTTATGTGCTTCAATTCAAAAAACGATTATTGAGATTTTATTTAAAAAGCTCATTTTAGCTGCAAAAGATTTGAAAATAAATCAAATAGCGATAGCGGGTGGTGTTTCGGCAAATTCTGGTTTGAGAACAAAATTAATGGAAGTAGGGGCTCAAAAAAAATGGGATGTTTATATACCAAAATTTGAATTTTGCACTGATAATGCCGCAATGATTGCAATAACTGGAAAATATATGTATAAAAATGGTATATTTGCCGACCAAACTGTAACTGCAACGGCAAGATTAAAAATTTAATATTATTTTTGCCAAAAATTTTATTTATTAAAAAAATTCTTTATATTTAAATTTAGTTCAGTAAGAGGAACAGATAAAGATTAAAGATTACTAAAACCAATTAGATATGAAAGAGACATCGACACCAGAACTTATCGAGAAAGAACTAGTAGCTTCTTTGTCGTTTCATGATAATTCAATTCATGTTGACCAAAATCCAGAAATAATGAAGTTGATTGAGAAAGCAACTTTGTTAGGGAATGCACACCATAGTAAAGTTTCTATTATTTTTCAAGACGATTCAGGATTGAAGAGAGTTGATACTACAATATGGGCAAACGGAGCAAAATATATCTGTTTAAAAGGAGGCGTTTGGATTCCAATTGCTAGAATTGTGGATGTGAAATTATAATTTACAGTTAAAAATATGTTAAAAAGAGGAATTTAGTTCCTCTTTTTTTTTGCTTAAAAAAACGATATTATACCTATGAATACCGAAGTGTTTTTGTTGTAATATTCAGTTTATAAATGTGTTAATGATTTATAAATTTGATTTTATTTGAAATAGGAATACAAGCTTTTTGTTAATTCAAACGGTTTTAAAGAAATGCTTTTTGTACATTTGAGTTGTAAATTACAAATATGAAATTACTTGTTACATTTTTAGTGTTGATTTTGAGTCAAGTACTATTTTCACAAGAAAAAGTGAAATGGGATTTTACTTACAATTCAAACAGCAAAACAATTGAAATGAAAGCTTCAATTGCAGAAGGTTGGCATTTATACAGCCAATACATCAATAATAAAATTGGACCAGTTCCGACAGCTTTTGTCTTTACTCCAAATGATAAGATTAAATTAATTGGAAAAACAGAAGAGCCAACGCCTATTAAAGAATATGATGAGAATTTTGAAGCTACATTAGATTTTTATAAAGGCGAAGTGGTATTCAAACAAAAAGTTGAATTTAGATCTTCTCAAATAATTGAAGGTTTTGTAACATTCATGGTGTGTAATGAAACAATGTGTTTGCCACCAACAGATATACCTTTCAAAATAGAATTAAAATAATTAAGAATTTAAAATAAATGCCAAAGATGAAAAATAAAAATACTTTCAATGTCATGAAAATGATTATGTTGTTTTTTGTTCTATTCAGTTCAAAAGCTATTTTAGCTCAAATTGAGTATCCAGAAGATAAAGCGAAATGGAAATTTTCTGTTGAACAAAAAGGTGACGAAGCAACAATTATTGCTGAAGTAAAGATGGAAACGCATTGGCATATTAATTCAATCGTGTTACCGAAAGGAGTATTTGGTTTACCAACAACTTTTAAATTAACGAAAACATCAACATTTAAAACAGTTGGAAGTGTTGTTGAGCCAAAGCCAATTGTTAAACATGATGATGCTTCTGATGAAGATTTAAGTTATCATGAAGGAAAAATTTTCTTAAAACAAAAGATCAAAGTTACTTCTGAAAAAGATTTCGTGTTAAATGGAACTTTCTCATTTCAAACATGTGATGCAACTCATTGTTTAGCGCCTTATGATGGAACTTTTAAAGTGAATGTTAAAGGTTTGAAATCAAGTGCTAATTCAGAGATTACTCCTATTGATGACCAAGTAAAATCAGTTGATTCAGTATCTGAAGCAGCAATGACAAATGTTGAAAATGTAGTTAAAGAGGAAAAGGTTTCTAATGATGTTAAACTTAATAATTCACCTCAAAAAGAGGAGAAAAAATCATTACTGGCAATTTTCATCATTTCTTTTATAAGCGGATTAGCAGCTTTATTTACACCATGTGTTTTCCCTATGATTCCAATGACTGTTAGTTTTTTCACGAAACAAAGTAAATCAAAAGCTCAAGGAATTAAAAATGCATCTATTTTCGGTATCTCAATTATTTTAATTTACATCACTTTAGGGACTGCTGTGACGGCAATTTTCGGAGCAGATGCTTTAAACAAAATGTCAACTGATCCTTGGTTCAATTTTGTGTTTTTCGTTTTATTAGTAGTTTTTGCTATTTCATTTCTTGGAGCATTTGAGATTAGAATGCCAAATTCATGGGTAAATAAAGCAGATGCAAAAGCAGATAAAGGTGGTTTATTAGGGATTTTCTTCATGGCTTTAGCTCTAGCTTTAGTTTCGTTTTCTTGTACTGGACCAATAGTAGGTTCATTAATTGTTGAGGCGGCTAGTGTTGGTGGTATTACCCCAATTATCGGAATGTTTGGTTTTTCATTAGCATTAGCTTTACCATTTGCAATATTTGCAATGTTTCCAGGTTGGTTAAATTCTATGCCGAAATCAGGTGGATGGTTAAACTCCGTAAAAGTAGTTTTAGGATTTTTAGAATTGGCTTTAGCTTTTAAATTCTTATCAAATGCTGATATGACTTGGAATTTACATTTATTGGAGAGAGAAATATTTATTGGAGTTTGGATTGCAGTATTTACAGTATTGACATTGTATTTATTCGGCAAAATAAGAATGCCACACGATAGTCCAATTGAAAAATTATCTGTTGGTAGAGTTTTATTAGGAACTACAACTTTATTATTCGTGATCTATATGATTCCTGGTATGTGGGGCGCTCCTTTGAAAATTATGAGTGCATTTCCTCCACCATTGCAATATAGTGAATCTCCAACTGGTTTTGGTGGAGGAATCACAGTTGCTCAAAAAGGTGGACCAGAAGGGACGCATTTAGGTCCACAAAATATTAATGTTTTTCATGATTACGATAAAGCATTAGCATATGCAAAAGAAGTAAACAAACCATTATTTGTTGATTTTACAGGAATCAATTGTGTTAATTGTCGTAAGATGGAACAACAAGTTTGGGGAGAAGAAGGTGTTCTAAATAAATTGACAAATGATGTTGTGATTGTTTCATTACATGTTGATGATCGTGAAGAATTACCAAAAAGTGAGCAAGGTGTTTTTAAAACAATTGACGGAAGAAATATGACCGTAAAAACTGCTGGTGATAAATGGAAGTTAATGCAAATTAATCGTTATAATATCTTAGCTCAACCATATTATGTGATGCAAGATGTGAATGGTAAAGATTTAACAAACGGTTCTGCTGATTATGAACACACAAGTAAGACTTCAGATTTCCAAAAATGGCTAGATGCAGGTCTAAAATCTTTTAACGAAGCAAAATAATTAATATCAACATAAATTAAATATTCAGTTTGTAAGATCCCTCGAAATTTTCGGGGGATTTTTTTTACCTTTACTTTATGAATGTTTTTCTTCAAACACCCATTGAATATTTAAAAGGTGTTGGTCCGCAACGTGCTGAAATTCTTAAAAAAGAATTGGGTATTCGGACCTTTGAAGATTTATTGTTTTATTTTCCATTTCGTTACATCAATCGTTCGCAATATCAAACGATTTCGGAATTACCTTATTTGGATTCTTATGCGCAGATTAAAGGACGAATCATTCAAATTAGTGAAACGCCAGTAGGTAAACAAAGTCGTTTAACAGCTAAATTTCAAGACCAAACAGGAATGATTGATTTGGTTTGGTTTCAAGGTGCGAAATGGATTAAACCAATGTTGAAAATAGGAACGGAATATCAAATATTTGGTAAGGCTAAAATTTTTGGTTCTTCATGGAATATTCCTCATCCAGAAATCGTTGAACTCGAAAGAGTAAAAAACGAAGTTGGATTTCAACCGATTTATTCAAGTTCGGAGAAATTAGGAATGAAAGGTTTCAGTTCGAAAGGGATTGAAAAAATCACTAAAGCCTTAGCTGAACAAATTAGAGGTAAAATTCCTGAAAATCTTCCGAATGAATTACTTCGAGATTTTCATTTAATATCGAGAGAAGAAGCTTTATTTCAAATACATTGTCCTTCCAATGAGCAAATTGTTCATTCAGCTCGAACGCGTTTGAAATTTGAAGAATTGTTTTTTCTTCAATTGGAAATGTTGATGCGAAAACAAATAAGTATGTCCAAAACAAAAGGGCATATTTTTAAAGAAGTTGGTGAACATTTTACGAAATTTTACGATCATCATTTACCTTTTGAATTGACAAATGCTCAAAAACGGGTTTTGAAAGAAATTCGAAAAGATTTCATGACTGGACATCACATGAATCGTTTGTTACAAGGGGATGTTGGAAGTGGAAAGACATTGGTCGCTTTATTAACTATGCTTTTTGGAATTGGAAATGGATTTCAAGCTGCATTAATGGCGCCTACAGAAATACTGGCAAATCAACATTTTATTACGATCAAAGATTTTTTGAAAGAAATGAATGTTAACGTTGAGTTGTTAACGGGTTCAGTTAAAAAGAAAGATAGAAAAGGGATTCACGAGCGATTAGAAAATGGTGAAACTCAAATTCTTATTGGAACACATGCCTTATTAGAGGATGTTGTGAAATTTCAAAATTTAGGAATTGTTGTTATTGATGAACAGCATCGTTTTGGTGTTGCTCAAAGGGCTAAACTTTGGAAGAAAAACACTATTCCTCCTCACGTATTAGTGATGACAGCAACTCCAATACCTAGAACCTTGGCGATGACATTTTATGGAGATTTAGATGTGTCGGTGATAGATGAATTACCTCCTGGTCGGAAACCAATTTCAACCATGCACAAGTTTGAAGCGAGTCGATTAGAGGTTTTTGGATTTATGAAACGAGAAATCACTCTAGGGAGACAAGTGTACATTGTTTATCCGTTGATAAAAGAATCGGAATCGATGGATTACAATAACTTAATGGATGGTTATGAAGCTATTTCAAGAGCATTTCCTTTGCCGAATTTTAGAGTGAGTATTGTTCACGGTCAAATGAAAGCTGAAGATAAAGAGTTTGAAATGCAACGCTTTATTAAAGGTGAAACGCAAATTATGGTTGCTACAACGGTGATTGAAGTTGGTGTAAATGTACCGAATGCTTCAATCATGATTATCGAAAGTGCAGAGCGATTTGGTTTGTCTCAATTACATCAATTAAGAGGTAGAGTAGGACGTGGAGCTGAAAAATCCTATTGTGTCTTAATGACTGGAATCA
>Ga0315908_10003867_pt1 | contig 10862 bp, 8 predicted proteins | sample LakEriMetagenome_12_FD_203520 | JGI IMG/M metagenome (GOLD analysis project Ga0315908, IMG submission 203520) | Freshwater fungal communities from buoy surface, Lake Erie, Ohio, United States - Buoy 4 MA124 | ecosystem: Environmental > Aquatic > Freshwater > Lake > Lake biofilm | place: USA...
TTTTCTTTTTAATTAAATTAATTTTGAGAAATTGATGTTAATTCGTAAATGGTTTAGAAAATTTCTTGATTTGATTAATTTTTATAATATATGCTAAATTAATATTTTTGAACTTATAATTATTCTTTATTATTATTAAATCATTTAATTTTTTAAAATTTCTTATATTTAATTATTTAATTAAGTTATTTTTTTTAGCATTTTAATAATTACTAGGAAAATTAAAACATATTTTAAAAAGAGATATTTATAAAAATATAATAATTTACAAAAGATATTATAAAAATGAAGAATAAATGCAATAAATCAAAATAAAAAATGAATATAAAAATAATAAGTAAAAATAAAACAAAAATATTTTTATTTCTAAATTAAATAAGATCATTGTCTGAAATTTCTTTTTAATCCTTATAAATAATTTAATCCTCCAGTAAAAGTATTTTACCAATTAGGTTGAAATACTAGTGAAAGAATTTTGTCTTCAACTTAATGTGATACCAAAATAATGTTGGCTATAGGAGTATTAAACAATTTAGGGAATTATACTAAATCAATGAAATTAACAAAAAATGTCTATTCAATATAATATGCAGCCATATTATAAAGAGAAGAATAGAAATCGTTATTAGTAAGTTTTTCAACTATTCCAAATCTATTCTTATTAGTATTAGATAAAGTAACATAATAAACAGTTTCATAGACAGTAATCTTTTAAGAATTTATATCAATTGAAAGCTTTCCAGTCATAGTAACATCAGTATAGATATCGAAAATGTAAGTGTTATTTGAATCTAAAACAGCAAAATTAAGTCTAACATTCATTTCGAATCCAGAGTCAGTCAAATCAACTAATTTTCTAGTGGAGTTCTAATTAACAATAGTTATATTCAATCCAAAGCTAGCATTATCTGCTAAATAAGCAGGAATGTTGTCATAAAGACTCTTCAGAGTTGAGAACCTAAGTTAGATTCCTAAATCTGCAAATTCTTTATCAAGTAAAGTTTAATTAACGAAAATGGATTAATTGCTGATGTAATTTAAATAGTATTAAGCATACATATTGACCATTCTCTCACTAATGACTATTCCAATTTAATTATCCTTAAGAGTTTAAGTTTTATTAACAACATTTTAATCAACATCTCCGACATTAATTCTGCTGTCAGCACAGACATCACATAATTTTAATAATCTAGTTATGAAATGAACATCTACATTTCCTCCAGCAGTTCTCTAAATCAACTTAGAAGGTGCAACATAAGCAATATCCTAATAAGTATTACCTAATCCTTTGAATAACTTAGATAATTATCCGAAAGTACTATCAGTATGGATATTCTTTTATAATTCATTTACATGATTTGCGAAGAACTTGATGAGGATATCTTAAGAATTAGCTAATTGTTAAGTCTTGTTAAGTAGACTACTGCTCATTTATTAACAATAAGAACTTTAACAAACAGAAGAAGTAAAATCTGATATGTAAGATCTTGTAGTGAAGTTAGATTCTTTATCATTTGTGAGATTGAGGTTGAAAGTACCTTCTACAATCAAATTGAATTTAGATCTGTAATCAATTCTGCAACTTTCAAAGACTCCTTCGCTGGTATTACTCTTTCCTAAATAATGGACACACATTTATCCTTGATAGGTAATTCCACTGATATTGAAGATGACTAGATTCTCATCAATAACACTAACAGTTAAACTTTTTTAATCAACTAAGTCTTAATATCTAACTCTGGAAATAGCACTATAACATCCTTAAGAGTTGTCTTTACATGTTACACTTTTGCTGGTGTGGATAGATAAGTTTTTAGAATCAAATCCTGTATAGTAATTTGAAGAGTAGAATGTGTTAATCACTGTTGATACATTCTTCATCATCTATTCTGAGTTCAGGCTTCTTGATACATTAGCCATTGCATTATTTGTTACTGACATCTTTATATCTTAACTCATTATCATCTAAGCTATTAATACTAACAACATAACTTTCATAGTTTTCATCATTTTTATTTGTTTTTTTATAATTTATATCTTTTATACTCTATCTTTTATTATTAAGTTATACTATTAAATTCTATTCTTATATATTCTTTTTAATATTAATTTATTTCTAAGTTTATATCCAATTCTAGTTTATGCTTTTTACTTTTGATATATTATATTTATAATTCTTATGAATTATATAAATAATAAATATAATAAATATTAATTTTAATGTTAATTTAATAAATAATTAATATATAAATAAATAATGAATTTTCCTAAAAAAGATAGAAGAGTAACAACTCCTCCAATAGTATATTAAATATAATAAAAATAAGCAATTATTATTTAGATTCTTTCAATCAAGGGCAAAAGTATAGATATGGTTAATAGAAAATAATGATATGACATTGGAAGGAAGGATTATTGGGTTTGATGAATACATGAATATTGTATTAGATGAGTCGAAAGAATGGTATTTAAATTTTTATCTTAATATTAATAATATAATATTTATTAATATTTATATATAGTTATCAAAAATCAGGTCTTAAAAAATAAGTCGGTAGAATTTTATTAAAAGGAGATAATATAACTTTGGTTAGAAATCTTGATGATTTAAATATGTGAGATGATAAATATTTATTATTAAATAAATATAATAAAAGCAAATATTTTTATTAATGCATATATTAATAAATAAAATTAAAGATAAATAATGGTATTAATAATAAGAATAAATGATAAAATAAATATTATAGATAATAATAACTAGAAGATATAATGTAAAAGTTTGACAATTACTTAGAATAAAATGAATAAGAATATATAAATATGGATTAAATGAACAAATACAATCTGTATATAAGATCGTGGTTAGTATTCATGGTGGCAGCATTTTTAGAAATATTAGGAGGTTATTTAAGCTGGCAACACCTTAAAGAAAAAAAAAGCATAGTTTATCTCATATTAGGAAGCATAATATTGAGCATATATGGAATGGTAGCGACTCTGCAACCAGACATCCCCCAAGCAAGTTTCGGGAGAGTTTACGCAGTCTATGGAGGAGTTTTCATTTTAGGATCTTATTTATGGGGATATATAGTGGACGGACTATAATTGGACACAGGAGATACAATTGGAATAATAATGGCATTGTCAGGAGTTGCAATAGCTTGGTACTATCCTCGTATCAAATGATTCTATTTTCTATGAAATAATTAATCATTACGATAAATATATTAATCATCAATAATAACTTTGGTTCAATGAGGAAGGATAAATGGTGTTATCAGGATCACTCAGATCTTTACCATTTAATCTGTTTGCATGTACTTGCCAGCAAACTTCCATGTTATTCATATGATATTTATGGAATTGAAGTTTCAATAACACGTAAGGACCAATACAAGCCCATAAGTAGTGTCTAAATAATCTATGGCTTTAAATAAATCTTCCGTATTATCTTAAAGCAGCTTATTTATTATTATTATTATTAATTACCATTTACTTCTCCTCTTTTAGCATAATTAAAAATACCAAACATTAATGCAGCAGAGCTAAATAAAGAATACAAATAAATATTTTTCTTTTCACTAATTAAATTATTAATTGAATTATTACTTTGATCTTTATTTTTAGAGTTGCTGAATATATTCTTAGTAGGGATAGAACAAACTTAATTGTTCCATATAGTGATCATGATTAAAAATTGCATTTGTAAATCTTCCTAAGAAAGTAGCAGGAATTTTGTAGGTCAAACCATTATAATATTTCTTGCTTGCAGCATCACATTATTCACTTTCAAAATGTTGTTTCGCTAAGTGTTAATTTTACAAAGGATTAATCATTTGATAGATATTATTATTATTTTTATTTTATATATGTTGTATATTATTTGATATTTAACTAATTAATTATTTATTTATTTATTTATTTATTTATTTATTTATTTATTTATTTATTTATTTATTTATTTATTTATTTATTTATTTATTTATTTATTTATTTATTTATTTATTTATTTATTTATTGGTTCTTTAATAATTTAATAGTTAATGTGGATAATTCACTCAGTTAAAAAATTTTCATTTTCAAACTTATTTTTCTAATCGTATTAAAAATATGCATTTTCAGCTTTATCTACGAATTCAGTAAAAACACCATCAATTTGATTTAAATGTAGTATATTATAAAAATCATTAGATTTGATACCCTTTGGCAACATATCATCTCTTGAATAATGAGAATTATATACCTTACAGTATAAACATGCACTTTTAAATCTAATTATTTAGCTTTTTAAATTAAATCAGTTTTTACCAAAGGATTAAAGCTAGTAAAAACACTAAGAATATTGGGACCAATGCCATGAGTGTATTTATTAACTTCTTCTAAATCTGTAAAATTAGCTTAGGACTCATATAGTTTAATTAAAGGCAAGTTGGTGATAGAATTGAAGTATTTGAGATAATTGAGTTCAAAGTTTTATAATATGATTGGTAGTTTGTCTTAACAACTTTCAATAGAAGTGAGATTGTATTTAGTCAGGATAAATAATAGAGAAGCTTCAGGTTAAAAGCCCATTGAGGAAAAGCAAGATGGACATTTCTGCTCTATATATAGTCCAGTAGGTTTCGCTTTCAACTTAAGCTAGTTCAGCTATAGCATCATCTCGATTACTTCCTCCTATATATATTTTATTAAAATATATCATGTATTATAATATTAATTATATTTTATTGCATTAAATTTTATTTTTTTAAAATAATAACTTAAATATATTTAAAGATTAAATGTAAAATATATAAAAATAAAAATTATTTTACTAAAGTTTGTATTTAGAATATTCCATTCATATATTGATTCCTAATCTAATACCTCTAGTTAATCCTCAAAGTTTTAATTTCCTGTAGAGTAAAATCAAAACTCCACCAATCATCCTACTCAACTCCTTCATAAATGAGTTTTCTCTTTCTATCTCTAAATTGTTCCCTGTGAGCAACATCGGTAATTAAAGACAATTAAGCATCATGTAGACATACCAACACATTGTCTTTGGTAAATACCACGTCAGGTTCCACAAAGTCTGCTTGCATATAAAATGCAGTCGAATAACCTTCCAACGTGTGTTCAGGCAAGTAACCACTTGCACCCCTATGCGCTAAAATCAATGGACGATTTTTATTGTAGAAGTATTCTGCTTAGCATTTTAATCCATTCTATTACTTTATTTATATTATTGTCATTATCAATAATAAAACACATTTATTTTAATTTTTCATACTTATTTATATTTATTTTTTTATTAACTTACTATATATATAAATTAAATTAATATTTATTTTTATTACAATTAAAAATCATTAAAATAATTCAATATTATATAAAATGATATTAAATTTAGTTAATAATAATTAATATATATATTAAATATAATTAATAATTAAATGTTAATCATACTCTGCTTATTAATCTAACAACTAAACCTCCAAAAATAACAGGGAAGATAGAAATGAAAATGGCAATACATAAAAATAAGACCAAAAATAGACATACTTGTTTCCTAGCTTTGGGTCCAACTAATCTAAACTAAAAAAATTATAAAGAATATTAAATACGAAAAGAGTCAAAGGATTCCAACTAAATTCGAATCTGCCAACAGGAGGAGGTAGCCAAGGACTATGATTGGGCTCTTCTCTACCTTTTCCAACGTTATTTTAAAGGGCGCTATTTTATTAATTAATAGTTATTAATTACATTTAAAGAGGCACTAATTCCATTGAAATAGTAAGTTTCCCCACATCAGTTCCTCCTTTAGTCACATATCCTTGTTTAATTATGTTCTTTAAATGCATTGTGTATTTTTGTACTGATCTGTCTTCTTTATGTGAAGAGCTTTCTTTGTCAAACACTTTCGCAATATTTCCACCAAAGTCTTAACCAATTTTAGATACTTATGATTGGTTTCCAGCTAACTTTATTTTAAATTATAATATTAATACCTTAATAGAACAGTCATTATTGAAAGCTTTATCAACCATGTCCTAAAAGGAGAAAGTGGCTTCGCTAATAAAATCATTAGCAACAATATCTTTATCCCAAATTTAGAAAGTAATAGTAGGACTTTGAGAAGGCAAACTGATGTTAAATTTCATTCGCCAATTGAAACTTCCAGTTCCAGTTTAACTTCTAAAATGAGTATCAGTGGATTGCCTCTAATCTCCAAGAATGGCAGTTACAAAGAGATCACTAGTATCTTCTGCATCCATGCTAGGACAATCTTCACAATCCCACACAACTACTCTTAATTCATAATCCTATTTAGGTTTAGGACTAATCTACCATACTTCCTTCAATAATAATGCTTCTTTGCTGGGAGTAATTTCCAAAAACATCCGAATCTATCCTCTACTATTCATGCTAGTTGGCACAAATAATTCTCTGCACTCTATTGGCTTATGAGCTAGATTCCTCCATTTTTTGCTGTAATATCTATTCTCTAAGTCTATGATTGTCTCTCCTATAAGATCATCCGCAACAAAATTGTCCTTATCCCATAACTAGATATGTAATTAACTGATACCTGGCAAAGATCCTTTCAATTCATACATTTTATAAATATCACAATTCGTCTAATCTGATTGATAGTTTTAACTATCGTCTACTACTTTATTTCCTAGTTTAATCATAACATAAGGATCACTAAGACTGTCATCATCCAATTAAGCTAGACCTATGCAATCCAAAATATAAACTCGAATTATCACACTCTATTGCACAAGAAACTCGTTATCTAATTATCCTCTTTTAACCAATTTCTGCTCTATTTCCTAATCTCCATTCACATTCCTTTTTTTCATTAGTTTTGAGTTACTGCTTATGTTATTTTGACTATTATTATTGCTTTATTCTTCTGCTTTGCCTATTAGATTTTTTTTAAAAATATTCTTTTATTTTTCACTGATTATTTCTAACCATCCTTTAAACTTTCCTACTTATTTTATACTATCTTCCTCTACAATACTCCCAAATCCAAAGAATCCTTTTGTCATTGATCTACAACCTCTCATAATGTCAAATTCATCAAAAGTATGCTCATCCATAAATAATGTTTCTTCTAAGTTTTTCTTAACAAAGTATCGGTAATGTCTATTAACTTTTTTTCCTAATCTACTTGCTTTCGGATCCCAACTTAAACCAATAAATTTGTTTTAATCAGGGATACTTATCTCTAATATTTGTTTTTATTTTTTGTCATAATGATATTCTGCAAACTTTACAATACTTTGTTCATCTGTTATCACTCCATTTTATTCTAGTTATTCTAAAGCATCATTAATAGTTTCCTTTTTTTTTTCATTTTCTTCAAATAAATCTATATTCAATTATTTTTATTGTAATTATAGTTCTATTTCTTGTTATTTCTTTTTCTCTTGCTTGTCTTCAAATAGTAATTCTTCGGTTAAATCTTAACTAGCTAAATTTGTAGTATTAAGATTGGCATGACTATCTATCATCTAATAAAATAATAACGATTATTATATTTTATATTTTATTAATAAATTTAATTTAATATTAGTTTTTACTTTTTCAAAATTTAATAAATCATCTAATGCATTAGATTCTTTCGATTTAATTAAATTAACAGTTTTTTTTTATTTAATTACTTCATCAACATCAAACCCTAAATTATCACTTATAACATTTCTTTGTTCTTTTGTATTAAGTAATAAAAAATCAACTGCCTTGTTGACTTTAAATTGATAATAATTCTTAGTTTTTTGAATGTATTTAGGTAAATCAATAGTGAATTATCCTAAAATAGGTTATAAAAATCCTTTCATGATTCTATCAAATACAATTACACTTAAATGAGGACAGTAGTTCAAGTCGATTGGCTTAAATAATTAAATATATTAATATTAATGAATAATATTTATAATTAATAATGTTTATTAATAATTAAAATACAAGTTAGACATCGAATTCAACAATAGTGGATATATTAGGATTAGGTCCAGATTCTTTTGGCTGAGTAGTAATAAACTTTTGTGTTTTAAGAGCAAGTTGACTAGTTTTAGGTAAAAGACTGTTAATATCAATCTTTAAGAAGGCATTTTTAACGGGAATGAGTCCCAAAGATTAAAGATCTCTAAGACCAAGTATTTTAAGCTTTATAAAGTACTTTTCAGTGGGGATATTGATCTATTAAGGAATAGTAGAAAGAATAAGCTAATCTTGAGTAGTATGATGATCATATAAATGAAAACTAATCAAAACCCTTCCACAATTGTCTTATTTTCCATACTTCAAGTCAACCCATACAGGAATGGGCTAATCTTCAAGGACATTTTTGGCATTAAATTTGAGATGATTATTTTAATGCATTTGCTTTAGATCAATAACTGCAGTGCCAAGAAAATCACTGCCAATCAAATCTTAATCAAACAACTTAATAATAATAGGAGGAGGGTTCTTAGTGATATCAAAGATATCGATGTTTTTCATGACTATCCTCTGATTGAATAGAGGATTGAGAGTGTCTTCAATAGTTTCTGTCTTAACTGTCTATCCATAATAAGTAGCGGTGAGAAATGGATCACTAGTACCATTCTCATCTCCAGGAAGTAGGTTCTGACAATTGAATACATTGCAAATAATGGTTCCCTTTTTAGGACACTCTGTTACATTGGCTCTCTGATACTTGATATTAACAGTACCAGAGAATCCAACATGGATCTACATTTTAACAGTACCTGCTAAATCTGGCCTCATGCCATCTGACTTGGCGATATCTGGAGTGAACTGATATAATTCAGCTTCTTCCCTCATCAAATTGAAGTACTTGAATGGTCTCCTAATGAAACTCACTGCAGTTTCTCCATACATTAGATAAATGAACACATCCGGTATGTCTGCTGAGTCTTTACATGGCAGCACTATCTTCTTAGATTTGTAACAATACCATTTCCATACTCCATTTGTTGCCACTTATTTCCCAAAGTCTAGTTCTTCATCTGCGATTCTTATTCGAATTGAGTATTCTCCTTTTTCTTGTTCAAACTCTACTCCATAATAAATGTCACCATGAATTTCTAGTTCCATACTTTCATTAGCCATGTATTTTTGTTGCTCTGAGTTCTCTAAGTGAATTGTTTTCTGTTGAGGTTTTTCTGCTATTTCTGATTCTATTTTCATAAATATTCTTCCTTTCCAAAAACTACCTAAATCTGGACAGCTATCATAATTATAATAATGATATTGATAAAAAAAATATTTATATTGATAAAAATGTTAATGAATTACTTGTTCTGTATCATTTACTTTTTGGTATTACCAGATCCTAACTAGGAGCCATAAATATTGACCCAAAAAGGTGATCGATACTTATTATTAATAATATGAGTTTTTAAGAAATTAGCACTTCCAACTAGTTCATCGGTTCTTCCAAAATCATAATCAAATAACTTAACATTGAGAGTTTAACTGATCATAGGCTCACTATAAGGTAAATAAATAATATATCCCCACTCAGGATTCTACTTGTCTTTGATGATTTTAGTTTTGTACCTACTTTCACCAAACTCAAAAATGAGAAAGGGATCAATAGAACCATAAGTGTCCATTTTAACAAATTTCTGTCCTCTCAGCAAAGTTATTTTCAAATAATAACCCTATGTTTTTATTTATGGGGGTAGAAGAATGTCCATTCCTCCAAAGTTGAATTCTTCTTCATCAGATTGTTTTAACCCTAGATCTTTGCTGCTAGTTGTTGATTTTAATTCCTCTTCTTTTAACAGAATTTATTTGTCCCCTCTAGTGTAGACTTAGCAACTGAATTTTAAGAACCCTGTTATTTATTGAAAATCTTTTTCGCTATTTGACAGAGCTACCCATTTGTGTTGTATTGCATGCTCATCTGAAAAATAAATTGACACTAAATCTATTTCGAAGCTCCCTATTAAACTGTTTCTTTAAATTAATTTATAATCCATTATTTAGATCTTCATTTTTTCACTTTATATTTCTGATGGAGAATCAATCACTTTACTAAAAAATTTATGTTCTCCCCAAAATATCATACCACTTCCTTATTATTTTTTCACTAAACTTAATTGTTTTTAATTAAATGCTTCTATTTGAATCACAGGATCTATTTATTTCCTATCAATTAAATTATTATGTTATTATAAAAATTTTTATTTTTTATATCTTTTTTTAATTATTATTTTATTTTTTTTACGATTCTCCACTTGAAATTAGATTTCGAGTTTCTTCTATAAAAACATGAATTTAATATTCTCCTCCTTTTAAACTATTAAAGTCATAAGTTTCAAGTATTTATATTTTATCATCTATTTAATTTTATTGCTTTTTTTATTAATCATCTTATTTCTATGTTTAATCTTCTTTTTTTAATTAATCATCTTTTTTTTCTTCTTTTTTTCCACCAAAAAAACTTGACATTATATTTTATTTTATATCTTATAATTTTATTCTTATAATCCTATAATTAATGATTAAATCATTATTAAGGATATATTTTAATTATTAAATTTAATATATTTTTAATAATATATAAATGAGTTTAATAAAAAATTTAGAAAGATATTTTGATAAAATTCCTAATATAAAATCAGAAAACTAAAATATTTTCAATTTTTCAGGAGAGGAAGTTTATAAATATCATCTGTCTAGAATCAAAATTTAATAAGTTGAAATTTTTAACAACATAAGATTTAGAAGAATTTTTACTTAGATTGCAGAAACAGAAAATTAATTAAATAAACTTTTAAATTTGAGCTAATAATTTAACAAAATAAGCTAATAAATTTTTGAAAAAACTTTTTCTCAAGATAAATAATGAA
>Ga0315908_10003868_pt1 | contig 10862 bp, 13 predicted proteins | sample LakEriMetagenome_12_FD_203520 | JGI IMG/M metagenome (GOLD analysis project Ga0315908, IMG submission 203520) | Freshwater fungal communities from buoy surface, Lake Erie, Ohio, United States - Buoy 4 MA124 | ecosystem: Environmental > Aquatic > Freshwater > Lake > Lake biofilm | place: USA...
GGAGGAGCGGGCTGCGCCGGCGGCAGGCGCGCGCAGCCGGCCGGCCGGCCGTCAACCCAGCAGCGGGGTTGCGGGACTGATTGACCGGGGCTGCTGCATTCAACCCGGGCCGCTGGGGCAACCTAGGGCGATGCGTCTGGCAAGGAGAGTGAGTGAGGAGGGGGGAGGGGGGGGGGCAGCGGATGTGGGCAGTCAAGCGTGCTTTGACCTTTGGGGCCGGCGTGCGTTGGGGCGCTCCAGGATCCGGGCGGTGGGCGGCCACGGCGTAACACGGCCGGCTGCCCCCCTCCCAGCCCAAGACAACTTGGGACAACGTCGGCACGCAGCGCCTTTCTCCAAATGAGGGTGGCGGTCCAGTTGGCTTCCAAGCAGCAGCAGCAGCAGTCCGTCTAGAATGATCCACATCCAGCCTTGCCTCGCCCATCCTCGACATCTCCTCAATCCACCACACTGCAGTGCGCCCAGCCAACGGCCCCTCCCTTCATCTTGCTCACCACTATCACAGCCACAGCCGTGGCTTGCCAGGCGGGTTCAGGGCAGCGTGACACCCCCAGGCAGGCCGGGCGCCTCACCCCCACGGACGCATGCCCCCGCAGCACATGCACGCACCGGCGCATGCCAACACGCCAACACGCCGGGCAAACAGCACAACAACTCCCAGCCGCAAACATCCACCCATCCAGACCGTGAACACTGCTTGCTATGCGCGTGTCCACTGGGGTCTGATGAAAGAAAGGCCATCAACATCCCGCTTGCATCTACGGGGGCTGCAAATATAGCCATTGCCCCCCTGGCAAACAAACCAGCAAGTTCAGAGCGAGGCTAGGAGGCAAGTGCCAGCAGGCAAGCATGGCATGGCGTGCTTGGGTTGCAAGCTGACAATGAAGCAGCGAGCTTAATACTGGGTGCTGCTGAGCAGAGCCTGCGCTACAAGATTGACGGCCCAAAGTGGGGGGCTACGCGGCAGGTGTGCAAGCCACAGCGCCGCCCCAGTGATGCCCTGCTGAACCCTGCTGCCCGCACAACCTGGAGCTATTGCTGGGTTCCTCAACGCAAAACAGCTTCACAGGGCAACGTTGAAAGGCTTCATCAAGGGGCAACCAATGTTTGGCTGCCCCAGGCAGATGAGCAACAAAAAGTTCACGCATGGGGTGGAGCGTGCAGCAGGCATGGCGGTTGCCACATTCTCTCTGAAGGAAACACAGGAGGAGCTCAGCGCTGCCCCAAAGCCGGTGGCTGGTGCGGCGGATAGGTGATTGTGGTTCCCTCCAACTGCCATGCATGATGCTGCGTGCTCGGCGCAGGCATGACGCTGCGTGCTCAGCTCGTGCAGTTGCTTTGATCGCAGTGCGCAGGGTTGGTGTGCTCCAAGTTTGCAGCAGCATGCAGCGTGCCAGCCGTGCAGCATGCAGCGTGCAGCATGCAGCGTGCAGCCTGCAGCGTGCAGCATGCAGCGTGCGGAGGATGATTTGATGCCAGCTTGCAAAGTAAGGGCCTGCTCAGAGCTCCTTGTGGCGTGCTGGGGTGCTGACTCGCATGCTGCCGGCGCGGACTCAGGCGCTGATGAGATGCTGCAGGGCGTGCTGTGCTCAAGCAGGAGCGCCACTGGCATGCTTAACCCATGTGCCGCAGCACAAACCGGATGGACTGATCGGCGCATCGCCCTGCCGACCCAGCGGCTCGAGGCGTGTGCGGGGACGCGCAGGCACTGGCGCCGCTGTGCCCTGCCGGCGCGCCGCTGCCTGCCGGAGCCAGCTGCCAGCCGCCAGCGGCAGGCGGCAGCGCCCCTCCCACCCCAGGCTGCTGCAGGCAGCCGGCCAGCCCAGGCTCGGCTGCGCCCCGCATGACCCCCGCCAGGAACAGCCCCAGGGCGTCCACGCCGCCGCCCTGCACCAGCGCTGCCACTTGCTGCTGCAGGGCGCTGAGCAGCTGGGGGGGTGCAGTGGGCTGGGCAGAGGGCAGCGCCCGCTGGGCTGCTTGGGTGGTTGGGAGGCAGGGCGGCGGCACCTGCTGCGGGCCGTCGGGCAGCAGCAAGGGCGGCCCGTTGCGCAGCATGGCCTCGTGGGGTCCCCACAGGCAGCTGCCGGGCAGCTGCTGGGCGGGTGCTACTTGAGCCACCAGCGGGCGGGTGGGCGAGGTAGCAGCAGTGCTGGCGCTGTGGCAGGCGCCTGCCGGGCAGCTGCCAGCACTGCGCAGCTGCTGCGCGCCGGCACCTGCCGGGCAGCTGCCAGCTGCTGCAATGGGCCAAGCGGCGCTGCTGTACAGGCCCGTGTGCAGCGTCCGCTGGTCGCAGTCTTGGCTGCCCTGCAGCACCCATGCCATGGGCTGCTGGGCCGGGCCGAGCGCACCCGGCGACCTGCCGCCCGGAGGTGGCGCCGTCACCGGTGGCGGCTGCAGGCGGCAGCCGCCGCTGGCTGCCTCGTCATGGCTTTCCCACATGGTCGCGGGCAGCAGGGCATCCAGGTCGGCCGAGTCCAGCTGTGGCGTCCCAGAGCCGCCGCTTGCGGCCGCCTGGACGGCCGCGCAGCCGGCAGCGGCGGCTGGCATGAGCAGCGGCTCACGCAGGGGACCCCAGCCGTCCTGCTCGTGCCCAGCTGGCGGCTGCTGCTGCTGCTGCTGCCGGTGGTGGTGGTGGTCTCTGGGCGCGGGCGTGGGGCAGGGGCTGGTGCTGCCCCCCACCACCTGCCACAGCAGTTGCTGGAACAGGCGGTCGTCCCCCTCGTCCTCGCCCCCCACCTCCTCTGGGTGCATGCTCAAGGCGCAGCAGCCCGCAGCCGCCATGCACTGCAGGTGCGGGTAGCAGGGCTGGTGCTGGTGCTGGTGGTGGTAGGGCTGCAGCTGGTGCTGGTGCTGCAGCTGGTCGAAGTGGCCAGGCATGAAATGGTGCTGGTGCTGGTGGAGCTGGTGGTGGAAGTCGCAGGGCGTGCCATCCGGCGTGGCCACACAGAGGTGTGCGCCGCCCTCTGCGTCACCATACCCTGGCGCCTGCGGCTGGTGCTGCTGCTGCTGCTGCTGCAGGTGTTGCTGGTGCCAGCTGCCTACGGCAGCGGCGTGCCTGCTGGCGGGCGTCGTGGCAAAGGGTGTGGCTGCTGTCAGCCCGGCAGGCACCACCAACCCCAGCAGCAGGCCGGCAGCAGGGCCGCTGGCAGCTCCCCTGCCCGGCTGGCTGCTGCCAGGCGGGCTACCCTGCAGCTCGTGTTGGGGGGGCAGCTGGCGCTGGCGGGTTGGGATGGGGCTAGGAGCAGGGGCACCGTCTGCGGCGCGCTTGTTGCCCAGCGCTCTGCTGTGGCAGGGCTGCCCGCTGTCGCCCGGCGCGCTGTCCTGGGTGGGAAGCAGCTGCTGCTGCTGCTGCTGGCTGAGCTGGGAGGGCAGCGCCTGCTCCTGCTGCTGCTGCTGCAGGAGAGGCCGCAGGGAGTCCAGCGTGGCTCCGCGCGCCACGTAGCTGCGGGGGTGCAGTTCGGCAGGCAGCGCCATCGGCAGTGGGATGACGGCCCCAGCAGGGCCTGGCTGGCAGCGTGCGCACACAAGCCCGCATGGCAGGACACCGCGTCTGGGCTGATGACACGCGCATTCCCATCAGACAGCATCAAAGTGCCGCAGCAGCAGGCAGAGCCGCCACGCACAAGTTGGCGGGTGCGTCCCGCCGGCGCAGGCGGCTGTTCCAGCGGTTCTTCACGGAGTTGTCGGTGCGCCCGGGCAGCAGGCCGGCGATGGCTGCAGCCAGGTCGCACAGGAGCACGCGATGCGCTGGCGTGAGGCGTCTGTGGAGCGCATGCCAGTCCAAATGCAGCGCGGCAAGCCTTGCCGAGCGAGAGCCTGCTGGCCCAGCTCGGCGCAGGGGGAGGTGGCGGCTGCGGCTCACCCGACCACTTGCTGGCCAGCTTGCCCTGCCGTTGAGCCAGCAGGATGACGGCATCCTCCACGGGCGTGAAGGGCGCGTGGTTGATGCCCGGGCGCAGCTGGTTGAGGTACCTGCAGGGCGCCAGGGGGGGAGTGGGGTTGAGGGAGGGCGGCGTGCACGATCCCCCACGAGGGCGCGGGCGTGTGCCGAGCACAGGAGGCGTCGACAGAGGCATCGCCAGTGACGGGCAGCCATGGCAGCGGGGTGAACATCACCCCGCCACTGCTGGGGGCATGCCCAGCAGCGCCCTGGGTCAGGGGCTCCCAGGTGTGGGGCCCCCAGCCCTCAGAGGGAATCTTCGGAGTCTGCCTGGGGGCGCTCGCGCTCGCGCGCGTGCTGGCATCACCTCAGCCTGCAGCTCTTGCCGTCCCGGCGGGGCAGGAAGCTGGCAATGAGGCCCCAGTTGCGGGTGCCGTGCTCCGCCACCCGCGCCAACAAGGTGCGGTCCTCCTGCGAGGCGGAGGGTGGCGGCACTCGCTGCTGCTCGCTCGCGCGTTCAGGCCTGCTGAGGTGTCACCCGCCTCCCCGCCCTGCTGCTGTGGCCAGCACTGCAGACGCTGCGCACTCACCTCACATGACCACCCAGGCATCGCGGCGGGGGGCGCGAGGGAACCAACCGCTGGATCGATCTGGGCACGTGGTCTCGACCGGGCTCCGCCCCCTCGCGAGGTTCTAAACCCCTTCGCTGCACAATGGAGGCTCGTTACAACGTGGCGACTGTCCAGCGCCGCTGCACACCCGCTGCACGTGCAGCTGCCGGACGGAGGAGCGCTCGTGAGGCACTCGAGGGGGCAGCCCCCAGATCCTCTCGCTTGAGTCCTGGAGTCTATTACAACAGGCCTCGGGGGCCTCAAAGGCGTCCACCCCCGGCTGACTATCAACGAGTTCAAGCTGCCTGAACAGCTCGCTGCCCCTGCAAGGCCGCGCAGCCACGGCAGCAGGACGTGGCCGAGCCGGCGCCCCCGACGCCGCCGCCGCGCTGGGCCCGCTGCAATCTCCCGCCACAGCATGCTGCCAACAACATCAACAACGCCGGTGTAAGCAAGTGAGACATCATGGTGTACTGTAGCGGCTGGCAGGCGGCCGCAGCTCCTCCCCGCCACCCCTGCCCCCAGCCCACCCCTGAGCAGCTGCCAGGCAGCTTCCCTCGCGCCAGGGTGGGCAGGCCTGCGCCCGCCATGAGGGGGGGCCGGGCCTTCAAGCCGCCGTAGGTGCACTCCTTGGCAGCACCCGGGTAGGTCTTCACCTCCAGGTACGCTTCAAACGCGGCGTCCTGCGCAGGCGCGCGGGGAGGGTGAGTCGAGCTGCAGGCCTTTGGAAGCAGGGGCGCGCTCATGGCCCCCACGGCGCCTGCTGGCGCAGTGTTGCAGCAGTAAACAGCCGTCGGCAAAGCAGTTGATCCGCAGCTGCCAGCTCGCCGGCTCGGTCGCTCACCATGGTCATGGGCATGGCAGTGCGTACGACGGTCTGGCGGTAGCCCGTTGGTGGATCCATCTCCTTTGTAAACAGCAGCCCACAAGCTGTGCAGCGCCTTGCAGCACTGCACAGCTCGTTGGTTGATGCAATCATTTGCCCCCGGGCTGCCTGTTGGGCCGGTGGTGCTGGTACCCTCAGCCGGATGCGCTGCCAATAGCCGCCATGCTACTCGCGCCGCCGTGGCCTGCACAGCCCGCTCTCTGGGAGTCACTGCCTGCACACTCCTGCTGCAGCTGCTCAGCAGCTGCCGCCAGGAGCTGTGAATTCTCCGGGTGTCACAGGAGCCCCAGCAGCGCCTGCCCCGCCTGTTGGGCGGCGGCAGCGCCCGCCTGCTGCCGCAGCTCCTGCCCGCCACCCCTGCCCCCAGCCCACCCCTGAGCAGCTGCCAGGCAGCTTCCCTCGCGCCCGCACTCAGCTGCGCCCTGCCGCCACGGCCGCGGAGCGAGGCGCTGCTGCCCATGCCACCTGACGCTGCCCGCAGCGCGGCCGCCGCCACCAGCCCCTGCTCTGTCTGGGGTGAGCCCGCCCTGCAGCCCGGTTTCGTGTGAGCGCGATCGCCCTGTTGCCGCTGTTGCGTGCATTGGCTTTTCGCTTGCCAGTTGATATGTTTCTGGTGTCACCCCCTGGTGACCCAGCACGCCCACCTGCCAGCGCCGTCAGCAACTGTATGAGCCTGCTGCTGCCAACTTGGCAGTGCCAAGGTTGCACCCACGGAGGCCCACTCCGCCTTCCCCGCGCCTCGCGCCAGCATGGAGCAACAGCGGGCATGAGTCCGGCAGCTGCTGCACAAGTGTACAAGCTGCTGTGTGAGTGAAGCTGCTGTGGCAGTCAAGTTGGCGGCTGTGCATGGCGCTGATCATTACAACGCGCCCTTGCAGGCGGCAGCACTGCTGCCCCGGAGTCCAAATGCCTTGTTTCAGGCATCACACCCAACGGGTGAGCGTCACCGTGGCAGGATGACGAGGAAAAGCAGCAGAATTTGCTGGTGAGGGGTGCAGGGTGAGCGTCAACATGGCAGGTTAATGGACGGCAGCAGAATTGACAGTGTTGGACAAAAGGTGGACGGCTGTGAATTGACAGTGCTGACCATCAACAAGCGGGGAGCCGTGAGTGGACAGTGAGACGCGGGCCATGCAGCAGGAGCCGGCCCGAACAAAGACACACGTGTGATGGCACCCAAGGCCCAAGGCCTCACAGGCGGAATGCATGAGTTGCCCGTGCCGGTGCAGGACGCCAGCGGCGGCCATCTCCAGCACACACCTCTCCCCATTCGCAAGCAGGGACCGCGCTGATCGAGAAACACAGGGGGTGCCTGCTCACAGGGGCACTGGGATGGCTTCCAGGGTGGGCAGGCCTGCGCCCGCCATGAGGGGGGGCCGGGCCTGCAAGCCGCCGTAGGCGCACTCCTTGGCAGCAGCTGGGTAGGTCTTCACCTGGAGGTACGCTTCATACGCCGCGTCCTGCGCAGCCGTGCGGGGGGCGAGCGAGGTGAGCCGGCGCTTGGGCAGCAGTGGCACGCGCAGCCCTCCCCCCCCCCCCCCCTCGTGCCGCGCCTGCCGGTGTCGCATGGCAGCAGGAAACAGCCGTCGGCAAGAGAGTCGATCGGCAGAGCTGTCAGACCGCCATGCCAGGGCTCGGATGCTCACCACGGTCATTGGCAAGGCAGCGCGCACGGTGTACTCCGTGCGGCCCTTGGCAGCGTTGAACTCCGGCCGGAACAGGTGAATGCCAGGCAAGTTCCTCGCCGTTGCCGCGTCGAGGATCTGCTTGAGGGTCACTTGGGTGAACTCTGGGTGGTTCCAGCCCCTGCATCATCCAGAGGGGGTTGCGAAAATAAAAATAAAAAAGCAGACCGTGAGGCGTGAGGTGCAAGGGGATGGCGTGGCGCAAGGCGCGGCGCGGCGCCCCCACGCGTTGGTGCATGCCGGCCGCTGAGTGTGCAGGAAGCAGACGCCCGGCGCAGCGTTGGGGTGGCGTGGCATCGCCTGTGCTCTCCTACTCACGCTTGAGCCTGCTGCTTGATGGTGACGGTGGCGGTTTCAGGGAAGACGGCTGCCACTCCCAGGGTGCCTGCGGCCTTGACCTTCTCCATCCACACCTCGATGACGGTGCAGTTGCCGGGCGTCCCGTCCTGGGCGGGCGTCAGGAAAGCCTGCTCGCTGGGCGCAGCCGAGTAGGATGTGGTCGTGCTGACGGTCTCGGCGGAGCCCCAGTTGTACATGGTCTTCACGTCGACGAACATGCTGGTGCCGGCGACGCCAAAGAAGGAGATGCCCGTGGTGAGCTTGGCCTGCCCGCCTATGGAGAACTTCTCGGTGTTCTTGGTCTCAACAGAACTCTTGTGGGCTGCAGCCACGCGCACACAGAAGGTCAGGAGGGAGAGGCCGGCACTGGTCTGTGAGAGGAGCATTCCGAGCGACTGGGCAGGGCAGGGCAGGTGTGTGCATGGGCCAACGATGCTCACTTATGCTGGTTGCCAGCTTGCAGGAGTAGCTGAAGTCTCTGGCTGGGCACTGCAGAGGAGAAGCAGAGGTGAGAGCAGCCGACGGCGGTCAGCGGGAGCCGGCTGCCAGGGTAATTGGCCGCAAGGGGCCGGCCGACCTGCGGATCGCGGACCAGGCCCGGGCCTCTGGCGCCGGGCATCCTACAAGCGACCCGGTCCCCCCAACAGGCCCGCACTCACCAGCATCTTGGCGCCCAGCTGGGCGGACTTCTCGGGCAGGACTGACTGCCCCGTCTCGACGCAGCCATCCATCTCCACCTCAGCCATGTTCCTGAGAGCGTTGCTGGGCGAGGTGTAGCCGGCCAGGTCGGCGTAGATATCGTCATCCACATACGCTGGCCCGTTCTTCGCCTGGCCAAATGCATGAATTTGCTTGATGAAGCCCCGGATCAGGGCCAACATGTCACCGCCGGCTGTCTTGTCTGTCGGCTTGGGTGTGCACTGGCCGCTGCTGCCCTCCTGGAGGGGCGTGTCCAGCGTCTTCAGGGGCAGCGGCCCCTCCGGCAGCGGGGGCTGGGTGTTGCTGGCATTACCGTTGCTGGGGCTGGGGCTGGGGGTGGGGCTGGGGCTGCGCTCTGGCGCCGGCGGGGCGGGGCCTGCACAGGCAGCGAGGTGCGCATAGGGTTTAGGTTTTCGGGTTTGGGGTTGAGCCTAAGCCGCAGACGAACGTCCAAGTGTGTGCGAGCGGCCATGCAACATCCAAGCGCCCCCCCCCCCCTGCACCTCTAGCGGCGCTGCGTGCTTGCGTTGCGGCAACCTCACCAGCAAACTCGTCTTCTCCCTCGTACATGTTGACTGCCTGGACCAGGGGCGACTGGCTGCCGGCTGCCGGCTCCTGGGGCAGCACCTCTCCATAAGTGGCAGCCATGTAGCGCACACGTGTGCACTCAGCAGAGTCCTTGTCGTACTCGCGGGGGTCCACCACGGCTTTGCCATAGCCCGTCACCAGTGTCTCCACGGTCGCCGACAGCCTGACGCGGTCGCTGTCCATAACCTCCCAGCGACGGGCTGCGTCAGTCGCGGCGACGGCCTGCACCAGGCTGGCCAGGCTCCTGCAAGCGTGACCGGGAGCCAAGAGCGCACAGCGCCTGATGAGCTGGGGTGCTGGGCCCCCATGTCAGGTCGGGGCGCGCCGGAGCGCGCCGGGCCACCCCGACCGCGCCGCCGCCGGCCCAGAGCCGCACCCCCACAGCTATGCATGACCCCGTCCATCACGGCAGCACGATGGCAGGCAGACACATCACTCACATCTCGCGTCTGTTGGCGTTGGATCCCACTTGGGGGTGTCCCATCCAGAAGCTGACGCGGCCTGAGAAAATGGCAAACACGTCTGCGACACACCGGGGAGGAGCAGAGGGAGGGAAGTGGTCGGCGGAGGCAACGCGCTGCATGCATGCGGCTGCGACTTGGGGAGTCGGGGAAGAACGGGTGTGGACGGGCTGTCTCATGAGCGGACGCAACGGCTGCTGCTGGGACGGCCCACACCCCCAACAAGCACAGAGGCACCTGCGCTCAGCACCTCCCGCAGGGGCGTTACTCACCGCGAGTGGCCTTCGCCGTGGCGCGCTGCATCACCACCTTGGCTTTGATGCACACCGGCCTCTCGGGGTGCATGTCGAAGATCGCGCTTGCCGCGACCTTGTAGGCGTCAGCCTCGGACGTGGTATTGGCGGCCTCGTAGCTATAGGCAAAGTTGGCACTGACCTCCACTTCGGCTGCAATGATGATGCTCGTCTTGGCTTTGACACTGCGTCGGCGAAAGGGGGGAGAGCACCCAGGTGGTCCGTGAGCGCGAGCGGAGAGGCGGTGGTGGCTGCTGGACTGGTGGTGCCACCAAGCGCACAGCTGGCACAACCCAGGGGGCGCCCTGACGCCCCGCTGGAGCCCGCCCTCAGGCGCTCCCCAACCTCTGCACGCCACGTAGCGCGTCGCCGCACGCTGCAGGCCCGGCCCCGCACAGCGCATGCGCTGGAGCTCAACAGTGCATGGGGGGCCACTCACCCCACGCGCGTGTCCACGCTGAAGCCGTCGAACGTGGTGGACGACACCTTCGACTCCACCTCTTGGCTGAGGTCTAGCTGGCACCTGTGGTAGGCGTAGCTGTAGGCGCACGCGAAGGCGGAGAAGGCGGTGTCCGACACGCGCACGTTGCTGAGGCTGACCGGGGTGAAGCCGTCGTCCACAAAGGCCACCTGGCTGGTCACGGTGGTGGCAACGGCATAGTCGCAGTCCCAGCCCGTCTGCTGCTTGCAGTAGGCGGACACCAGGTACTTGATCTTGTCGTCCACACTGACGTGGTCACCATCCACACTGACGTGGTCACCGGCGGGGCCGCTGGCCCCCACCACCGCCGCCTCCAGCTGGGCTTCGGGGGAGGGGAGGGGGGACGAGGCGTTGCTGCTGGGGCTGGCCTCCTCCAGCTGGGGCTCGGGGGAGGCGACTGGGGACGAGGCGTTGCTGCTCGCGTTGGCCGCCTCCAGCAGCGCCGGGGCGGTGGCGTTGGCGTCTTGCAGCATCATGCGCCTGGCGGCGGCGGCCGCCGGTGCAGGGCCCGCGCAGCAGCAGATCAGCAGCAGCAGGGCCGCGAGTGTGCTTGACCGACCCGGGCGGGACATGTTGCCTAGACGGATGTGATCGATGCGATCTTGACGCCTAGATCACTCGTCGGCGGATGACGGTGCGAAGATCACTATGGGTTGCGGCTGTCTTCGGACAAGCACACAAAAGACAATGTAGGCGATTGATTGCAATCAACTGCAATTGATGTACCGAAAAAGAGCTGCCGGCTGGCCTTATAAGCAGCAGCAGACGGTGCAAAGCTCACTCTTCTCAGATGCCCAGATTTAAAAATGTGAGTGCTGCTGCTGCTGCTGCTGCTGCTGCTGCTGCTGCTGCTGCTGCTGCTGCTGCTGCTGCTGCTGCTGCTGCTGCTGCTGCTGCTGCTGCTGCTGCTGCTGCTGCTGCTGCTGCTGCTGCTGCTGC
>Ga0315908_10003869_pt1 | contig 10857 bp, 7 predicted proteins | sample LakEriMetagenome_12_FD_203520 | JGI IMG/M metagenome (GOLD analysis project Ga0315908, IMG submission 203520) | Freshwater fungal communities from buoy surface, Lake Erie, Ohio, United States - Buoy 4 MA124 | ecosystem: Environmental > Aquatic > Freshwater > Lake > Lake biofilm | place: USA...
AGCTAGCCTCATCGATTTGCAATTTAGAAACTGCCTCTTTTACATAATAATCATGTAAAACAAAATCACTTGTTTTGTTAATAAAGGAAATGCTCTGAGCAATCTCATTTACTAATTTAGTTTTCTTAATAGGATCCTTCCCTACCTCTTCCATCCCAACCTCTAGACGAAATTCAATGATATCCTTTTTATGCTTAAGGATATAATCATTGAACATAACAGCGCCATATTTTTGTATATAGCTATCTGGATCTTCTTTATCAGGGAACAAAACAAGCTTTACATTAAAGCCGGCAGCTAAAGCCATATCCAAGCCTCTTAATGCAGCTTTTACACCAGCAGCATCTCCATCGTATAAAATAGTAAGGTTTCGGGTCAATTGTTTTATCAAACGCAATTGATCTTCCGTCAAACTAGTACCACTCGATGCAACTACGTTTTTAACGCCCCCTTGGTGTAAGGAAACAACATCGGTATAGCCTTCAACTAAATAACACTCATCTAATTTAGCAATATGCGTTCTTGATTGATATAAACCATAGAGCACTTTACTCTTGATGTAAATCTCATTTTCAGGCGAATTGATATACTTTGGAGCCTTATCATTTTTAACTAAAATACGAGCACCAAACCCTAAAACTCGACCCGTCATATTTTGAATGGGAAAAATAACACGACCTCTATAGGCGTCGTAAAGAAGATCGTCTTTTTGCTTTATTATTCCTGATTTAAGCGCATACTCAATACTAAAGCCTTTTAAAGTAAGTGCTTTCAGTAAGTCGTTTTGCTCATTGTTTTGGATACTATACCCTAACCTAAATTGCTCAATAATCTCTTTAGAAAAACCTCTTTCCTTAAAATAAGATTGACCAATCAATAAGCCGTCCTCCGTATCCCATAAATTACTTTGAAAATGGTTAGTAGCAAATTCATTGATTACTCGAATGCTTTCTTCAACTTGTTGAACAATTTGTTGTTCTGGCGAACGTTCGGTTTCTTGTAATGTTATTTTGTAATAACTAGCAATCCATTTGATAGCCTCAGGGAAGCTAAGCTTTTCATGCTCTTGCACAAAGGAAACGGCATTACCACCTTTACCACATCCAAAACACTTGAAAATACCTCGTGCCGGATTTACAGAAAATGATGGAGTACTTTCATTGTGGAATGGGCAATTGGCCACATAATTAGCCCCACGTTTTTTCAAACGAATAAACTGCTCAATTATTTCAACAATATCAGCACGCTGTAAAACTTCTTCTATGGATTGAGGTAAAATCACAACACTAAATTACACTTATTCCTTTAAAAAATGAAAATGCCCAAAACAGTGATGTTTTGGGCATTTTATTTGATCCATTCAATTATTTAGATTTTGCCAAAGCTCCTTTTAAATAATCAATTACTTTAACTTCTGTAGGATCTAATTTATTTAATTCCGCTAAATCTACAGATACGAAATCGGTAAGATGAATTAAATAAAATGCACGCTCTAAATAGCTTTTGCCTTTAGAATGGATTTCTATAATCGTCTTGGTGTATTTCTTAAATACTTCTTTATTGATTTCCATACGCATTTGTGTACGTTTGTAATCAGTGGTATTTCTCAATAACACAACCGCTTGATTAGGATCTTTCTTTCTCCAACCAACAAGTTCATTATGATTCATTTCTGGGATTACATGATGCCAACAAAGCATTTTGCCATTTTCATTGATTTGCTGACGGAAACGAACAGCAACTCCTTCAAAATCAGCAGCAGCATATACAATAGGCATTTTATTTACTAATTTTTTTGCCACAGCTTTAGCTTCTTTTTGTATAGCTTTAGCTTCTTTTTTCAATAAATCTATACTTGCTTTTAAGTCTTTTTCAAATGATTTTTTTACATAGCCTAAATGATGCAACACATACAAAACTTGCACCATAGAATAGCCTAAGCAAGATCTTGGAGGCATACCTGAAGGTATAATAACGCAATCTAAATTATGTTTTTTAGCCAATTCTTGCACTTTACCACCTGAAGTAATACAAATTACAGTTGCTTTCATTTTAATAGCTTGCTGCATAGCTGCTAATGTTTCTTCTGTATTGCCTGAATAAGAAGAAATTAGTACCAAGGATTTTTCATTGATAAATCCTGGTAAAAAATAATCTTTATTAACGATAAAAGGGATAGAACAGCTATCAGCAATATAGTTTTGTGTGATAGAACCACCGATACCACTACCGCCTAAACCAGATAAAACTATATTTTGAAAATTATTTTTTTTAGTTTTAAATGAATGTTTGTTTCCAATAGCTATAGCTTCTGCTAATTGTTGTGGAAAATTAACTACAAGTTGTTTCATTATTTTAAAATTTTACTGTTGAATGAGTCACAAAAATACAAAAACTGGTGCAGTTGGCGAGCAAATAGCAAAAGAATATTTAATACAAAAAGGATATGTTATCATCGCATGCAATTGGAGGGCACAGCATAAAGAAATTGATATCATTGCAAAAAACAAGGATGTTTTAGTTTTTGTAGAAGTTAAAACTAGACGGAGTACTATATTTGGATTTCCAGAGGAAGCGGTTACTGCTAAAAAAAGACAACTATTATTTCAGGCAGCTCAAGCCTTTATAGAACAGTATACCAGCTATTCAAATATTCAATTTGACATCATAAGTGTAGCTTTAAAAAATAAAAAAGTGAAGGATTCGGAAACAGAAATCGTCCATTATGAAGATGCATTTTATGGCAATTACTAAATATTGTTTTAAAAGCAGGAACAAACTTTTATCATTAAAGACATTTTCAAAACGAGATGTTTAGCTCGCCCTCAAAATGGCTGTATTAAAAAAGCCCCAAAGAATTTCGGGGCTTCTTTATTGAACTAATAAAATTAATTATCTACTGTAATTAGGCGCTTCTTTTGTAATCACAATATCATGCGGATGACTTTCAGCCATAGATGCACTTGTAATACGAACGAATTGCGCTTGCTCTTGTAAAGTTTTGATGTCTTTAGCACCGCAATAACCCATGCCGGCTCTCAAACCACCTACAAATTGTTGAATCACTTCACTCAAGGTTCCTTTATAAGGCACTCTACCTACAATGCCTTCTGGTACTAATTTCTTAATATCTGCTTCTACATCTTGGAAATAACGATCACTCGATCCTTCTTTCATAGCTTCTACAGAACCCATACCTCTATAAGATTTAAATTTCCTTCCTTCGTAGATTATAGTTTCTCCTGGACTTTCTTCTGTACCGGCAAAGATGGAACCAGCCATAACCGTTGAAGCACCTGCAACCAATGCCTTCACCATATCGCCAGTATAACGGATACCACCATCGGCAATTACCGGAATACCTCTTTTTTTCAACATCGTAGATGCTTCAATTACAGCACTTAATTGAGGCACACCAGCTCCCGTTACTACTCTGGTAGTACAAATAGAACCTGGTCCCACACCCACCTTTACGGCATCAGCCCCAGCATCTGCTAAAGCTTTTGCACCAGCAGCAGTTGCTACATTACCCGCAATTACTTGTACGTCTTTAAATGATTTTTTTACCAATTTCACCATATCCAATACCCCTTTCGAATGCCCATGAGCACTATCCAAAGTAATGACATCTACTCCTGCAGTTTTTAAAGCTGCTACCCTATCTAAGGTATCTGCCGTAATACCCACAGCAGCACCAACTAAAAGTCGACCAAATTGATCTTTACAAGCAAAAGGATGGCTTTTTAAATGAATAATATCTCTAAAGGTGATTAATCCTTTTAATTTTCCTGCTTTATCAACGATAGGTAATTTTTCAATTTTGTATTGTTCCAAGATACCTTCCGCTTTCTGCATGGTAGTACCAATAGGCGCAACAACCAATTTGTCTTTGGTCATTACTTCTTTGATTTTTTTCTTCGGATTTTTCTCGAAACGCAAATCTCTATTGGTTAAGATACCTACTAATTTATTAGATGCATCTACAATAGGAATACCTCCAATTTTATGCTCACGCATCAAACGAAGAGCCTCACCAACAGACGCTTCAGGAGCCAAGGTTATGGGATCTATAATCAATCCACTTTCTTGGCGTTTTACTTTTCTAACTAATTCTGCTTGTTTTTCAATACTCATATTCTTATGCAGAATACCTATTCCACCTTCACGAGCCAAGGCAATAGCTAAACGATCTTCCGTAACCGTGTCCATGGCAGCTGATACCATAGGCATGTTTACTTGAATGTCTCTCGTTAAATAAGATTGGATATTTACCTCTCTAGGAAGTACTTCTGAATAAGCAGGAACTAGTAAAACATCATCAAATGTTAGTCCTTCACCATAAAATTTAGACTTTGTTGCCATGTGCAAAGATAAAACGACTTTTTTTTAAAACCATAAAGTCCTTCAAAAAAATAAGAAAAATGTTTAATTTCATAACCTAAAACTTTTAAAAATGGGTAGAAAACTGTTTGATGTAGTTGCAAATCGCAAATCTAAAAATCCATCTTCTGTATTATTAGCTGCCAAAGTAGCTAATCAATGGCGCACTTATGATGCCCAAGAAGTATGGGATACCGCTACTGCTTTGGCTTATAGCCTTCAGCAATTAGGTATTCAATATAAAAAAAGTGTAGACAATGTAGATACCGTAGCTATTATCTCTAACAATAGACCAGAATGGGTAATAACAGATTTGGGCACACAAATGTCAGGCGGTGTGCTTACCCCTATTTATCCTACCGTAAGTGTTAATGAACTTGTCTATATTTTTAATGAAGCGCAAGTAAAAGTTCTTTTCATAGCCAATAAAGAACTCTATGAGCGCTTTTTACCTGCCTTTCAATTAGTACCAAGCTTACAACATATATTTTCCTTTGATGCTATTGAAGGTGTAAATCATTGGTCAAGTTTGATCAATAAAGAAAATCGCGTTAGCGCAGATGAATTAGCTAAAATAGACGATGAAAGTTTAGCAACCATAATTTACACTTCGGGCACTACGGGCAATCCGAAAGGGGTAATGCTGAGTCATAAGAATATTGTTAGCAATATTGAAAACAGCATTCAATATTTTTCTTTTACCGACGGTATAGAAAAGAAAGCTTTAAGTTTTTTACCGCTCAATCATATTTTTGAGCGCATGTGTACCTACCTCTATTTTGAAAAAGGTATTTCTATATACTATGCAGAAAGTATGGAGACCATAGGTGATAATTTAAAAGAAGTAAAACCTGTTGTATTTACAACAGTACCAAGGCTTTTAGAGAAGGTATATGAAAAGATCTATAACAAGGGAATGGAATTAAAAGGCATCAAAAGGGCATTGTTTTTTTGGGCACTGCGCTTAGGAGATCAATTTGACCATAGAGAAAAAAAGTCATGGTGGTATAACGCTCAATTAAATCTTGCTAATAAATTAATTTTTAGCAAATGGAGAGAAGCATTAGGCGGTGAAGTGATAGCTATAGTAACAGGTTCTGCTGCTTGCCAAGAACGTCTCATACGCGTTTTTACAGCAGCTCGATTAACCATTATGGAAGGTTACGGACTTACAGAGACCTCTCCAGTAGTTTCAGTTAATACCTTTGAAAACTATGGAAGAAAATACGGAACTGTAGGGGTAGTCATTCCTTCGGTAGAAGTGAAATTAGCTGAAGACAATGAAATCTTATGCAAAGGCCCCAATGTTATGATGGGCTATTATAAACAGCCTGCATTAACTGCAGAAGTAATAAAAGATGGCTGGTTTTATACCGGCGATATCGGCACCTTTGTTGAAAACAACACGATTCTTAAACTGACTGATCGTAAGAAGGAAATGTTTAAGACCTCAGGAGGAAAATATGTAGCCCCTCAAGTAATTGAAAACAAAATGAAAGAGTCTCCTTTTATTGAGCAAATTATGGTAATTGGTGCCGACAAGAAATTTATTAGTGCGCTAATTGTTCCTACCCTTGCTAATCTGAAAAATTATTTTGAAGATCATGATATTACATGGCCAGCTTCTACGGCAGAATTGCTTAAACACGAGCGTGTTCTTAAACTGATGGACCAACAAATACATAAATTCAATGAGCATTTTAATCATACCGAGCAAATTAAAAAGTATGCCTTGCTCCCTAATGAATGGACTGTAGATACGGGAGAAATTACGCCTACATTAAAATTGAAAAGGAAAGTAATTATGGAGAAATATAGCCAAGAAATAGAGGCGCTTTATCAATAATATCCTTTATTAACAAAGAATAAGTATATTTCTTTATAAATATTCCATAATCCTTTAGTAATTTAGCACCACTAATAAATCAAAAAATGATTGAAATTAAAGTTCCAACAGTAGGTGAATCTATTAACGAAGTAACCCTTGTAAAATGGCTGAAGCCAGAAGGCGCTTGGGTAGAACGTGATGAATTGTTATGTGAATTAGAGTCTGAAAAAGCAACCTTTGAATTAAATGCTGAGCAAGCGGGTATCTTACATATTGTTGCTGCTGAAAATGCAACTCTAAATATTGGCGATCTTGCTTGTAAAATCGATGAAACAGCAAGCAGACCTGCAAATGCAGCACCTGCGGCAGAAGAAAAACCTGCAAAAGCAGCTGTAAAGGAAGAGAAAAAAGAAGTGGCGCCTGCTCCTGTAGTTAATAAAGATGTAAAAGCTACACCAGTAGCTAATGCTATTATGGCCGACAAACAAGTAAAGGCTACTGATGTAGTAGGGTCTGGCTCTTTAGGAAAAATAAAAAAACAAGATGTATTAGATGCATTAGCTAACCCTGGCAAAAAAGGTGGCGCTGCAGCATTTAGCAGAAATGACAGGCCAGAAAAAATGAGTAATCTTCGTAAAACAGTTTCTAGAAGATTAGTGGAAGCGAAAAATACAACGGCTATGTTGACCACCTTTAACGAGGTAGACATGACCAATATGGAGATCCGTAAGAAATATAAAGACACGTTCAAAGAATCTCATGGTGTTAACTTAGGTTTTATGTCTTTTTTTACTAAAGCATGTTGCATCGCATTAGAAGAATGGCCTGCTGTAAATGCTTATATAGATGGCGATCAAGTTATTTATCATGAGTATTGTGATATTTCCATTGCTGTTTCAGCACCTAAAGGCTTAGTAGTTCCTGTTATACGTAATGCAGAGAGTTTAGGCATGGCAGAAATTGAACAAGCGGTTGGTAATTTAGCTAAAAAAGCAAGAGAAAATAAATTGACTGTAGAAGAAATGACCGGCGGTACGTTTACCATTACAAATGGTGGTGTGTTTGGTTCTCTAATGAGTACTCCTATTATCAATATACCTCAATCTGCTATTTTAGGAATGCATAAAATTCAAGAACGCCCAATGGCGATTAATGGCAAAGTAGAGATTAGACCAATGATGTATTTAGCTTTGAGCTATGATCATCGTATAATTGATGGTAGAGAATCGGTTAGTTTTTTAGTTCGTGTAAAAGAACTTTTAGAAAATCCGGCTTTAATGCTTATTGGAAAAGATCCCGTTCAAGGATTATTAGAAATTTAATAAAAGCCCCAGTTTTGGGGCTTTTTTATTGCGCTATTTGAAAAATAATAAAAGCTATTAGAATAATAATGTTACCCAACCATTCTCTCCTACTTAGTTTATCTTTTAAAATAAAATAAGCTAAAAAAACCGTTGTAGGCTGTAAGAATAAATTATACAAAGTCACCTTATCAATAGGATAATATTTATAGGTATAACCTACCACTAAAACACCAAATGTAGTTAATACCGCTATTAGATATAGGTTTTTATTAAGCTTGAAAAAATAATGTGGGGTATAGTCTTTAGACGATACAAAATAAAAAATAGTAGATACGATCAAGATTATTAATTCAATCATAAAGGTACTAAGCTCCAACGGAGAAGATTGCAATGGATGAGCTAACAGAACATAGCCTAAATTAAAGAATAAGGCGCTCCCTAATGCGTATAAAGTACCCTTAGATAATTTTGGATTTACAATTTGAACAGCCAAACCTAAAACAGCTAGTAACAAACAAAATAAAGATATACTAGTGAAGGTAATTCCGTAAATCAACACCATGAATACTTGTTGGAATAATACGCCAAGTAAGGAAATCATAGCAACATTAGTAAAAGCGATATGCTTAAATGAAATAGCATAGCAAATTAAGCCAAAGGACAAAATTAATGCAACACCAACGATATGAAAATATGTAGTTAGTGAAATCGCCATTAAATCAATGGATCGAGTATATAACCAAATACCCGTTAATAGTGTAGTAAGTAAGCTTCTCTTAGAAATAAACGCTAAGGTATTACTCGCAATGCTCTCTTTACGAACTAATATATCTACACAAAAAAAACAGGCATTAATAAGGAGGATATAAATATATACAGGAAGCATTTCTATTGGTTAGAATTACAAATATAATTTAGATAAATGAAATCTCTAAAGTAATTGAGTATTTCATTGCAAGAATTCCATTTAAAAACTATATTTGAAACCTATGCATTTTATTTTATTTCATAGTGAGAAAATTATTAGCGCTTATAAAGGAGCATTACCTTTATCGCATACGCTAAGAAATTATACCAAACAACATAAACAATTAGGCAGTAAAGACCGCAAATCAATTGCACATTGTGTATATAGCTGGTATCGTTGTGCCAAGTTTATTAGCCATACTAAAAAAATTAGTTTTGAAGAGCAAATGTTTATTAGCTTATGGCTTTGTAAAGTTGTACCCTTAGTGCATTTATTACCTGCCTATTTACAAGCCACATTTGAATTAGCTATTGACGAAAAAATAAAATTTGCAGCTCAAAATGATATCGAAATAAGCATTTCAATTCCTGCTAACTTCAAAGCAATAGCCTTGTCAGCTAAAATCAATTACGACGCTTGGCTTCTCTCTTTGTTTCAACAACCACTTGTATTCATTCGCACTATTGGACCTATAGAAACATGCACTAACCTTTTATCGCAAGCACAAATCCCATTCGAAGTAATTGACTCGCATTGTATAGCGGTTAATAATGCAAGTGCCATAGATAGTATTTTACCAAAAGATCAATATGTAATACAAGATTACTCTTCTCAAAAAACAGGTAATTATTTTGATCCCAAAAACGGTGAAAGTTGGTTGGATAGTTGTTGTGGAGCAGGCGGCAAATCGCTCTTATTGGCCTCTAAGAAAAAACAAATAACGCATCATGTAATGGATGTAAGAGCAAGTAGTATGCACAACTTACAAGACCGTTTTAGAAATGCTAAATTAAAAGCACCCATTCCTATCATTGCAGATATTACGGATGCTATGTTGTTAAAGCAAAAGCTAGCAACCATGCGTTTTGATCATATTATTTGCGATGTACCATGTAGCGGTTCTGGAACTTGGGCTAGAACACCAGAGCAATTTTATTTTTTCAACACTAAAGAACTGAGTAGTTTTAATGCTAAGCAATTTATCATTGCCAACAACAGCTTAGCTTATTTAAAAGAAGGAGGAAGTTTAATATATATTACATGTTCTATTTTCAAATCAGAAAACGAAGCAATAATTGAATCCTTGCTCCAACATAATCCTAAGATTACTTGCAAAGAGATGCATTTAATTAATGGCATTGAAAACAAAGCAGATTGTATGTTCATAGCCGTTTTAGAACGACCACTAGAGTTTTAAAAACGTACGTTTTTGATGCTGTCCATCAATCACTATACTTAAAACATATACACCCCTAGTAATACTTTCCGGCAAGTTAATACTTGCTTGGTTTGTTTGGTTAAAATTTAAACTACCCTTATAAACAAGCGCTCCATTCGACGCAAATAATTCAAATGGTACTGTAGCACTTAAATCAGTAGGCAAGGTAATTTTAATAAAATCAGTACATGGATTAGGCGTTATTTGAATTTGGGTTGGATACTCTTTTGCTGGCGGTAATACAATACCTAAATTAGAAAGTACTTGAGCAAAATCTGGCACTCCATATCCCTGCTTATTGGTAGGCAATGCATATCGATGAGCGCTTTTACGAATCGCTTCTTTAATAGCAAATAAACTAGCATTAGGTGCTGCCTGCATAACACATGCTGTATAGGCTGCCAACTGAGGTGCTGCAAAGGATGTACCTATTGCAAAAAGCACATTACCTCTACTATATAATAATGCCGCTGGTGTGCCCAACATACAAACATCTGGTTTTATACGACCTGTATAATTAGGTCCCGGACTAGATGCCGGTCCGTCATTTTTAAAAGAGTCAACAGTACCCACTGTTAATGCGCTATCGGCATCACCAGGTGTCAATAAAAAATTCCAGTTATTACCGCCTTCGTTACCACTTGCAGCTACAGCTATCATTCCTTTAGCACTCGCTTTATTAACTGCTTTGGCAGCTAATGTAGTTTTTCCATCTAATAATGACTTTGGAAATATATAATAGGATGGCGTATAAAATTCATTATATCCCAAAGACATGGTTGCAATATCCGCACCTATACTATCTGCACGTTCTAATGCAGCCAATAGATTATCCATTTCAATGAGTTGTTCGGAATTATTATCTTCTGTTCTATAAAGTGCATATTGTGCATACGGAGCGGCCCCAATATATAAACCCGGTTCGTTACCGGCCATAGTAGAAAGGACATAGGTTCCATGATCTCCATTAGACGTTGGATCAGCATCTTTGCTAACAAAGTCAAATTGATCTAAAATTCTATTTTGTAACAAAAGACTATCAAAACCATTGTAAAGATTAAAAAAACCAGCATCTAAAACAGCGATTAGTTTTCCTTGACCTTTATAGCCAGCTGCATGCAACAGATGTCCGTTAACCAAACTCGTTTGCTTGCTTGCT
>Ga0315908_10003870_pt1 | contig 10853 bp, 4 predicted proteins | sample LakEriMetagenome_12_FD_203520 | JGI IMG/M metagenome (GOLD analysis project Ga0315908, IMG submission 203520) | Freshwater fungal communities from buoy surface, Lake Erie, Ohio, United States - Buoy 4 MA124 | ecosystem: Environmental > Aquatic > Freshwater > Lake > Lake biofilm | place: USA...
TTATCATATTATCATGATATCATATTATCATACTATTATTATTATTATTATTATCATTATTATATTATCATATTATCATATTATCATTATTATTATTATCATTATTATATTATCATATTATCATATTATCATTATTATTATTATCATTATTATATTATCATATTATCATATTATCATTATTATTATTATCATTATTATATTATCATATTATCATATTATCATTATTATTATTATCATTATTATTATTATCTCATTATAGAAATGTCTAAATTGATAAATTAAATTAGTAAGTTATTTAATTGAAGTAGTTTGAAGATAAAACTAGAATATTATCTATGGAGATTGATAGATAAGCATAAATAATTGAAGATTAAGAATTCGAATTGAATAGTTGGAGAACAAAATATGTTGATAATGGCAATTTAACTAATTAATTGCAAGATAATTTATAATTATTTGTTTTGCTGTTTGCTGAAATCGACAGTCTAAGAAACAGAATGATTGAAAAAGATAAAGAAGTAGATCTTGTAAGGAAATCTTTTTTGGCAACTCATCGTTAATGAATCATTATTCTTATTATCATTTATTATTTTTTTTCCTATTTAATTTATAACTTATTCATCTTTTAAAGTTTTCATATTTTAAAAATTTGAATATTTAATATTAATTCTACTGTTTTTATATATTATTAATATTTTAAATGAATTTAATTATTAAGTTCTAATTATTTGGTTCATTTATAAATTTAAATGAAAAAGTAATCTAAAAATTAAAATTAAGATTAAATTAATAAAAAAATAAAAAAAGATAATCAATATTAATCTGATTATGATAATACATGCTATTAATAATTTTTTATTCAAAAAAATTAATTAGATCATGAAATAAATTAATAGATAATATAAAATTAATAAATATTATCCTATAAATAAAACAAGATTTTTTTTAAGGTTAAGACAAATAATAAATAATAAAATTAAAAAATAATTTAAACAAAAACAAATAATAAGCATAAAAAAGAAGATTTATAATAATATTAACTGACCAATAAATTTGAGAATTAAAATGAAATATATGATCAAAAATTAAAGAATAATAAATTGAATATAGATGAGCTGGATAATAAATTAAAATAAATATAGTAACTTTATATTTAAGCTATAGGATTTTTTAGCATTTAAAATGAATATAATTGTGAAATAATATAAAGATAAAAAGAGATAAAATAAATTGAAGATTATATTATAAATGGAATAAATAATGGAGGATAATCAGGAATATTAATAGTATCTGGAATGCCAGGAATAGGGAAAACATTATGTATTTAAAATGTAATAAGTAAACTAGAAAATAAATATAATGAGTATGATTAAAAAAAATAAGAAATAATATAAAACATAGCAATTGTAGAAACAAATGGTATGAAAGATAGCAACTAAATTTACAAACACATTGTAAATAAACTATAATAACATTGAGTAAACACGAATATCTACAAATAAAAAAAAAAATAAATTATAAAAGGTTAAGAATGTTTTAAAATATTAGAAAGTTACTTTAAAGGAAATGATATATGAGGCATAAAAAGACGCCCTTTGTTGATAATAATAGAAGAAATAGATTTAATTATAAATCTTGATCAGAGTAGAAAACTTAAAGAAGATTTATTATATTGAATCCTAGAATGGACCTAATAAGAACATTGCTTTTTAATCTTAATTGGAGTAAGCAACAAACTAGACATATATGAATCCTTAAGCGCTAAACTAAAAAGCAGGATGAACAATAACTAAGTTATATTTAGACCATACTCCTCTTAAATGATTTCGGATATAATTAATAACAAAATTGAATAATACTTATAACACACTCTTCATAATCATTCTAATCCACTCTTTAATCCTGCCACTGTCAATTACCTTTCCACTAAATTATCATAGTTTACTACTGATATAAGAAAAGCATTTTAAATCTGTAAACAATCTCTTCAGTTAGCATATAATCAATTTACTAATAATTATTAATAAAATCATAATATTGATATTGTCTAGGTTACTCTCTAGCATATTCTTGATGCTTATTCAAAGTTTAGTTATTCATATTCTGCTTTTATCTAGAAACTCAATGATTAATAACTCATTCTTCTAACTATTATTCGTAATTATAATTCTTTATATTATTAATATAATCAGAAATCGAAATCGATAAATCTCTTTTACACTCCATAAGTATTATTCATTTATAAAATACTTTTAATAAAATATGTACTCTCTATTTTGGACTTACTTAATAATTCACTTAAAAAGACATCTAGGATATATTATAGCCACTTTACTTTAATAAATTTGTCACATATAATTATTAAGTAGTCAATCACTTTTCAGTTATGTTTGTTTAAACTAACATATAAAAAGAAGAATTAATTGATGCTATTAAGAACAAAGAGTTTTATACTAAAATTAATTAATTTTTGTTATGATTTTTCTTTATATTTATTAAATTTATATTTTAAATATATGAGCAACAATATGAATAATAGATTAAAATCACTATAATAAATGATAGAACTAATAACAAAATATAATCATAGTTTATAAGAATTAAAAGTGAGAAGAAGTAGTAAAAATAAATTAAATTTTTAGTTGACAAAAAAAATGATAAATATCAAACAAAATCAAAGTTGGTTTTATTGTTAAGATTTTGAGTACTCATACGATTAAATTTTTGAATAAAAAGAAATAGAGCCAGAGTCTATAGGTGAATTTAAAATTATAGATAATGAACGAATATTATTTGACAAATAAGATGAAAAAGAATAAAATAGAATTATTGTGACAAAAATAAAAGAGAAAACAGTGATATAATACTATAGAAAATAAAAAAATTAATACTATTTAGAAAATTAAATAGAAGTTTAGGATTTTCATGGAAAGATATTAGAAAATGCAATGATAGGAAGCGCATTGTAATTTAATAAAAAATGTAATAAAGTGATTTATGTAGCAGAAGATAAAAAGAATAATGAGAAAGGAATATTGGAAATATAAGAGTATGATGATATGATGAAAAGAAAGGAATACGAAGGAGATTTAGGAGAGAAATTGGAGGAAATTTTACATACAAGTATTTTCATTTATGATTTACAGAAGAATGAGTTATTAAAAGTGATGATATAGGAAAACTTATTCTTTATGAATGTTTAGTTGATTGATGTAGATGATAATAATAATAATAATAATGATGCAGTGCTATTCATTGGTTATTCTCTTGACAATCCAGTCTAAATAGGAATTCTACATTGTCTCAATAGGATCACTAATCTTTATCTCATCAAGCCTTAACAATTAATACTTTAAATTCAGCACAAAAATAATCAATAAGCATTACCATTGTTTCAACCATCTTATTCCCAACTTACTATTTTAAGTGATTAATAAACTAATTGGAAACCTATAATTGATAAATCCCATTCTAAGTTAGCATATCTTACTGGACCACTCCAAATTCCTCATTGTAATTATTATTAAATTGATATCATCGACTTATAGCATTATTTCAATACCAATCAAATTATTAGAAAAACACTTGTCAAATAATATTTAAAACCTGATACATAATTGAAATTTGCAGGATTTGCTGGATTTTTTGATTTAGTAGATAAGATTTAATTTAGTAATGATGATAAGCATCTTTTGTTTACTACTTATTACAATATTAGTTAGAGAGTTTATTCAGTCGATTTAGAAACGGGTTAGATAGTATAAGAATCATTCGAGATAAACAATGAAGGCTAAATGGATGAATGGCTATTATTAAATTCAACTTCAATTAATTAAAAAAGTAAATTAATAATGCAATACAGTACATTTAATTCATTAAAAGATAAAATATTTATGAAAGAGTAAGGCTAAAGCAAATTGGCAGAAATAAAATTAGATGAGTATGAAGACTAAGAACTAAATAAACTAGAAGAAAAGCTAAAAAGAATAAAATAAATAAATATGTGTAGTGATAAGCCAAATGAGATTAGCTAGGCAGTATTACTATATGATCCATGTGAATCAAGTCCATAAGCATTAGTAGTAATAGCCCATGGAGGCCCTCATGCAAATGTAATAAACACTCGTCTATCAATAAAATTGCTGCTACTTAGAGGATTCTCAGTGTTGCTGATCAACTTTACAGGCAGTCTTGGCTACTCTCAAGATAACATAACCTAACTCCTCTCCCATATTGGTCACAAGGATGCTATCATATTCCATCACTTTATCTAACTCTCTATATAATCTTCTTTAATAGATCCCTAAAATATTGGTATTTTAGGTGGTTCATATGGAGGATATCTAGCCACTAGATTGCCTTAACTCCTTCCCAACACATTCAAATGTAGTGTCATCCTCAATCCTGTCACTGATATTATTTTTAACAAAACTATTACAGATATTCCCGAGTGGAACTATGCTGAATCTCTTAATATTCATAATACCAATCAACCTATCTCTTTAGAACATCTCAACAGTATCATTTATTTTTATTATTTAAAGAAATGTATTAAGACAGTCCTGTATATCATCAGGTTCCAAATATTCCACAGCTTATTCTTTTAGGCAAAAAAGATAGAAGAGTACCTTATCAATAAGGTCTATATTATTATAATCTAGCTAAATATTCTAATGTAGATGCTTAATGTTATGTTTATAATTAAAGTGATCATTCATTATCTGATTCTATTGACACCACATATGACGTCCTTTTAAAATCAATTCTTTTTTTAGAAAAACATTTACTTCCTTAATGATTGTCATTTTTATTCTTAATATTATTATCATCACCTTTTTATTTTATACTCATTTAATAAAATGTATATTATTTTTTTATTTTATTAATAAAATATTATTTTAGTTTATAATTTTAATATTTTTACTTTATTCGTTAATCTAATTGTTAATTTTTACTATATTTTTTTTGTATTAAATAAAATTAAAATTTCAAAAAATTTGACAATATAAATATTTTATAATATATAAATATAGGATCCAAATATAGGTAGATAATAAATGGAAGGAAATTAAATAAACTTCAACTATAATTTATATTTTAAATCAAAAAATACACCAATACAAAAAGGATTATAATAAGAAATGGAATTTGTAAAATAATAATTATTATTTTAAGGAATTAAATGATTTTTATCTTGAAAATAAAAGAGTTACAAGAAGTAATAGAAGATCTTTTAATTTAGATTCTTGTTTTGGAAATTAAACAACAATAAATATAAATAATAATTAAACTTTTAATAATACCTCTAATATCCATTCAATTAATAATATAAATAATATCAATGTCTATATAAATAATATAAATAACTATGAATCTAAACAATAATCTATTTCTAGTAATAAATAATTTACAAAAAAAAACAAAAAAAATACCTCTATTAAAATTAATATAAATAATTAATCTGATTCATTTCAATTACCGAATTCAAAAGATTCTATTAATTCAAATATTAATAAATCAAACTCAAAAATATAAAAAAATGAATTAGAATCTTTAAATTACGATTTATCTCACGATTCAATGTCTTAGACAAGTATAAAAATTATTAATTAATGTTATTAATATTTTTTAAATATTAATTAATTATAATATAAATTTTAATTATAAATTTATTTTAAAAATAAATTTTATAAATATTTATTATATTATATAAAATATAATCATATAATTTTAAAAATATTTAAACTTAATTTAAAAATTCTAAAAAAAATATTAATGAAAATTAAAAATAAATAAAACTTATATTAATTAAAAAGGCAAAAGAGTATATACAAAAAGAATGACAGATAAAATAAGAAGATGGGATTCTGAAGAATGTGATTTATATGAAAAGTTTTTAGAAATGTATTACGAAGCTATGATAGATAATAGTAATAAGAGGAATACTTGAATTTTTTTATTAATGAGTAAATTCATAAGAACAAAAACTCCTAGCTAATGTAGAAGTCACCATTAAAAATTTTTTAAAAAAGTAATGAAAATAATAAAGATGAATCCAGAAGAAAAAAAATAAGAAATGAAAAGAAAAGAAGAAAAATTAAAAAGAAGAGAAAAACGTCAATAATAACAACTAAGAAATAAAAATAAACTTATATTGTAATAACAGGAATCAATATCACAGGATTATTAACTAAATAACTTTACAAACATAGAAGATGAGAACAAAGAATATGTCTAATTAAATTATGACATTAATAATTAAAATATTAATGATCTTGATGATGATGATAATGATAATATCAATAACAATAATAATAGAGATATATATATTGCTTAATTATAATAAAATAATTTTGATTGTGATGATAATTAATTATTTAATACTTAAAATCGAAAAAATAGTTCAGCTATTAATGACTATATTTAATAGAATATAATAACCAGAAGTAGAAGAAACACGCTTGAAAACATTTCTAGTATTATTTAAAATGATGATGCAGTTAAATAATTTAGAAGAGAATCTACATATTTAAATCATTGATATATTTTGTTTAAATAAACTAAAATTAATTTCATTATTTAATTATATTTTATTTTAAATTAAATAACATTTGAAATTAATTTTAAAATATGAGCTGGAATAAAGGTAAAATAAACTTAATTGATTATGGAAAATAAAATTTGAAATAATATTAAAAAGAAAGAGAAGAATTAAAAAAAAATAAAAACAAATAGAAAGATGTTAAATAAAAAGATATACCAAAATGGAACGATTTAATAAATGATCATGATAAATATAAATTAACATCAGAAGATATTTTGGAAAGGAAATTATCAATAGTAAGCAAAAATACAATATAAGCAAAATAAGAATGGAGAAATAAGTAATTGAAATTGGAAAAAAATATTTTTGACGAAGAAATATGATAAACTTATTATATTGCTAATCAATCATCAAGATAAACGAGTTAGAATAAAAAGGATTTTTACAAAAAATACTAACATTCAAGAAATAATTCTAATTGCTCTTTAAATAAAAAAAATTTTAATAAATAATAAATCAATTTAGAATCTAACAGTATTTTACCAAATTATTAATCAGGTTAAAAAATTACAAAATCTTAATCATTCATTAATTAAATTGAAAATACTATTTAGTAAACTTAATAGTTCATATAAAAAATTGAAAAATGTTCATCTAATTGTATAAAAAATCCATTAGATATTGACGAAATAAATATTCCAAATCAAGATGAATCAAATTAATTGAAAAATTAAAACGATCAGTGAATTAATAATGATTTAAAATAATAAAATTAATTGACAGTTGAAGAGTAAGTTTAATTAGATTTCAAAAAAAAAGAAGAGTAAGAATTGATTTAATTTGAATCTTTAAATAAAATTGAGGACATGATTAAGTATATGGAAATTAATTTTCTTTAAAAAAAAAAAAATAGTCTAAGGGATGAATATGATTAATAATTTAATAATTCTATAAAAAACTAATAAGATAATTAAAGCTTTCGTTACTATAAATAATAAGATGAAAATAAAAACTAAAGCAAATAAAATATATAAATAAATGATAAATAATATTTAGATTAAAATAACAATAATTAGATATTACTAAATAATAAAAAAGAGAATCAAAATTAAGAAAAAGTATAGAAATAATAATTAAATATCTAATAAATAGAATAAAATTAATAGAGTTAAGAAAATTAAATATCTTTTTCGATGTCAGATAAAAGTAGAAATTAATATAATAAATAAAAATATGATTATGAAGAAGATGAAGATGATAATTTGGATATTAATGATTTAGAATCCAATTATATTGATTAAAAACAAGAAATAAAAAAAAAAGAAATAAAATAATAATAGTAATAATAATAAGAAGAATAATAAAAATAAATAATGGATCCAAATATTGAGCTAAATTTCAATTGATTGTTTAAAAATGATTTAGAAAATAATAATTTCGAAAATATGATGAGCATAAATTAATAAAAATTTCCTTTGATTAATAACATGTATAGTCCCACAAATTACACAATAGATAATGAATAGTAAAACACAGTTTTGAATTATGAAATTAATTAAAGTTAAGAATCAAGTTATAATAAGATAAATTATGATATTCTTTACCATAATAAAAATAAAAAATAACTTTTTACAGATGATAAAAGTCATATTAAGAAGTAAAATATTTAATTAAATGATGAAGATTTTTCAAGTGAGGATGAAGATTTATTAATGATATCTAAAATAAAAGATTTAGTAGAAAATACAAAAAGAGAACTAGAAACAATAGAAAAAACAAATTAATCTCAAAGTTAAATACTATGTAATGATTCTTAATCATTTTCTTAAAAGAGTGAATTTAAATAAAATTATTTTGAAAACTATAAATAATTTAAGTATGATAAAGATGATTAGCCAATTGCTTTAACTGTAAAACCAACTAATTAAGAATTTAACAATAATAAACAGAGTATAATAGGGAAAAAGATAATACAAAGTAAGAAAATATAATGAAATATATATTAAAAATGATAAAAATAAAAGAACTTCAAATAAATCCATTCTGCTTCAAAAAAGCTTCATCATTAGGTTGTCTGCCTAAAAACTAAACAATAGAATCCATGGAATCTTTGCTTCCGCCTGGTGCTAAAATAATTTTCCTATACTTCATACCCAAATCTTTGTCCATAATTCCCTTCTGCAAAAATTGTTCAAATAAATCACAACTATATACTTAACTCCACAAATAGCCGTAATATTAAGCTTAATATCCTCCCATCAAATGTCCAAAATTAGCAGCAAAATTAGTATTAGGATGATGTTTTATCAAAGATATTTTCTCTTTAGTTTTTTCTAACAAATCGACAGTATCGACTTTGAACCCGTATTTTTTAACTTCCTTTCTTATACTTGCGATATCATTATTACCCTAATCATGAGCTAATAAAGTAAGATCATTAGCAGTATGTAAAATATGATCAAATACTCCCAACTAAATCTACCTAAGAGTGAATAAGGCATTATTAAGATTCTTAATGGCTAACTTCCTATCAATAAGCTCATCAGGTAAAGACTAAGAATTAAGATGATGTTTGCTCAACCTCTTCAATATAGTTTTATCCCAACACCAATTTTCTAACATCTAACTAGGTAATTCCACAAAATCCCTCTCCACACTAGTGCCTGAGAATTTAGCAAAAGTAGCCTCTGAACATATATTATGCATAATATGACCGAATTCATGGAAGAAGGTCTCCACTTCATCAAAACTCATCAAAGAATCCTCCTCTTCACTATTAGCTTTATTGAAATTACATACCATTGCACATACTGGCAACACCACACTATTACTAACAATAGCTCTTTTTACTAAAGGGAAAACAGCCGCATGACCATATTTACCATCCCTTGGGTATAAATCCAAATAGAACTATCCTATTTGATTTTAGAATTAATTATCATATACACTGAACAACTACACTTCTTTATGCCATCTATGTACTTCCTTTATTTCTTTGAAACTCACACTAAGCAGTTCCTCATAAATAGAAAGAGTCTATTAAATAACATGCTGCATTGGGAAATACTGTTTTATTTCCTCTTCATTTACCTAATAATATTTTTCCTTCATCAAATTATTATAAAAAGAGTTATCCCAACTTTATAACTAACTATGCTCTTATTAAGTATGTTCTGACTTCAACTATATTAACTTCTCTAGTTCCTTCCTTCCCGCTGGAATCAACTTATCAATCAGACTCTACTCAAATTTCTAAACCTCTATTGAAGATTTAGCCATCCTGATCTCTAAAATATAATCAGCTATTGAATTATAACCCAAAAGCAAAGCTAACTCATGTCTCTTTGACACCAATTCTTCTAATAATTAAGTATTCTTATCAGCACACTTATTTTAATACACAAAATCCAACTTCTATCTTGTCTTTTCCAATTGTGCGAACCTCAAAGTTGGCAACACATCCGGATATTTCAGAGACACATACTTACATCCCGGTTAATCCTATACATCTTCGAACTTGTTCACAATATCCTAAGGAATTCCTTGCAACTCTTCTAAACTGAAAACTACCTTAGTCACATCCTCATTCATATTCTTATTGCAATCTCTCTCTAAATCTGCTATTTCTTTTTATATTATCTTTATTTTCTCTCTTGTTTCTTTATCTTTATCTAAACCATTTCTTTTATAATCTCTTAATAGATGTTTAACATATCTCTCTTATTCTTTTGTCGCATAATCTGGATTAGATTCTACGAATTTCTTTATTGCCAAATAAAGGTCTTCTCTCATATCAAGTTCAATATTAAACTTATCAAATAACTCCTATGATTTTATGCTTGCGTCTCTAATTTCTTTTTAATCTGAAACACTAGAATAAAAACTTAAATTATTTATTATTGTTCCCAATTGACTATCCATTATTTCAAATGGCAAAATTGTATTTTCATATGTTTAAATTTAATTTTCACTTATTTTATTTATTGTTAAATTCCAATCTTTTATTAATTACTCAGTTGTATTTACTATTTCTTCACTTGTATGATTAAACCTTAATCCATTTTAAAAAAATTCCATATTAAAACTAAATCTAAATAATTATTTATTAAATTTAAAGCTTTATTATTAAGATCTATATAGATATTTAATCATTCTGATAGGATAATATTTGGTTAATATTTAAATAAATTTAAATTATTATTTTTCTGGTTTTATTTTATTATTTATCATATATGTAATATATAAATTTTATAAATTTAATAATATTGAAATTAAATAAATCTCTACAAATTAAAAAAGTTTAATAAAT
>Ga0315908_10003871_pt1 | contig 10852 bp, 8 predicted proteins | sample LakEriMetagenome_12_FD_203520 | JGI IMG/M metagenome (GOLD analysis project Ga0315908, IMG submission 203520) | Freshwater fungal communities from buoy surface, Lake Erie, Ohio, United States - Buoy 4 MA124 | ecosystem: Environmental > Aquatic > Freshwater > Lake > Lake biofilm | place: USA...
TTAATTAAAAATGATTTGATTTTTATAAATTTTAATTTTATTTTAAAAAATTTTAACTAAATTGTCAATAAATAACTCAAGAGTTTCAAGTAATTTAACAAAAATCTTTAAAATTCAATTTTCATTCATCAAATAATTAATTTGTTTAAATTTAATTTTTAATTTGCTTTTTTTTATTTTGAATTTTAATTTTAAAAATAAATTATTAAGTTTGAGATAAAATATATGTTTGATGAATAATATAAGTGTATAATAGACAAATTTTTAGACTGGAGGTCAACATCAAATAAACCAACAACCTCCATAATAAGGCAAAGTCTCATAAAATTAATATCATTCGAAGAATTCAATGTCACCGAAGAATAAAAATTCTTTTGTAGCCTGACTAAGAAAAAAGGAAGTATAACACCCCACCTGGACATCCTTCGCATCAAATGAAAAATCATAACACATCATATCGAGAAATTACAGATTGTCCTAACAAACCAACACCCAATCTAACCTTACACCTTTAAAACACAACTATATAGCCTCAGATTACCAAGGAAATTAATCCAATTATAATTCCCTAAGCTAAACATCATAACGCAACAACAGCAACAAAGTATAACTTTTTAACATCTAACCTATCTTACGATTGAAGTAATAAAAATTCTTCAACAAAACAAATATACAATTTATTCAAATATAAATTCACATTAAAAAATTATAAACTTGAATAAATCATTTTATAAAATAGTATATAAAAAGAATTTTTATTAATATTTTTCTTATAATATTAAAAAAATTTATAAGAATATATATATTTTTACAAAATTGTCTTCTTTTTTAAATTTTAATAACTCCTAATATTTGATAGTATTTAATTTGGATATAAAAGTTAAGATTTATTTTATATTGAGAAAATTTTTTTAATTTTTTACAAATTTTTTATTAAATATAAAAAATAAATTATTGATATTTTTATTATTCTAACATTATATGAATGTTAAATAATTAAAATTTTATAAATATTTTTTTATTTTATTAATTTATTTATATATTAAGAAATATATTTAATCAATAATAATTAAATATATTATCCAATATTATTAAATGTTGTCTAATTCATTTAAGAAGCTTGAATTTATTTTCATTTTTAATATCAATTTAATCTAACTGATTAAACATATTTTAAAAATTATTTAAATCTACTAATCCCATATTTTTTACGACTCCCAAAAATATTTTATCTTTTTAATTATTTTCATCTAATTATTCTTTACTGCTATACTTTTGAATTACTTATTAATTTTGTAAATTATCATTTTTTTTTTTCAAATCTATTAATTTTATATAATTTAATATAATTTTATGTTTATTATCTAACTATGAAATTTTATTATCTAATTAGTTTTTTTTTTATTAAATATAATTTTTTTATATCTTTTTGATTTTATATTCATCAATTTAGGCTAAATTTTTTTGTTTATTTTCATTGTATATTTATTAAAAATAAATTGATTATTGTTAATTATTTAATGATTTAATTTTTTTATATTTATTTTCTAATTAATTATTAACTTCTTTTATCTCTTCTAATAATTTTTATCTATTTAAAAGTAAATCTTACTTACCTTATACTTAATTAAATTTTGAATCATCAAAATTACTAAAAAAATCATTAAAATTATTAAACGGAGTATTTTGATTGAGTATACAATGAATATCAATGATATTAAAATATAAATCAAGTTGCTTTTAAAAAAATTTTATTAATTGTTACTAATCTACAATGTCTTGTTAATTTTAGCTACTAATGATATCATTTTTAGTTGAGTGATTTTGGAGTTATTTTTTCAATGAAGAATTTTCTTGTTTAAGATTATTTAGTATGATTTCGTAATTGCTAACATGATTATTATGGGTTACAAAGTTCTGTATGTTAGATTGCTTAATATGTATTTTTGTCGCCATTTATGCATAAATCAAAGTATTATAACTGTCTTCATAATTAAACTCCATCTAACCAATACATCCAATCATCACACATTTACAGTTGCCTTCAAAGGAATCTTTAAGCAATCATGTCAATTTACTATTTCTATAACCTATATGTTATTATCCTCTACTCAAACCTTAAATTAATTGTCCTAACACCAAAAAAGATTAATTTATTTTCTTCATATTATTATTATTATTATTATTATTAATATTATTATTATTACTTTATTTTATATTTTGATTATTTAAATTATTGTTGTTGTTTCCAGCCAAGTCAATAAAACTTATCTTTCCATAATGAATGGTGTTTTAAATTCCCTAATTGATGTCCTATTTTTCTACTTAAATTGTTAAAATATTATGAGATAAAGATGAGTTTTAAATATTAGCTAAAGCTAAAATCAATAAGTTAAGAGTTTATTCATAACTATTAATAATTATTTCTTTGCAATTTTAAACATAAGATCCTTTCAAAGGATCTTCTCTAATTTCCAATTATTTATGGTTATTAGCAGTATTACCACTCTAATAATTAAATAAATCAATTAGATTTTCATTATGAATTTGTATAAAAGATATTTTAGTATTAAATTGCTAAATATTGTTTTGTTAATTAATTCTATTAAATAAATCCCTGATAAACATCTGAACTATTCCTTTATCATTGCTAATTTGTTTATTAGATTAAATAGCCAAATTTTCATAAAGAGTATAAGTCTTACCCGATTTTGAAGCTCCATACATTATTAAAGACGAGTTTTGACCTTCAATCAATTACAAAACATATTGATATATGCTTTTTTAATAAACATGACTCTTTTATTAAATAATATTATTTAAATTTATAGATTACTTAAGATGCTTAATCGTTAAATACCATATCAAAATTAAAGGTATGAGTTTTAAAAGGTAGTCCTTTTTTTTACTGGCTTTGTTCCTTCAAAATTATTAGATTATTATCCAGGACTTAAATCATTTCATTATTTTGAAGCGGTGATTATTTCAAATTAAAAGGTTTTACTCAAATTATAACTTTTATCCTTAGATGATTTTCTTACTCATTTTAATTGTTAAAAATATTCTCCTTTTAAGATGACGGTGTCGTTTTTTTACTGTTGCTCATCAAAAATATAATTATAAAACCAATTAAAAATTATATTTCTTACATATAAATATATTCAAATATATTTACTATATACTAATTTTTTAAATAATAAATCAGTTTTCGAGAATTTTGCTTATCTCTTTATTGAAACTAGATTTAAATTAGTTGTATTCCTAACTAATATACTACATTTCTTCAAAATAAATATTTTGTATTTATTAATTAAGCTGTTCAACCTTAAATTTAAATAAAATATTTACTTCTCTTTCGCTATATTTAATTTTCTCTTATACATTTTATAAAGTTTAATTTTGAATATATTTGATAAGTTCTTCTAACCTTTAAAGTCCACAATCATTATACTCTTTTAGAAGCATTTACTATTATTAATTTAGTTTCTAAAATGTGATTTTTAGTTTTTCATTCTTTATTTACTCTAACTACATTTTCTCTTCATTTTATTATAAAATTGCCATCCTTTCTTAAATTTCATCTAATCTTTAAGTGATATTAGTCCTTAATGATTAATATTCTCTATCATTATAAAAAATTTATTCTTTCAAATATTTTATGCAATCATGCTAATTTCTTTATAACTAAAGATAACTTAAAATATTTACTTCATCTATAGAACATAATTTTTGACATCCTTTTGGACATTTTATTAGAAGATCTTTGTTGGTATCGAAATTTTTCATCTTTTTCTTACATATTTCTTGATGTTTAACCATATTTTCTACTAAATCAATATATTCACAACCCATAAACCAATATCTACATTTTAATTCTAACTTATCTACTTTATTTATTAAGTATTTTGAAGATTCTTTAAATAAATGAACACATTCGTTTGATTTCTCTTATTTCAATATGTTCTCTTGTTTACTTTATTCTTTTTGTCTAATTTTTATTTAATCTTCTATATTTAAATTTTATTTTTATTTATTTTTCATTACATTAAATCAGCACAATCCTTGCAGAAATTTAATTAACAAGTTTAGCAGGTTTAAGGATTTTAAATTACATTAAAGCAGTATTTACATATTAAATCTTCATGAAAATTTTCACGAGTGAATCTTATTTTTTCGAATCCAGGCATTAGTATAAATTAAAATAAATAATTTTTTGAAATTATAATATCTGATTATTAATAAATACTATAATAATATTCAATAAGATTGATAATAATGAAGAGAGATTTTTTTATTTTTATAATTGCAATTATAATTTAAATATAATTTTAAGCTAAAAAAAATAATAATCGAAAACAAATAATAAATTTCGCTTAAAAAATTAGATTTAAATCTTTGATTAGGAATTTTTAAAATATTTCTTAAAATTAAAAATAGAATAAAAATTAAACTAAAATAGATATATATCTTTCTAAATAATAAAAAGAATAAAATTAATAAAAGAATTATAATTAGAAAATGGAAGTTTTAGTAAAAGATTTTAACTTAAAAACTGATTTAAATAATATATAAAAAGAATAGAAAAAATAAAAAGATGAAATAAAAATAAAAATTGCTGAAAGTATGAAGAACTTAAAAGAAATTAAGAATAATTTTACAAATTAGTCTCGAAAACTTCCGGACAGACATTAAAAAATTCCTAATGACTGGGTTAATGCATCATATGTTAAACAAATATCTACATACAGCAAAAAATTTCTAAGAGATATAAATGATCCTCATTTGAAAAACAAAGCTTTTTTGGTTGGAAAACCGGTGTATATTGAGAATAATGTAACATTTGATTAATAGCCAAGTATAATTGAGCATGTAAACCCCATTTTGACTGGAATAGATGTGGTTAATAGAGATTTCCCGACTTAGGAGAAGGCAAATTTGTGGAATAAGTTTATGTAAGAAGAGTTTAAATAGAATTATAAGGATGTGTCATTTAATCCTAATATTAGTGAAGCGTTGAGTGATTTCCAAGGAGTGTAGAATATAATAAGGGGAAAAGAGGTGGAGGTGGAGTTGGCCAATAGGTATAATGCAGAAAAGCAGTAGAGTGTATTTGCTGATAAGATATTGTAGGATACTATTAATCCTATTAAACCTGTAATGTTCACTAAAGATAATCTTAAGTAGATTAGTTTTTAGGGCTAGAAATATGTTAATCCTATCCCTTAATTGCATATGGATCCAGAGCCAGCCAAGTTCAGATACATGAAGAAGTTTGACCCTTTATAGTTCTTAATCTCTAATAACTTCAAGCCAGTACCTTTACCAAATACTCTCAATCCACTAAATACCAATCCTGTTATTAATCCTTAATATTATTAAAATATAATTTTTAATAATAGCATTAATAATATTAGCAATAATAATATCAAAAAACCTTTCTTTAACCATATAAGTCCTTTTTAAAAATTTTTGTTATAAACTTAATATTTGAATTCAATTAATAATTAAAATAAAATGAGAAATAATAATTAATAAAACAATTTAGGCATTTTACCATAAAATCCTGTTGTTGTTCCAAAGTATTTAATGAATACTTAATTATATAATTAGTTCATGAAAAATAATCCTATTAACAGGTTTAAGTAATTTTAAATAGGAAATAAACATAATAATTTGAAAAGATTTTAAATTTAGTAGATGCCTATATTTAGATTTAAACAAATGAAAAAAAACAATAAAAGAAAATATAAAAATAAGAAATTTTTAAAAATAATGTGAAAATATATATTTTGACTAATAAAATTATAAAATATATTATAAATAAAAGTAAATCTATAATCAATAATTTAATCATATTGATTTAATAAATGTAAGAATCTGAATATATGATTGGTAACTCATTTGCAAATAAAGACTCTTAGACAATTTAATAGTAAAATTTGCAAATATATAAAAAGAATTTATTATATAAAGTTATTTTGGTTTTAGTAATTTTATCAATGTTTGTATTGGAAAGAATATTTTATGTTTATATTGAATAATTTGAAAATAATATATTGACAAATTTTCAATATTTTTTAGGAATAAGAGAAGATATATAAGCTAAGAATTTGAAATATAAATTATTGAAGAACCTAAGTGGTGTAACAAACTAAAAATACTATTTAATATTTCAGACTCACTTTTATGTGACCTTGTATGTAGGTAAATAAAAATAAATAAAAAAAGGTATGGATGGAATCCTATCTTTGAAAATAATGACAATGAACTTTATGGGAATTTACATGTTGAACCTGCTATCGATGTTCTACTCTGGTCCTCGACCATACTGGCTAAACACAGATATCAGTTCTTTCAACTGTTACACCTCTTACTCTCATCCTGATATCTTCTCATTTTCCATAGTTTTCTTCCTCTTTTATAGTTATTAGTGTTATATGAAAAGTCAAAAGCAGATCACTTTGATTTAGTTGGACTATATTTAAAGCAAAGAGAAAAGCAAAAGGATTGTTACAATTATTTTTACACTCTCTTTATTCATCTATTTAATACTCCTTTTTGTTATTTACATTTAAGGGGATGTCTTTATTATTAATATTATTCTCTCTCTTTGTATTTTTGTCGTTTATTATTTGTTTGTTTTTCAAATGGACAGTTCTGTCAATAATCTCATAAAGAAATTTACCATTATGAAGTTGGAGGCTAAAAGAAGCATATTCAATTGGACTTTATTTGTCATAATTGGACAACTAGTTAGTAGAATTGTTTATGTAAATAACTAGAATATGGACGTTATAAGCTTCATCAAGGAATATGTAATAATAAATATTAATAGTAATAGTAATAAATATAAAATAAATAATAAATATGGAAATAATGTATAATAAATATGAATATAATATTATAAGATTGATTGTGCTAAGGAAAACAATATAGGATTCCAATACGATGAGTACAAGAACTAGAAATATCTGATTGGTCCTTATGAAACTTATTGCTATAACTTTATTCTGATACCTCTGCTTGGAGCAGTGTTAGGAGCAGCAAAGACATTCAATAAATTAGTAACAGTTCATTGGTATAGAGGTAGTTTAAAACATAGATTCTTTAGAATTCTAATCAGCAATCTATGTATTTTCCCATTATGGATTATTTACACTCTTGAAAAAAAATATTTAATCGAAAATCATTATCTTAACTGGTTAGGACTTAATTCTTTTGCCCTTAATTGTATAATTTACTTTTTTAGTTATTATTTTCTATTCGGAATTTTGCCTAGCTATATTTTTCCCAAATTAAGACTTACAAGCATAGACTTAAACCAAATTAAAAAATTCAATATTTAAAAATGATTTATAATAAAATATATAAGTTTTAAGGAATGAAAATTAAAAATATATTTGCTTTCTAAATATATAATTTAATGTATAGTGATTATTAAATAATAATTATTAAGCTATTAATAAAAAATAATATTAAAAAAGCGATTAATTAATAAATAATAATAATAAACATATTAAGATATAATGTTAGACATAATAACTGTAAGTGCTAGTGATAGTGCATAGGCTGCTGCTTTCTTTGGATATATGGGAGTTAGTTGTGCATTGGTTTTTGCTAATTTGGGAGCTGCATATGGAACTGCAAAAAGTGGTGTTGGAATTTCTTCAATGGGAGTCTTGAAACCAGAACTTATCATGAAAAGTATCATCCCAGTAGTTATGGCTGGTATTCTCGGAATCTATGGAATGATAGTCGCAGTCATACTCGTTCAGAAAAGTATATTATATTTAAAAATATCATCATATTAATATATTATCATATCATCACATTATTATATTATCATTAATATTTTTATCCTTATTATTAAGTACAAAAGGAAACCTATGACTTCTTTAAAGGATATGCACATTTGGCTGCTGGACTCTGTTGTGGATTAAGTTCTTTGGCTGCTGGACTTGCAATTGGAATTGTAGGAGATGCAGGAGTAAGGGCTAATGCTCAATAGGAAAGAATATTTGTTGGAATGATTCTTATTCTTATATTTGCTGAAGCTCTCGGTTTATATGGACTCATTGTAGCCCTTATTTTAAGTTAATAATGATATTAACTATTTATGAAATATTATAGATCAAAATACACTTTTATTTATATAATATTGTTTTTAATTTTATTTATGGGTAATTAGAATAACAAGGAAAATCTTGAAAATAGAGAAAATAAGTTATAATTTTTTAAAAAATCTATAGAGGATTTTAAAATCGGTTTTTTTTGTACTAATAACTTAGATAAAGTATACATTTAGAAGCTGATTAATGGGTTATAATAGATCAATTTAACTTATGATGAATAAATAATGTAAAAAATAATGAATCCCTTTTTGAATAGTTTTTTATATAACTTTAATCAAAATAATTGCCTGAATTATGATAAACTAAGAAAAGTTTTAGCTTTAATGTCAAATTCTAGTGATAAATAAAAAATAGCAGAAATATTTTATATTTCCAATGGAATAGATAATCAAACTTTTAAAGAAATAATGATAGATTTGATTATTTCAATCGTTAATTATTCTGATTCTTTAAATTTGTATGATAATTTATCAAGAAAGTCTCCTAAGATTAAAAATTTAGATAAATATTTTTATAAATCTTTAAATTTATTTTAAGAGCAAAAAAGAAAATAAGATAATCTTTTTAAAGTATTAAATTTATTTTATTTTTGTAGGAAAAGTAGTTTATTGAATAAATCACTTAACTTGTATTTATGGATACTTATTAATATTCAGATTTTAATAAATTTGTAAGTGCTTTTTAACAAGCTTTAAAAAAATGTAAATGTAGTAGATTTAATACTTAATAGTAACTTAATCTTAATAATTTTAGAATAAGAAAGATGATTTAATATGAATTCAAGGGAGAATTGCTGCAATAAAATGATTTATAATAAATAAACTTATATGAAGGAAATATAGAAAGATGAAAATTTATTGATTTTTATGAGAATTTAATAATAAAATAATAAATTATAGAATAGATATAAAAATCACTTCTTGTGGATAAGTTATTTAGTGGGAGTCTCGTAATATCCAAATTCAGATTTGGCTCTATATGTACCAGGTCCAGGGGCTAAAGATTAAGCAATAAATAATACTTATAGTAGAAGTTGGATTTTTTCCTCTCATTAGTTTAGTGAAGCTGTAGCCAGAATTTGTGTTATTCTTAGTAAGCACTTTGTCCAGCATGTCTTGCTTTGGATTATAAGTGCCTGGTCCAGGGACTAATTATATTTATTATTTTATTTATTATATGATAATAATTATCATATTTAATGATAAATATTTTTATATTTACCTTTATTTCCAGATGGCTATGTCTTGTGATCAGGGTTGATGATAGGAATTCCGTATGTTTTGAACTTACTGCTAGGAAACTTACCAGACCTGCTAAAAGCATCTAACTTATCATAAGTCCCTGGTCCTGGAGCAAATTTGTTAATTTTACTTAAAAACCCGTCATTTGTCTGTACTCTCATCGTGTATTGAATATCACTTAAAGTGCTTTTGTTCTAATAAGTACCAGGACCTGGAAACTTATTTGAAAATTAAAAAATGCTATTATTCTTTACTTTTTCCCTTGATATTCCGAAAGTCTTACCATTATTATTACCATTATCGAACATACTTTTCAACTAGTAATGGTTAGGAGCTGGCACATTTCTTTTCCTTCCTGCATTTGAAAAATCGTATCTATTTTTAAATATTTATATTTTATTGATTTGTAATTATTATTCATTTTAATTATTCTTATAATTTATTTCTAATTTATTATTCTATTATTTCTATTTCTTTATAACTTTATTTTATTACTTAATTCCATATCCGAAACCTGTAGATCTCATTGATTTTAAAGTCGGTATTTCATAAAATTTATCGTTTAAACTTTTATTGTATTTATTAAATCTTTACTCATGACCAAATGAATACATCTATTTACTTGTAGATGTATTGATAATTGAATTTTGGACAATTTCTTTATAAATACTCATATTTTTATTAATAATATAATGTGTTAGTATTTATAAATTAAGTTTTATTTTTCGCTTAATTAATAATTAATAGAATAAATTAAACTTTATAAATATATTAAAAATATATTATAAAATAATAATAATAGAAGTAATAAAAATAGAAAAAAGAACAATTTATTTAAGAATAAAAGATAGTTCTAGAATATATAATGGAATAGTTTTAATTGAATAAATAAATAATTCAAATCATAAAAATTATAAATTAAAATGTTTGGAGGAGGATTTGGCGGATTCCCATTCGGAGGTGGATTTCATTAAGAAGAAGAAGAGGAAACATATGAGAAAGATACAAAATTATACGAAATAATGGGACTAGACCCTAAAGCAACATAAGATCAAATAAGAGTAGCTTATAAAAAATTATCGCTAAAACTTCACCCAGACAAAGGTGGAAGTCAAGAAAAATTTAAAGAACTATAAATGGCAAATAGTGTATTGTCAAATCCTGAAAAGCGAGAAGTGTATGACAAATATGGATTAAAAGGAATATAATAGATGGATTAGGGAGGAGCTCCAGGAGGAGGAATGGACATATTCTCTCACTTTTTCGGAGGAGGAAGATAAAAGAGTAATCAGTAGAAGAAATGTAAGGCTTAAGTGAAGGAAGTAAATGTTTCTTTGGAGGATATTTACACGGGAAAAAGTATGAAGTTGAACATTTAAAGAAAGAGGGTGTGTGAAGGTTGTAATGGGGCTGGAGGGGCTAATGTTTAAAAGTGTACTCCTTGTAAGGGATAAGGTCGTATATAAAAGATGATGATGT
>Ga0315908_10003877_pt1 | contig 10841 bp, 10 predicted proteins | sample LakEriMetagenome_12_FD_203520 | JGI IMG/M metagenome (GOLD analysis project Ga0315908, IMG submission 203520) | Freshwater fungal communities from buoy surface, Lake Erie, Ohio, United States - Buoy 4 MA124 | ecosystem: Environmental > Aquatic > Freshwater > Lake > Lake biofilm | place: USA...
TTGTTTAGCGCAACTATCAGTTTTAGGCTTAGTGGTGGTTGGTTTAGGTGATGGCTTAGGTGTTGGAAGTGTTGGCCCAGCCATTAAATTGATCGAAAGTGGCAGTTCATTATCAGAGTGAGTTTTTGAGATATCAACATAATTTAGAGTTCCAGCAGTTAAACCAGCTGGTAATCCTTCAATTGTTAACTCCCACCTACCACTTGCAGACCTTACGGCAGTTTGTTTTTTAACCTTCACTGTAGTGTCAATTGGCCTAAAGACCACAGTGCCAGTAACTACTGGTGTTCCAATATTTCTAAATACTTCAATATTTACTTCAACTGGATCATTAGTGTCAGTTGCGGCAACTGAAATTAAATTCATCCTAGTTGGTTCATTTATTGGCATTAAATCAACTGCCTCTGGTTGCCATCTACCTTGGATTAAGGAGAGGAAGTTTTCAGCTGAGCCTCTAAAAACATTTAGATCAAGACGTGCACTTGGCACACCATACTTACTTCCAATTCCACATGATGAGTACTGCCAGATTTGCCATTGAGATGAACAATTAGCGGTACTCCAAGAATGAACAAAGCAGCCAATTGTTGTTCGCTGTCCAGGTTGAGCAATTGGGTCTGCTGGATTAATGCCATAGTGCGCAATCCAAAGTGGATATTGGCGAAGTGTTTCACTACGAGCAGTAGCACTTTCTAGAAATTGTGAATAAGAGTATAAAAATGGTTTACGGCCAGTTTTCTCTTCCACAGTTTTAAGCCAAGTCTCTGCCCAAAGTGTGACCATACTGCGAGACATTGTTTTAATACAAGATCCTGATTTACTCTTTTTAACACAATTGTTTTCTAGATCAAGTGCAAGTGGTAAATCTCTTTCGTTGTATCCACCTAAGGATGCAAGCCGCCAAATTACTTTCTGAGCCTGTGCCTTGGCATCTCTAACTACATATTCAGGATCTTCACTATTTGGAAGGTAAGCAAAGTGATACATGCCGGTGTATAGGCCAGCAGCCTGGGCAGCATTACGATCTTCAACTAACCATCTCATAGCCAAAATATCAGATGCCTCTTGGGCATCAGAACCTTTAATTAAAACAAAGCGCATGCCGGCATCAAATTTCTTTTTGAAATCAATTGGCTTGTCATTGGGATGTTGCCAGCGACTTATATCTGAACCTTGAATACGCCCACCAGTTAACTTACTTGTTTCAGGTGTAATGAACAGAGCATTTGAATTGGCAAATGTTTTAGAGTTATCAACCGTAAAATTTACTACCTTAGAAAGTGTTTTCTTTTTGCCAACTGTAACTGTTGCCTTGTACTGACCCTCTGCCTTTATCGCAGTTGCAACTGTTGTAATTTTCCATGAGCCACTACTTGTGGAAGTAGTTTTTAGTGGAGTGACTTTCCAAGTGACACCATCAAATGAACTTATCGTCACACTTCCTTTTGCCGCAGGCTTAACCTGGCCATAGAAAGTTACTAGTGACTCACCAGCATTTGGTGTGCTGGCAACTGCAAATGAAATTGAAGTTTTTGCAGTAGCTGCATTTGCTATAGAGCCAAAATTAGTGCAAGTAACAGCAACAATTATCAGTAGGGCTAATCTCTTCACCGCTCTATTATTGTGGGTGATATCCCTAAAACTGTTTTAATCACGCTGATAAGTAACTGAGTGTGGTCAGGATTACGTGTTTTTTTAAAATCATGGGAGTTTGCAAACTTCTGACTATCAGAAAAATCTAAGGTTAGTTGATTATCTTCAAATGATACGAGCCTGGCATCGAAAAATGCCAACCAGGCAATGCGATCTTTTTCAAGCAGTAGATCTAAAACGTTATTCCAACGCTCCTTTATTTGCGCAAGATCCATTTATTAAATCAAGATACCGTAAGCAATTAATACTGCCAGGAGTGCAAGTGAGACTAATTTAACTAATTTTTCCATAAAAAAATTATTTAGTTTTGGAATAAAAGTTAAAACCAACACAATTGCGCCAATTGCTACCAGTACCGCACTCTTTGATAAATTTCCTTCAGAGCCAGTTTGGTATCTAAGATTTATTAATCCCATAGCAAAGAGTGCGTATGCGCCGAATCGGTAGTTATTTAGTGGATTCATTATTTTGGGATTCTAAGCGAGTGAAGTCCGCCATCAACATTTAAGGTTGTGCCAGTAATTGATGATTGCATCGGACTTGCCAAGAAAATTATTGCATTTGCAATTTCACTAGGGGATACCAATCTGCCCATCGGTTGTCTTGCCTCTAGCGCAACTCTGGCAGCTTTTGCATCTGCAGATTGGTCAAGCAATCTTTTCACCCAAGGCGTATCGGCAGTCGCTGGGTTTACCGCATTTACTCTAATTCCATCAGAGAGATGATCAGTTGCCATCGCAAGTGTTAACGAGAGGATTGCACCTTTTGACGCACTATATGCCGCACGGTTTGGAATTCCATCAATTGCAGCAACAGAGGCAGTATTAACAATTGCCGCAGATTTACTCTCGCGCAGCATTGCAATTGCAGCTCTTGAAACTCTTGCAGTTCCAACCACATTTACATTTAGCACTTTCTGCCAAATTTCATCTGTCTCTTTTTCAACAGTAGTTAGTGACCCAATACCAGCATTGTTAATTAAAATATCTAACTTGTTACTAGCTTTTTTAAACTCAGCAAATGCAGAATCAACTGATGCGCCATCGCCAATATCGCACTTAATGAAAGTAGCAACAGATCCCATTTCGCCTTGATTAATATCAAAGCCAAAAACGGTGGCACCACGCTCTTTCAGTCCCTTTGCAACCTCAAGACCAATTCCTGAGCCTGCGCCAGTGATGATTGCGGTAAGTCCTGCGAACTCTTTATCCATAATTAACAATCCGTTCTGTATCTCACTAGGCGAACAGTATTCACTATTCCAACACGCTCCTATACTATTGTGAATATGGCCCGTCATAGCGAATTAGTAAAAATTCCACGCATAGACCGATACATCACAAAGCTCGCGTTAGGAACTGCGCCCCTCGGTGGCTTATTCACCTCGGTAGCAGAATCAGATGCCGAGTCCACGATCCTGACTGCAGTTGATGCCGGAATTAAATACTTTGATACCGCACCCCTTTATGGTTATGGAAATGCCGAGCGAAGATTAGGTTCCGCACTAAATAAATCAGGTAAAGAGTTTGTAATCTCTACAAAGGTTGGCAGAGTTCTAGATAAAATTACTCCAGAAAATAAATCAGAGGATGATTCACTAGGTAGTTATGTTGATGTTGATCCCACCCTCACACCTATTTTTGATTTTTCTAGAGAAGGAATTCTTCGATCAATAGAAGAAAGTTTGGCACGGTTAAAAATCCCAGCAATTGATATTGCTTATATTCATGACGCAGATGACCGAATTGGTGAAGCAATTGAGAAGTCTTACCCAGTCTTAGATGAATTACGCACGCAAGGTGTCATTAAAGGAATTGGCGTTGGAATGAATTACTGCGCACCATCAATTAAAGCGGTTAAGGAAATGGATTTAGATATTATTTTAATTGCGGGCCGATTCTCACTCCTTGATCAATCCGCTCAAGAAGAGTTGTTTAAAGAGTGTAAAAAGAAAAACACTGGGGTGGTAATTGGCGGAGTGTATAACTCTGGAATTTTAGCTAACCCGGTAGCAGGTGCTACCTATGATTACGCTCCGGCTAGTGATGAGCTAATTAAGAAAGCCCAACAAATTAAAAAACTACTAGAAGATTTTCATGTGCCACTAACAGCTGCTGCAATTCAATTCCCACTTCGCCACCCAGCAGTCACCGCAGTATTAACTGGCTCTAGAACAGTTAAAGAACTTACTGCAAATATTGCAGATTTTGACCGAGAGATTCCGCCCGCTGTTTGGGATGCATTAGAGGAATCCGGCTTAGTTAACAGAATTGAACTTTAAAATATGAGCCATTTAGCAGTTATTCAAACCCCAACACAGCCATACCATTTGGTTAAAGAAATTAATGGCAAGTACTTTGAGATCGAAGGCGTAAAGACATTATCTGATGCCCTGTCTCTTCACTTAGGAGCATTTCGTAAATTATATGAAGCGCCAAGTGACAAAGAGGTAAAAGGAAAATTAGTCGCACCGGTTGCAGCAGATAGTGAAGTTTGGGGAGCCGGAGTCACCTATCAACGCTCTAGGGATGCTAGAAAAGAAGAGAGTGATATTCCAGATGTCTACCAATTAGTTTATGAAGCAGATCGGCCAGAGTTATTTTTTAAAGCTACCGCACGCAGAACTGTTGGCACGGACGGTGAGGTAGGAATTAGAGAGGATGCTAAAACCTCTGTACCAGAGCCTGAGGTTGCGATAGTTATAAATAAATTTAGTGAGTTAATTGGAATGAGTATTTGTAATGATATGACCTCAAGAAATATTGAGGGTGAGAATCCGCTATATCTTTCCCAAGCAAAAATTTATTATGGATCAAATGCACTTGGCCCGATGATTCGGCCAATCTGGGAGATTGTTGATCATGACAAGCTTGATATTTATGCGAAGATTGAACGAGGTGGCTCAATTGTTTGGCAGGCCGAAACCTCACTAAAATCTTTAAATCGATCCTTTGATGACCTAATCGAATATCTTTTTAAATGCCAGCATTTTCCAGTTGGCGCAATACTTTCAACTGGAACTGGAATCGTGCCACCACTTGATATTTCACTCCTTGCCGGTGATGTTGTTACGATTACTGTTGATCAAATCGGTACATTAGTAAACAAAGTTGTGGTAACTCCTGAAGATATAAATGAACGGATTAAGTAATGAGTGAGCATGTAATTTGGACACAGTGGGATGATTTAAATGTGCCAAGTAAGTTCAAGCGCCTATCACCTGCCACTACTCCAGCAGAGGGTGGAGATTTATCTGAGATTACCTTTTATGTTCCTTGGTATATGGGTGGACGGCCTGCTCTGGAATTAACAAAGCAAATGCCAAATCTAAAAGTATTACAAGTACCAAATGCTGGTTATGACGATGCAATTGAATATATTCGACCTGGAATTACTTTATGTAATGGAAAAAGCATTCATGATGATTCAACCGCAGAACTTGCAGTTGGTTTAGCAATTGCTTCCCTTCGCGGCTTTCCTGATTTTATTCGCAACCAAGATAAATCTGAGTGGGTTCATGTTAGAAATAAATCAATAAATGACCGAAAGATTGGCATTATTGGTTTTGGATCTATTGGCACCACAGTGGCTAAAATGTTGGCTGGCTTTGCGGTTGAAATAGTTCCCTTTACTCAAAGCGGGCGTGATAACACAATCGCTATCTCTGATTTAGATAAACATTTACCATCACTTGATGTAGTGATCTTGATTTTGCCACTAACTAAAGAGAGCAAACATCTATTTGATGCAAAGCGGCTTTCATTAATGAAAGATGGCGCCCTCCTTGTAAATGTTGCCCGTGGCCCAATTGTCGAAACCGATGCATTGATTAAAGAGCTTAACTCAGGCCGAATTACTGCCGCCCTTGATGTGACCGATCCTGAGCCACTGCCAAAAGAACACCCACTTTGGAAGGCTAAAGGCGTTTTGATTTCACCACATGTTGGTGGAAACACAACTGCTTTTGAAAAAAGAGCTAGAAGATTAATTGAATCTCAGTTGAACTTACTTGCAGAAGGAAAGCCGCTAAATAATATTATCGTGGCTGGTAACTAGGCCAATACTTCTTAATTTTTTCCCGTAAGAAATCTGCGCTCTCATGCATCTGTTCCATGCCATCAACGCCATCTTCAATTGAAATCCAACTATCAAAACCCACACCTTTTAGTGTTTTGAAGATCGCGTCATAATCATTTAATCCCTTACCAATTACCCCATGCTTAAAAAATGAAACATAACCGGCTGTGCCGCCTTCGGCCCGGCGAAGATCTTCGATTGTGCCATTGGCGAGGTAGCGATCAGAGGCGTGCATAGTCAAAACTCTATGTTTAACCTTCTCTAACAATTCAAGTGGCTCTTCACCAGCTGCAATTGCATTTGATGGATCAAAGTTAACGCCAAAGTAAGGTGAATCAATTCGGCTAACTAAATCCACAAATACATCCATCATCTGGGCAAACTCTGGCTCAGTCCAAAAATCATCTTTGTAGTGATTTTCAATTATTAAGGTGATGCCTAAATCTTTTGCAGTAGGGATACAGGCATTAATTGAATCAACTACATAACCCATACCTTCCTCCCTTGTAATATCTTTTCTACGTTGTCCAGATAAAACTCGGCAGTACTTAGCACCTAATGCTGCACTCATCTCAATTGCTTTTATCTCATGCTCAACCTCTTTTTTACGAAGCGCCGCATCTGGAATTGTGAAGTCAGGGGAGGCACACATCATTGGAATTACCATGCCAGTATCTTCAACTGCTTTTCTAATCTTTGGCCAATTCGCCGGATCTTTAACATTGGCAAAATTATTATAAAACTCAAGTCCATCTACTCGAAGTTCATCAGCTAATTTAATCCATTCATAGATGCTCATCTGTCCAGCAACTAATTGCTTAATGAATCCTTTAGGAAATGCGGCTAACTTTGGCATTACTTCTCTGGATTTCTTCCAATAATTGAAAATTGTTCAAGCTCAACCACAGAGCCAGTAAATGGACGAGACTCATCGCCAATCCAGTAAACACAAGCAGCAGCTAATTGTTCTGGCGTACTCATCACACCATACGGAATGTTGTCCTTACCTAATTTTTCTGGCCAACCCTCTGGCATACCTTTTTTAACCTGATCAACATACTCACGATCGGTAAGGATCCAGCCAGGATTAATTAAATTAAATCTCACCTTATCTGCACCATGGGCATTAGCAAGATTTCTAGTCATTGTTTGCAATCCAGCTTTACCAATGCTGTATGCAAGCAGGGATGATTCACCACTATAGGCATTAATGGAACCAATATTTAATACGCACCCTTCACTCTTTTTTAAATATGGAAAAGCTGCTTTGATCAAAAACAATGCCGATTGCAGATTTACGGTAATAGTTTTGGTAAATGCCTCCGGTGTTAATTGGGAGAGATTATTTCGCTCAATGATAGCCGCGTTATTAACAACTGCGTCAATCTTGCCAAAGGCTGCAATCGCGCTATCTACAATCTTTTGTGGGGTGGCAGGCTCTGCAAGATCTGCAATACATAACGCGGCGCTCTTACCTAATTGCTCAACTACATTCTGGCCATCATCCTTTTCAATTCCATGAATTAAAACTTTTCCACCCTCTGCAACTGCTCTAATAGCAATTGCTTTACCAATGCCAGAGGTAGCGCCGGTAACAATTATCACTTTATCTTTTAGGCGCATAATTACTCGGGCTTAATAACTGATTTTAGAATCTCACCAGATTGCATCTTTTCAAATGCGATCTGCCAATCTTTGATTGCAAATACGCCACCTAGAACTGGTTTTAAATCTAATTTGCCGGTCTCAAGCAATCTAAGTACTCGCTCCCACATCGGCCAGTTATGAGAAAAACTTCCTTGCAAATTAACATTTTTTGCAACTAAGGGATCTAGTGAAAAATCTAATGGTTGTGGGCCCCAACCAACTTTTGAGATCCAACCATCTGGTCGAACTACTTCAAGTGCGTTTTTAAGAGATGCACTAACACCGGCTGCATCTACAACACCATCAGCACCAAGTCCATCAACAGCTTTTGCCCAGTTACTTGCATCGCCAATAATTACTTCACAACCATAACTTTTTGCAATCTCTAATCGATTACGATCTTTTTCTAATCCAACTAATGCCACCTCTGCTCCGGCAAGGCGGGCCATGGCAACTGCTAAAACACCAATTGGTCCTGGGCCATAAACCACAATGCGATCACCTGGTTTTACTAAACCGGGCGCAATAGTTGCGCTATATGCCACCGCACATGGTTCAGTCATTGCAGCATAATCAAATGAAATATTGGCAGGAATCTTATGAAGTAAACGGGATGCAACCTTGGCATATCTAGTCATTCCACCATTAACACCATAACCAAAACCTTTACGATTTGGATCTAAGTTGTATTTTCCAGCTCTGCTCATTGGCGAATCAACATCAATTACCGCAGCAGTTTCAGTAACTACTCGATCACCCTCTTTCCACTTACCAGCAGCTTTAACATTTTTACCAAGCTCAGCAATTACGCCACAAAACTCATGTCCTAATACAACTGGGTAATTAACCGCCCAAGAGTTAGTGCCATGCCATTGATGAAGATCTGAGCCGCAAACACTTACCGCCTCAACCTGCATAATCACATCATCATCACCTGCAACTGGTCGATCTATCTCTTGTAATTCAACACTGCCTGGCTTTGATGAGAAATTAACTACGCCAATTGATTTCATATTTCCTCTTCTTATTTAACTCTTGGAGTAATAGCAACGTCGCCATAGGCATGAACCTTTTCACAAATTTTTCTAAGCACCTCTTCAACATTGCCAGCACCTTTTGAAAAAGAGTCGGCATCAATTGCAAGTGGTGCACCAATAACAACAAGAGGAGCGCCATAAGATGGAGATGCGATTGCTTGTTCAAGAGATAAACCACCAACTGCTTGCACCGGTACTCCAACTGCATCAACTACAGCTTTTAATTGATCAAGTGGATTAGGTGGCTTCTTGCCACTTGCAGCAATTCCGCGCCGTTCATCATAACCAATATGGTGAATCACCATGTCACAACCTAAATCTTCTAGCAGGCGAGCACCTGCCACCATATCTTCACAACCTAAGTTGTCACCCATCACAGTAATTCCATAATCCTTACCAGCTTGCACCACAACTTTAATTGTTTCCGGATGTGCTCTTGCCATTACAACAACATGAGTAGCTCCAGCCTTTGCCATCATCTCGGCCTCTAGATAGCCACCATCCATAGTTTTTAAATCTGCCACAACTGGAATATTTGGAAACTCACTACGAAGTGCGCGCACACCATGTAATCCTTCAGCCAAGATAAAAGGTGTCCCAGCTTCTAACCAATCAACCCCAGCTCGCATCGCGGTGTGTGCCATCTCCATTGCCTCTTTAATATCGGTTAGGTCAAGTGAGACCTGCACAATTGGTTTCATCTATAAAACGCCAAACTTTGCAAATGCCTCACTAGGTGCCATGCCATCTCTAACTGCATTTCTAAATAAATTTTCTCCGGAGTTTTTCTCTTCTACTCTGGCAATTACCTCATCGATTGCAGCAACTGGAATGACTACTACGCCATCAATATCGCCAACAATTAAATCTCCTGGATTTATAGTTACGCCATCTATTACCGCTGGCACATTATGTTCAATAACTTCATAGCGAGAGTTAATATCTAGTGGCGATGTATCTACGCCAAAAACTTTAAAACCTAATGCGCGCATTCTGGTGGTATCTCTTACTGGCCCATCAGTTAACGCACCAGCCACACCTTTATGTTTGCAGGCAGTTGAAAGTAACTCACCCCAAAAAGCTGCTGGATGATCACCACCATTATTTCGATTAGATGGTGTGACATAAACTTGATCACGGCCTACTGCATCTAATGCTTTTAACAAACCAACATATGGCACATCAGGGGCTGCGAAAACTGCTTCTACCGCGACCGGAAATGCGTATCCCATCATTACGCCATCACCTGAAATCATTTCAATATTTGATTTCAAAACTTGATTGCGCAAATCCATATGGTCTAAACAATCAGAGGCAAGGGAGGCAGTAAATATTGTAGAAAGCCGGGTGAGATCATATTTTTTCTCGCTCATACCCCAAAGATTAGGGGGTAGGCCGCAGGGCGCAAAGACCCTTAACCAGTACTTGAGATTTGCTCATGCGCTCTATAACGGTTTGGTAAATAAAGCAATATTAACCTGTTAATAGCCTGCCATTGTTGACTACCACTCGGGGGAAGGTAAGGATTCACTCAGGTTCGACGGTCCTCGTTGTTCCACTCTATTAGAGAAGAAATGGAGAAATGAATGCGTAAAAATTCATTTCGTCTTGTTGCAGCTGCATCAGCGATCGCTCTTGCGATAACTGGTTGTTCATCATCTGGTGATGATGCTGCTAATACAGACACAGAGTTTGAAATATTTACCTGGTGGGCATCTGGTGGCGAAGCTGCTGGTCTACAAGGAATGATCGATGTTTACACAGCACAAAACCCAGACACAGAGTTTATTAATGCTGCTGTTGCCGGTGGTGCTGGTGTTAACGCTAAGGCTGTACTACAAAGCCGTTTAGATGCTAACGAGCCACCTGATTCATTCCAAGCACATGCTGGTATGGAACTTGATGGTTATGTAAGAGGCGGACAACTAGAAGATTTAACTTCTTTGTACGCATCTGAAGGATGGGACAAAATTTTCCCAGCAGATCTAATCAAGACACTTACAGTTGACGGAAAGATCTACTCAGTACCTGTAAACATTCACCGTGCCAACGTTCTATGGTGGAATCCAGCAACAGCAACAAAAGCTGGAATCACTGCAGCACCTGCAACACTTGATGAATTCTTTGCAGATCTTGAGAAGTTCAAGAAGGCTGGCGTAACTGGTCTTGCACTTGCAGGAAAGGGAGACTGGGCGATCGCTCACCTTCTTGACTGGATGCTTCTTGCATCAATGGGCGCAGATAAGTACGAAGGTCTATACAGCGGATCAACTTCATGGACAGGTCCAGAAGTTGCTGCTGCAATTAAGAACTTCCAGAAAGCACTTTCTTATGGAAATAAGGGAGCAGGAAACCTTGATTGGCCAGATGCTGGAAAGTTAGTAACTTCCGGTAAAGCTGGATTCTTTATCATGGGTGACTGGGCTT
>Ga0315908_10003878_pt1 | contig 10840 bp, 10 predicted proteins | sample LakEriMetagenome_12_FD_203520 | JGI IMG/M metagenome (GOLD analysis project Ga0315908, IMG submission 203520) | Freshwater fungal communities from buoy surface, Lake Erie, Ohio, United States - Buoy 4 MA124 | ecosystem: Environmental > Aquatic > Freshwater > Lake > Lake biofilm | place: USA...
ACCCGCTGGATGCCATATCCACACGCTTTCGATCACGTATGCCCAAGGAACGCGCCGACGGGCAGTTCCTGTCGCCTGAGGACCGCAAAGCGCTCAAGACGCTAGGGCTTGGCGAGGATGCGGATAGACGCGCATTACGTAGCGCCTATTCGGCCAAGGTCCGTGCCTATCATCCTGACAAAAATGGCGGCAACCGGTCTTATGAAAAGGCTTTGCAAGACGTCATTGCTGCCTATACGCACCTTAAAACATCGCCCGCCTTTATTTGACGAGAACGACATGACTGACATTCCAAATATCCAGCCCAACAGCAGCGACACGACCATCCTTGCCGCCCCTGACAAGATGGTCAGTGTGCGCGAAATGTTCGGCATCGACGTCGACATGGAATGTCCTGCGTTTTCGGTTGCCGATGAGCGCGTCCCTGACACCGACGACAGCTATGTCTTTGACCCCGACACCACGCTCGCGATCCTTGCTGGCTTTGCGCATAACCGCCGCGTGATGGTTCAGGGGTACCACGGCACAGGTAAATCGACGCATATCGAACAGGTCGCCGCGCGTTTGAAATGGCCGTGCATCCGCATCAACCTCGACGCGCATATCAGCCGTATCGACCTTATCGGCCGCGATGCCATCGTTCTGCGCGATGGACAGCAAGTCACTGAATTCCGCGAAGGGCTGTTGCCTTGGGCGCTGCAGACACCGACCGCTTTGGTGTTCGACGAATATGACGCGGGTCGTCCGGACGTTATGTTCGTGATCCAGCGCGTGTTGGAGACCGAGGGCAAGCTGACGCTGCTCGACCAGAACCGCGTCATTCGTCCGAACCCATATTTCCGCCTGTTTGCGACGGCCAACACCGTTGGCCTTGGCGACACAAGCGGGCTGTATCACGGCACGCAAGCGATCAACCAGGGTCAGATGGACCGCTGGAACATTGTCGTTGGCCTAAACTATTTGCCCGCGCAGGTCGAAAGCGAAATCGTTTTGGCCAAGGCATCGGGCACCGATGCCGCGACCGTCGCCAACATGGTCAAGGTCGCCGAAATGACGCGTCAGGGCTTTATCAATGGCGATATTTCGACCGTCATGAGCCCACGCACCGTTATCACATGGGCCCAAAACACCGCCATTTTCAAAAATGTCGGCTTTGCGTTCCGCCTGTCGTTCCTTAACAAATGTGACGATGCCGAACGCGCTTTGGTCGCAGAATATTATCAACGCGTCTTTGGTCAGGATCTGCCCGAAAGCGTTGTTGGAAAGTCGTAAGCACGTTGGCCATTTCGCCGAAAAACCGTTGAAGGGACCATTTATGAAACGCACTGCTCTTATTCTGGCGCTCGCGCTCAGCGCATCGCCTGCATTCGCTGCGCTCAAGCCCGGCACACGCGCAACCGATTTCACCACGCAGGCTGTTTTGGCGGGCGACGTATATAGCTATAATTTGAACAAGGCCCTGAAACGCGGCCCCGTCGTTTTATATTTCTATCCCAAGGCATTCACCGCGGGCTGCACGGTCGAGGCGCATGAATTTTCCGAAGCAGCCGATGATTTTGCGGCCTATGGCGCATCGATCATTGGCATGTCGGCGGACAATATCGACACGTTGAAGCGTTTTTCGGTGGAGGCTTGCCGCAACAAATTCACCGTTGGTATCGCGTCCAAACCGGTCATCAAAAACTATAAGGTCAGCCTGCCCATCATGGGCGGATCGAACCGCACGACTTATGTGATTGCGCCTGATGGAAAGGTGTTGTTCGCGTATTCCGAACTGGGCGTGAAGGGTCATGTGTCCGGCGCACTAAACGCGGTAAAGGCATGGCGCGCAGCCAATCCTAAAGGGAAATAATGCGCAAAGCTCCCCTTCTCCTGTTGCCGATGCTGCTGGCTGGCTGCACCGTGGCTGTCGAATATGGCGACATTCCGCACAATGTGCTGGCGGAAAACCCGCGCTGTAATCCAGCGCAAAATGACAGCGCGTCGGTCAGCGGAAAAGATTATTTCATCGTCACCAGCCGCCTGCCCGATTGTCGTGGCGATAATATTAAACTGACCAACCATCGCGCCGACCGCGTTCGATTTGGTCGGTTCTCGCCACCAGAAACGATCAAGCCCGCCAAGGGCGACAAGCAATTGGTGGTGCCATTAGCGTTTCAGGAAGAAGACGCATGGTGGGCTGGATTGCGTAATGCCGCGAACCTGCGCAACGGCCGCGTCCTTTTATATGTGCATGGCTATCGCGAGACATTGCAAACCACCGCGCGCGACACCGTCCAGATTGGCGCGATGAGCAATTTTGACGGCCCGATTATCCATTATAGCTGGCCATCACAGGGCAATCTGTTGAGCTATGCCGTTGACGAAACCAACATGTATTGGGACCAGCGCAATTTCCGGACCTTCCTGACCAAATTGGCGCGAACCGAATGGGTCAAGGAAATCGTGATTGTCTCGCATTCGCTCGGCGCACGGCTTGTCACGCCTGCCGTGGAATATGTCGACCGCACATCGACCAATGCTGATTCCAGCAATATTTCCAACATCATATTGGCCTCGCCGGATGTTGATCGTGAAGATTTCGAACGCGATATCGCTGAAGAAGTGTTGGCCGCCCGCCGCGTCAACAACGACCGGCGCGTGACCGTCTACGCCTCGCTCAGCGACCGGGCACTTGCCGTGTCGCGCGCTGTCCATGGCTATCCGCGTTTGGGATCACCTTATTGCTTCAGTCCGTTCGAAGCCAAGGATTTGAAGGCCAAAGGACTGCCGCAACGTTGCTTTGCGACAAAGACCAAATATGAGACAGAGCCTGCCAAAACGGGCTTTACCATCATTGACACCACCGACGTATCGGGCGGTGGTGCGGGCCATAGCGATTATTTGCGCAGCCTTGCCGTGTGCAAGGATTTTGCCGCGGTCGTGAATGGCGCGCGGACAACCGAAGATCGCGTGGCCACCGCGCAAGCGCATGTCTTTACGCTGCGCGCGCCGGTGAAGCCGACGAAAGGAGATATTGCAGCGGCATGTAAGCGGGTGGCGGATTGATGGCGAACGAATCTCCACTTGAACAGTTCAAACAAGTCCTGACCGGCACGGCCCGCGCACTCGCGCATGAGCCGGAGATTGAACTTGCGTTCACCGCCGACGCCCCGACGCAAGCGGGCAAAAATTTCAAAGTGCCCATGCCCGGCCGGTTGTTGCCGCCTGAGCAAGTGGCTGAAGCACGCGGGTTTGCCGACAGCTTCTCGCTGAAGATCAAGCACCATAATGCCGCGCGCCATGCCGCCTTGCGTCCATCAGAGGTCATTGCGGGTGCAACATTTGACGCCGTGGAAAATGCGCGTGTTGAGGCATTGGGTTCCCGCAATATGGCGGGCATCGCCGCAAATCTTGGCCATGCGCTTGAACTCAAATTGCGCACCGACCCGATCAGCCGGGCACAGTCCGCTGACGAAGTACCGATTTCGACCGCATTATCGCTTATCGTGCGCGAACGCCTGACGGGCGCAGCTATACCGGACGCGGCGGTTGCGGGCGTCGATATGCTGCGCGGCTGGATTGAGGAAAAGGCAGGCCGCGACCTTGATGCGCTTGCCCTCACGCTTGATGATCAGGGGGCATTTGCAGCGCTTACGCAATCGATGCTGGAACATCTGAACCTGACCGAAGGCGACGTTGACCCGTCCGATGCGGATGAAGGCGGCGATGATGCCGAGGACAGCCAAGACCAAGATGGCGACAGCGATGATGATGGCGAAGGCGAAGCTGGCCAAGCCGAAGCGCGCGCTGAGCCACAACAGGGCGAAGGCGAAGAAACCGAGGCCGATTATGACGGCGAGGATATGGACGATCAGGACGGCGCCGACGGCGAAATGGGCGATGACGGTATGCAACCCGTCACCCCGCAGCGCCGCAATTGGGACCATTTGCCGCAAAGCGATTACAAAATCTGGTCGACCAAATATGACGAGACCATCACCGCGACCGAGCTTGCCGACGAAGAAGAGCTGAACCGGTTGCGCGCCTATCTCGACCAGCAATTGTCCAACCTGCAATCGGTGGTGACAAAGCTCGCCAACCGTCTGCAACGCCGCCTGATGGCGCAGCAAAACCGCAGTTGGGATTTCGATCAGGAAGAAGGCATGATCGACGCAGCGCGGCTCGCGCGCATCGTGGTGTCGCCGGGTAGTTCGCTGTCGTACAAGGTCGAACGCGAAACCGATTTCCGCGACACCGTGGTGACCTTGCTTATCGACAACAGCGGCTCGATGCGTGGACGGCCGATTAGCATCGCCGCGATCAGCGCCGACATATTGGCACGCACGCTGGAACGCTGCGGCGTGAAAACCGAGATATTGGGTTTCACCACCCGTGCGTGGAAAGGCGGCCAAGCGCGTGAAGATTGGCTTGCGGCTGGACGTCAACCCATGCCCGGCCGCCTCAACGACTTGCGCCACATCGTCTACAAAAAAGCCGATGAACCATGGCGTCATGCCAAGCGCAACCTTGGCCTGATGATGCGCGAAGGTTTACTCAAAGAAAATATCGATGGCGAAGCACTGCTGTGGGCGCACAACCGCCTGATCGCCCGCGCCGAGGATCGCCGCATATTGATGGTCATCTCCGACGGCGCGCCAGTCGATGACAGCACCTTGTCGGTCAATCATGGCGGCTATCTGGAACAGCATTTGCGCAAGGTCATCGAGATGATCGAAACGCGATCCCCTGTGCAATTGGTCGCGATCGGCATCGGCCATGACGTCACCCGTTATTACAAACGCGCCGTCACCATCATGGACGTCGAACAATTGGGCGGCACGATGATCGAACAACTCGCCGGGTTGTTTGACGAGGAATAGGCTTGCCTTTCACCCAGCTACGCCGCGGCGTGGGCAAGCGATCCGCTGGGACGGGTTTTGAAAACCGCCGCCTTATGAAAATATCTGTAACCCTGGACTTGTTTCAGGGTGACGGTTGAAGCTAGCAGGATGAAATGCGCAAGCTGCCTTGACCTAATCGCGCAGTTCCAGCATTGTCGACACCAATGTCAGTAGTGAAGTCTCTCTTCTTTTTCGGCCCGTTGTTCTTTGGCCTCGCCTTCCTTGCGCCTTTGGTTGCGCAAGTGATGGTCCGGCTGGATTTGAACGCACCCTTTGCGTTGTCGCCGCTGCAATTCGGCCTGATTATCGGAACGGTGCTGGGCTTGATCGCGACATACCGGGGCAAATGGATATGAATAGTCAAAGCCTGCGCGCGCAGGAAAAGGCAATTGCCGAACAGTTCATGGGCGGCATTCCGTGGCTCATGGTATTTTGGGGCATCACGAACACGGCCATTTGGATCGCATTATGGCCTCTGGTCTTTACCGGCATTATGCCTTTGTGGCTTGGTTTCATTATCGCGACGATCAATATCACGGCGAGCTACCTGCCGTCGCATGATGCCCAGCATTATATCATCGCGCCCAAGGGATCAAAGCTGGAGTGGTTTAACGAGCTTGTCGGACACTGGTCGCTCATCCCGCTGACACTGCCGCTGCGCACAGCGCGGATCACGCATATGGAGCATCATAAGCACGCCAATGATCCAATGCTGGACCCCGATTATTCGACCCACGCAGCCGGCCCGTTGCACGCAATATGGAAAACCATCGTCAACCGCCAACCCCGCGCCGAAGGAGGCTTTAACCGCTATGGTCAGCTGTTGCAGCAATGGGACAGTCCAGCCGCCAAGTCCGCTTTGGCGGACGCGATTATCAGCAAAACATTGTTCTTTGGCATTCTCGCCGCTTTGGCACTGAGCGGCTATGCGATAGAGGCCGCTTTGCTGTGGTGGCTGCCGCGGCATTTGGCGCTTACCTATATTTCCTTCTACCTCAGCTGGGCTCCTCATCATCCAGGCGCCGAAAAAGGACGGTATAAGGACACCAGAGCCTTCAAAAGCCGCATGGGCAATATCTGGTCATCGGGCATGCAATATCACATCGTTCATCATCTTTATCCCACGATCCCGCTGAACAAGACCCCCGCGGCATACCGCGCGCTTCGGCCAATATTGTTGGAACGCGGCTGTAATCTCGATCATATGTAGGCGAATTGGGGTACACACTGCAGCCGATGCGCCAGTGAACAATATTACCGCAGCCCTGAGCAGCAGGCAACGCCTGCGTCCGTCGAAGGGCGCCTCTCGACTGCGGCGCAACACCGATAAACGCCCTTCGACAGGCTCAGGGCTACGGTGAGTGTTGACGATTCCGGTTTGGCAACGCAAGGAACCATCCATGTCCGAGCTTAAACTCTTCAACAGCCTTACCCGGCAACTGGAAACCTTCACACCCGTCCATGACGGTGAGGCGCGGGTTTATACCTGTGGCCCGACGGTGTATAATTACCCACACATCGGCAACATGCGCGCCTATGTTTTTGCCGACACGCTTGGCCGGGTGCTGTCATATAAGGGCTATAAGCTCACCCATGTTATCAACATCACCGATGTCGGCCATCTGACCGACGATGCCGATGCGGGCGAGGATAAGATGGAGAAAATGGCGGCGGAAAAAGCGCAGTCGATCTGGGACATCGCAAAGCATTATACGCAAGCGTATTGGGAAGACATCAAGGCGCTGAACATCCGTCAGCCCGCGCATTGGTCCATCGCGACCGAATATGTGCCCGCGATGATCGCCTATGCGGAAAGCATTGCCGACAAGCATTGCTACGAACTGGAATCGGGCCTGTATTTCGACACCTCAACCGTTGCCAATTATGGCGCATTGGCGCGCGCCAAGACCGAGGACGGAGAGGGCCGCATCGAAGAGGTCGAAGGCAAACGCCACGCCGCCGACTTTGCCATTTGGCGCAAGACGCCAGCGGGCGAAACGCGGCAAATGGAATGGGACAGCCCATGGGGCAAAGGCGCGCCGGGCTGGCATCTGGAATGCTCGGTCATGTCAGAGGCGCTGCTTGGCCTGCCGTTTGACATCCACACCGGCGGCATCGACCATCGCGAAATCCACCACCCCAATGAAATCGCGCAGAATCAGGCGCGCTGCGGCAGTGACCACAGCGGCGCACAATTTTGGATGCACAATAATTTCCTGATCGAACGCAGTGGCAAGATGAGCAAATCATCGGGCGAGTTCCTGCGTGTGCAATTGCTGATCGACAAAGGCTTCCACCCCCTCGCCTACCGCCTTATGTGCCTGCAAGCGCATTACCGCAGCGAGTTGGAGTTTAGCTGGGAGGGTTTGCAAGCGGCGTTTGTAAGACTGAAGCGGATGGTGATGGCTGTCTCAAACCTCAAGACCCGTCATGCTGATGCCCAAACCCGTCATGCTGATACCCAACCCCGTCATGCTGAACTCGTTTCAGCATCCATCGTGCCCCACAAACCGATGGTTGAGGCTGATACATGGACCCTGAAACAAGTTCAGGGTGACGGTTCGGGTGCTCAGGGTGACGTCGCGGAAGTCATTAGGGCTTCGGTCAATGATTTTGATACGGCAATCGCAGACGACCTAAATACTGCTATCGCAATAACCGCGCTGGAAACGCTGATCAGTCTCAAAAAAATCGACGTTGCCGAACAATGCGCAGCTATCGCCGAGATGGACAACGTCCTCGGCCTTAACCTGATGACCCTCACCCGCACCGACCTGCGCGTCCGTCCCAAAGCCGCCGTGATCACCGACGCCGAAATCGAAACCGCCCTGCTGCTGCGCAAAGACGCGCGCGCCGCAAAAGACTTCGCCAAGTCCGATGCCATCCGTGACGACCTCATCGCCAAAGGCGTTGAAGTCATGGACGGCGACCCACTTGGCTGGGATTGGAAGCTCGACATATGATGCTGAAAATTGCCTGGCTCGTCCTTGCGGCTATCCACGCGTTGCCCGCGCTGGCGCTGTTCCGTCCGGCGATGATCGGGCAGCTTTACCGCGTCGCTAGCGATAACCCCTTGTTTCTGTTGCTGCATCATCGCGCTGCGCTGTTCCTCGTTATCTTTCTGCTTGCTGTCTGGGCCGCGTTTGACCCTGCGAGCCGCCGCATGGCCAGCGTTGGCGTCGGCGTCAGCATGATGTCATTCTTGGTTCTCTATTGGTCTGCAGGCTCCCCGCCCGCGCTGAAAACCATTGCGCTGACCGATCTTGTCGGCATCCCGTTCTTAATCTTTGTCACTTGGAAGGCTTTTGCCGCATGACCAAAACGAAACTTGTAATGTCGGGCCTTGTGCGCCCCCTCATTGAACCGCGCTTGCCCGATTGGATCGAACCGCATTTCTTCATGTCCAAGGAAGAGGCGCTTGCCCTCGCGCCTCAGGCCGAGATTGGCTGGTTCGACATGTATGACAAGGGCGATATGGCCACGGTCATCGGTGCGGCCACCAACATGAAATGGCTAAACAGCATCTATGCCGGCGTCGACGGCATGCCGCTGGCGCAGTTGAAGGCGCAGGGCTGCGTTGTTACCAATGGCGCAGGCATTAACGCGATCACCATCGCCGAATATGTCGTCATGGGCATGCTGACCGTCGCGAAGAGCTATCGCGAAGTTGTCCGCGCGCAGGAGCGCCGCGAATGGCTGCTCGATTCGCCCGGCAAGGTTGAACTGTTCGGTTCCAAAGCCTTGCTGCTGGGCTATGGCGCGATTGGGAAGCTGATTGAAGAGCGGCTGAAACCCTTTGGCGTCGATGTCACCATTGTGCGCCGCTCGGCGGGTCCAAACACGCTGACGCCCGATCAATGGCGCGCGCAATTGGGCGATTTTGACTGGATCATCCTTGCCGTTCCCGCCACCGCGGAAACCGACGGCATGATTGGCGCAGGCGAACTTGCCGCGATGAAGAATAGCGCAACGCTCATCAACATCGCGCGCGGTTCCGTCATCGATCAGGACGCTTTAGTCACCGCGTTGCAGGACAAGCAAATTGCCAATGCCTTCCTTGATGTGACGACGCCCGAACCCTTGCCCGCCGATCACCCTTTGTGGAGCCTTGATAACGCGCATGTCACCATGCACCTGTCGGGCCGCGCGCAGGACAAGATGTTCGTGCGTTCCGCAACACGCTTCTTCGAAAATCTGGAGCGCTACCGCCAAGGCGCGCCGCTGGAGCCAATGGTAAACCTCGATCTGGGATATTGAACATGCCAAACCCCGCCGAAATCTGGCACAAAGTTGCCCTGTCACGCGATGCAACGGCTATCTCCGCCGTCCTGCACGACGATTGTGTGTTTGAAAGCCCGGTCGTGCACTCACCGCAAGTCGGCAAGGCCATCACCGCCAAATATCTCGCCGCCGCTGGCCACACGCTGGGCAATGCCGAATTTGCCTATGTCGGCGAATGGCACCGCGAAAACAGCGCCATCCTTGAATTCCAAACCGTGATCGACGGGATTGCGATCAATGGCATCGACATGATTAGCTGTGATGATGATGGCCTCATCACCCATTTCAAGGTCATGGTTCGGCCGTTGAAGGCAATGAATATGCTCCACCAGAAAATGGGCCAGATGCTGCAGCATATGGGCGCATAAGCGCATGGCAACCGGAGAAACATCGGGCCGGTGGCGTTTTTTCGTACCGAAACTTGCCGGCGCAAGCTTGCATGACCGGTTGATCGCATGTGCCGGTGCTGGCCTTGGCGTCCTCGTCGCGGCGCTTGCAGGACTTGGCATTCAGGACATGTTCCCGGCTTTGCCGTTCCTGATTGCCCCCATTGGCGCATCGGCGGTGCTGGTTTTCGTGGTGCCAGCAAGCCCATTGGCGCAGCCATGGCCCGTGTTCGGCGGCAATGTCATTTCTGCGTTGGTCGGCGTGACGGTGCTGCATATGGTACCCGTCACTTTTGCCGCCATCGCTATTGCCGTTGCCGCGTCGATAACATTGATGTCGTTGCTGCGTTGCCTTCATCCACCGAGCGGCGCGGTCGCACTCACGACCATTTTGGGCGGCCAAGCCATTGTCGATGCCGGCTATTTATACCCAATGTCGATTGTCGCCGCCAATTCCGCAGCATTGCTTGCGGCAGGCTGGTTATTCCACCGCTTCAGCGGCCATAGCTATCCGCACCGCACCGTTCCTGCGCCTGCCCTGCCCGTGGGCCTGCTGCGGGCCGATATCGATCAGGCCGTGCAGGAAGCGCATGAAAGGTTCGACATCGATCTGGCCGACCTTGAGGCCATATTGAGCAAGGCCGAACGCATCGCCGAACAGCGGCGCGCGGCAAAGTAAGGCGCCGCCACAAAAAGTAACAACACAACAAAAAAGGCCGGAAGGTTTCCCCTCCGGCCCATTTTGTGTGCTTCAAAAAGCGTTGGACTATTAGAAGTCCATACCGCCCATGCCGCCCATTCCGCCCATGCCGCCTGGCATGCCGCCGGCGCCAGCAGCCTTATCTTCTGGCGCATCGCAAATCGCAGCTTCGGTGGTGATCAACAGACCAGCAACCGATGCCGCGTCTTGCAACGCTGTACGGACAACCTTGGTTGGGTCGATAACGCCCGATGCCACGAGGTTCTCATACACATCGGTTGATGCGTTGAAGCCCATGGTTTCGTCGTTTTCACGAAGCAGGTTGCCCGAGACAACTGCACCGTCATATCCGGCGTTGGCTGCGATCTGACGCAATGGAGCAACAATCGCCTTGCGGATGATGTCGATACCACGTGTCTGGTCGTCATTGACGCCCTTGAGGCCATCGAGAGCCTTCGTTGCATACAGAAGTGCAGTACCGCCGCCTGGGACGATGCCTTCTTCAACGGCTGCGCGGGTTGCGTGCAGCGCGTCATCAACGCGGTCCTTGCGCTCTTTCACTTCAACTTCGGTCGAACCACCGACCTTGA
>Ga0315908_10003879_pt1 | contig 10839 bp, 9 predicted proteins | sample LakEriMetagenome_12_FD_203520 | JGI IMG/M metagenome (GOLD analysis project Ga0315908, IMG submission 203520) | Freshwater fungal communities from buoy surface, Lake Erie, Ohio, United States - Buoy 4 MA124 | ecosystem: Environmental > Aquatic > Freshwater > Lake > Lake biofilm | place: USA...
TCCGGCTGTCGGAACAGGGCGTCGTTGAGGCCACGCGCGCGGGGGAACTTCTCGCGCAGAGTGGACTGAAACCCGATGTCCTGTACACGAGTGTTCTCTCGCGTGCGATTCAGACGGCGAACATCGCCCTCGACACCGCCGACCGGCTCTGGATTCCAGTGAAGCGTTCGTGGCGCCTCAATGAGCGTCACTATGGAGCGCTGCAAGGGATGGACAAGGCACAGACTCTCGAAGAATTCGGGCCGGAGCAATTCCAGTTGTGGCGACGGTCATTCGATGTTCCGCCGCCCGCGCTCGATGACGGCTCGGAGTTCTCGCAAGCACACGACGAACGCTATGCCGAACTCGGTGCGGACTTGCCCCGAACTGAATCACTGTCGCTCGTCATTGACCGCATGCTTCCGTATTGGGAGAGCGATATCGCCCCCGACCTCCGTGCCGGCAAGACCGTGTTGGTCACGGCTCACGGGAATTCCCTTCGCGCTCTCGTCAAACACCTCGAGGGCATCAGCGACGACGCGATCGCCGAGCTGAACATCCCGACCGGCATCCCGCTCGTCTACGTTCTCGACGACAATTTGGCGCCAATCGGCGCGGGCGAATACTTGGACCCAGAGGCAGCGGCCGCCGGCGCAGCCGCCGTGGCGAACCAGGGAAAAAAGTAGCGGTCTACTAGCCCTCGGGAGTGGGGGACGGAGTCGCGGAAGGCGAAACCACGGGTTCCGGAATGAACAACGACGGTGCGTACTCGGCGTAGAGAGAATGCGAGCCGTCGAGAACGGGGATCGCCATCATCACTCCGTCTTGTCCGCCGTACTGGAAATAAATGTCGACATACTGTCCGGCTTTGAGCGCGGTGCCCGTTACGATCGCGGGGTTGTCGTCGGCGAGACCGACCTTGGTGATCCCCTCGTTCACAACGACCGTCAAATCCGCGGGAGTTTCGGTGCGGAACTCCACATTCAGGTACTGAACGTTCGTTGTGTTGTTGACACTCGTGAAAACCAGAGATGCATCGCCCGACTCGTCGGTAATGACGAGAACGTTGCGCAATTGAAGCCCACCGACGTCCACGTTGAGCCCGTCGCTCGCCGAGTAGGGCTTCAACGTTGCCGAATCGACAAAGAGGCCGCAGCCGGCGGTTCCTAACAACAGAGTTGTAGCGAGGGTGGTACTGGCGAGCACGCGAATGTTCACGACAAATCCTTCTTGAGTGAGGCGGTAATTCCGTGTTCAGTCTAGCGGAGCGGGCAGGATGCCCTCGCGGGCAGATTGAGGGTGGTCCTCTGTGGTAAAATTGAATTTCTGCTAAAGGAGAACCCACAATATGGCATTCAAAGTCGGCGAAACCGTCGTTTACCCACACCACGGTGCGGCAAAGATTATTGCAATCACCACTCGTGATTTTCAGGGTGAACAGCAGAAATTCCTCAAGCTTCAGGTGTCTCAGAGCAACCTCGAGATCATGGTTCCCGAAAGCAAGGTCGAAGACGTCGGAGTTCGTGACGTGATTGACAAAGCTGGACTCAAGCTCGTCTTTGGAGTCCTTCGCGACCCGATCGTCGAAGAGCCCGCCAACTGGTCGCGCCGATACAAGGCGAACCTCGAGAAGCTCGCATCGGGCGATGTCATCAAGGTGTCCGAGGTCGTCCGTGACCTGTGGCGTCGTGAACAAGATCGTGGACTGTCCGCGGGTGAGAAGCGCATGCTTGCCAAGGCCCGTCAGATTCTCATTTCGGAACTCGCCCTCGCCGAAAAGACGGACGAGGAACGCGCCTCGAACCGTCTCGACGAGGTCCTCGCTTCGTAGCCCCTCATGCCAACGGTCGGAATCGTCATCGTTGCGGCCGGTTCGGGCGTGAGGCTCGGGCGTGGAATCCCGAAGGCGTTCGTCGACATTGACGGAACCAGCATGCTTGCTCGTGCCCTCGAGGTAGTTCGGGACGTCAAACCCGCGGCGTTGGTAATCGCTGGTCCGCCGGCACACCTCGATGCCGTGATCGCGATCGTGGACGACGTGGGCGTTGCTGCGACGGTCGTCGCTGGCGGCGAAACGCGCACCGACAGTGTTCGACTCGCGATGGCCGCGATGCCCACGGTTGATGTCGTGCTCATTCACGATGTTGCTCGTTTCGCTACTCCGCCGGATGTCTTCGACCGCGTCATTGCCTCAGTTGTGAAAACCAACGACGGCGCCGTTCCGGTACTGCCCGTCTCCGACACCATCGTTGTCGCCGACGACGGAATCGTGACGGAAAACACCGAGCGCGCGCGTTTGTATCGTGTTCAAACCCCGCAGGGCTTCCCTGGTGCTGGGTTTGCTGCGGCGATCGCCGGATCGGTCGGGGACTTCACGGACGACTCGAGTATCTGGCGTGGAATCGGGGGAACCGTTCGAACGGTCGCCGGAGACGAACGCTCGCACAAAATCACGGTCGAGTCCGATTTGTCTACTCGCGCAGGGTCAATCCGCGTCGGCCTCGGGACCGATACCCATGCGTTCGGCGGTACTGACCCGCTCTGGTTGGGGTGCGTTGAATGGCCGAACGAGACCGGACTGTCGGGTCACTCGGATGGCGATGCCGTCGCTCATGCGTTGTGTGACGCACTGTTGTCTGGCGCGGGGCTGGGCGATATCGGAACGGCGTTTGGGACGGACGATCCCAGGTATTCGGGTGCCCGCGGCGAGGTGTTTCTTCGAGGGGTACTCGAGAGGCTTGCGGAAATCGGCCTAGCGCCGCAATCGGCATCCGTTCAGATCGTCGGAAACCGACCGAAAATCGGACCACGACGAGTCGAGATTGAACGCACACTCAGCGGCATCCTCGGAGTACCCGTCTCGGTCAGCGCAACCACAACCGACGGTTTGGGCTTCACTGGCGAAGGTAAGGGAATCACCGCCATTGCCATCGCTCACGTCTCTGCCCGATAACGCTCGGTAACATGGGCAAGTGCCCATCCGTCTGTTCGATACGCTCTCGCATTCCTTGCGAGACTTCGAACCGCGCGTCCCCGGCCAGGTTGGAATCTACGTGTGCGGTCCGACGGTTCAGTCCGCGCCGCACATCGGGCACCTGCGCAGCGCACTGGTGTATGACCTGTGGCGCCGATGGTTCACGTACCGAGGATTCACGGTGACGCTCGTTCGAAACGTCACCGACATCGACGACAAGATTCTTGCGGTCGGTGGTACGGAAGAGTGGTGGGCGCTCGCAGCCCGCATCGAGCGCGACTTTGACACCGCCGCCTCGGCGCTCGGAATCCTTCCGCCGACGATTGAACCCCGCGCGACCGGACACATCGGAGACATGATCACCCTCATTTCTCGATTGATTGACCGCGGTCACGCGTATCCCGCCGACGATGGAACGGGGGATGTGTATTTCTCCGTTGGGTCCTGGGCCGATTACGGCCAACTGACCCGTCAGTCGCCCGATGAAGTCGAATCGGATGAGGTCAATTCCGAACGCGGAAAGAAAGACCCTCGCGACTTTGCTCTCTGGAAAGGCCACAAAGACTCCGAGCCAGCAACCGCATCGTGGGAATCTCCGTGGGGCGCCGGTCGACCCGGGTGGCACATCGAGTGTTCCGCGATGGCAACTCGCTATCTCGGGTCTGGTTTCGACATTCACGGCGGCGGGCTCGACCTCCGGTTCCCGCACCACGAAAATGAACTCGCGCAATCGCGCGCGGCCGGAGACGAATTTGCCACGACCTGGCTTCACAACGGGCTCGTGACGATGAACGGGCAGAAGATGTCCAAATCGGTCGGAAACGTGATGAGCGCGGATGACTTGTTATCGCAGACCGACTCGGCGACGGCCCGCTACTTCCTGCTTGCGCCGCAGTACCGTTCGACGATGGACGTCAACGAGGGGTCGCTGACGGAAGCCGCTGCCGCATGGGATCGAATTCGCGGGTTTGCTCGTCGGACAGCTGACCTGGTCACCGCAGCCCCCGAGGTTCCCGAGGCATTCGCCGCCGCGATGGACGACGATCTCGCCGTTCCAGCAGCGTTGGCGGTGTTGCACGATACGGTTCGAGCCGGAAACACCGCCCTCGACGCCTCGGATGATGCGTCGGTTCTCGCACGCGCGAACGAAGTCGCGGCCATGTTGACCGTTCTCGGGTTGACCGTTGCGACGGACTCCAACGATGCGACCCTCGCGGCGCTGGGGACACTCATTGATCGGCTGATTACCGAGCGCAACCGCGCCCGCGCGGACAAAGATTGGGCGACAGCCGACAGAATTCGCGACGATATCGACGCCGCGGGAATCACGCTGGAAGACGGCGCCAACACAACCCGATGGAGCATCAACAATGGTTAAGCCAGGACGACCAGGAGCGGCAAAGAGCAAAAAAGGCCCACTGAAAGGTTCCGGCGGAAAACAGCGACGTTCCCTTGAGGGCAAAGGGCCGACCCCCAAGGCGGAAGACCGGACATGGCATCCTGCGGGGAAACGCAAGATTGCACAGGATCGATTGACCGAAGCCCGTGAACGCTTCGGAAAGACGAGTTCGAAAGCGCCGCAGAAGACGGTTCGACGCGGCAAGGACAGTGACAACGAAATCATCAACGGCCGAAACTCGGTGCTCGAGGCGCTTCGGACGAACGTTCCGGCCACGACCTTGTACATCGCCTCGCGCGTTGAATTCGACGATCGTGTCAAAGAGACGCTCGCACTCGCGACCAAAAAGGGCATAGCGATTTTGGAAATCATGCGCCCCGAGATGGACCGTCTCTGCGGCGAGAACTCGGTGCACCAGGGGATTGCGTTGGCGGTTCCTCCCTATGCCTATAGCCACCCGCTCGAACTTCTTGACGCCGTGGAGGGCCGCGGACAGACCCCGCTGTTTGTTGCCTTGGACGGTGTGACCGACCCCCGTAATCTCGGGGCCATCATTCGTTCGGCCGCGGCGTTCGGTGGACACGGAATCATCGTGCCCCAGCGTCGTAGCGTTGGCGTCACCGCGGCAGCGTGGAAGACATCCGCCGGCGCCGCGGCGAGGCTTCCCGTGGCGATGGCCTCGAACCTCAATCAAGCGATAAAGAACTTCAAGGAACGCGGCGTCTTTGTCATCGGCCTCGACGGTGGCGGGGACATGACATTGCCCCAAATCGACATCGCGGATCGCCCGTTGCTCATCGTCGTTGGCAGTGAGGGCAAAGGGCTGTCTCGGCTCGTTACCGAGAACTGTGACGCGATTGTCTCGATTCCGATTGGAACGGCCACCGAGTCTCTGAACGCGGGAATTGCCACGTCCATCACGCTCTACGAAATCGCAATGCGCCGTGCCGGCGTGAATGGTGCCCGCTAGTTCATCAGCACGTGTGGCCGTCGTAACCACGAATTGCCGAAATGGGCTTGCGCGATAAACTAGGGAAGTTGTTTCGACATTTGCGCATTGGCCGCACTGACGTCAGGAAATCTTTAATGAACGCACAACGACCCACCCGCAACCAAGCCCGCGAGTTAGCTCGCGAGAAGGCCCGAGAAATGCGCCTTGCCGGCAGTTCACGTGTCAAGCGCAACCGAATCTTTGTTCAACTCGGGCTCGGTGTCTTGGCCCTCGCTGTCATCGGTGCACTAACCGCCGTTATCCTCACCGCATTCCAGCCTGCCGGCCCCGGACCGCTCAACATGCAGAGCGACGGAATCAAGATTTCGAGCGGAAACGTTGCCGTACCGACGCCCGCCAACCCGTCCGACGCGAGCCCCGTGGCGAGCCCCGCGAACGCGGCGGGAGTCGTCGACATCACGCTGTACGTCGACTACCTGTGCCCGATTTGCCGTCAGTTCGAAGAAGCGAACAAGGACGCGATCGCGGACCTTCTCGCACGCGGTGCAGCAACAATCGAAATCCACCCCATCGCGATTCTGACGAACCGTTCACAGGGAACTCAATACTCGTTGCGTGCCGCGAACGCAGCGGCGTGCGTGGCGAATGACTATCCCAACAGCTTCATGAATTTCCACAACGCCCTCTTTGACAACCAACCTCAAGAGGACACTCCCGGCTGGACAGACGAAGAACTGATTGGGTTCGCAACCCAAGCGGGCGCGGGTCCAGCGGTCGAACAGTGCATCAATGACCAGAATTTCAAAGACTGGGTCAAAGCGAGCACCGAACGTGCGATTAGCGGAGACATCGCCATCAACAACAAAGACAAGAAGTTCACGGGCGTGACCGGTACACCGACGATTGTCATCAATGGCAAGCAGTTCAACCCGGTGTACGACCCGACCGCTACTCCACAGTTCAGTGTCGAAGACTTCCTTCGCGCTGTTGTGACAGCGGCCGGCGTCCAGCAATAGCCCGCGTCGCCAGGGGCCACTTGGTACTCTGGTGATGTCGCCGACTTAGCTCAGCTGGTAGAGCATCTGTCTTGTAAACAGAAGGTCACGAGTTCGAACCTCGTAGTCGGCTCGAAAACGCCACAGAACACAGAGGAGTGAATCGTTGACAACAGAAAACACGGATTCTTCGTCTGCACCGCGACGCTCGCTCAACCCGTTCGTCGTCCTCGGAATTGTCGGTGTTCTCGTGGCGGGCGCCTCGTTTGGGGCGGGGTATCTGCTTGAGGCGGGTGGACAGACTCCTGTCGTAGAACCGACCGCGGTGGCTCGACCCGTTCCCGCCGAAATCGCAGAAGCGTCGGGAGTTCGAACGTGTTCGGTGGGCAAATCAAGTTCGAACCGCGCCCTCGGCACCGAAACCGTGGTCGTGTTTGATGAGGCGGGGAACCGTTTGCTCCTTGACAATGCAGACGATGCAATCCCGATGGGCAGTGTCATGAAGATCATCACCGCTGTAGTCGCGCTGGACGTTCTCGGGAAGAACGGTCGATTCACGACGCGGGTGGTCGATGGCTCGACGGCGGGAACCGTCATCGTGATTGGCGGCGGCGACCCCACCCTCCGGGCGGGCGGAACGACGATTTACCCTGGGGCACCGAGCATGTCGGAACTCGCGAGTCAAACACTGAGCGCTTACCAAGCGGAGCACCCCGAAAGTCCGACAATCACGAGGGTCCTCATCGACTTATCGATGTTCCCCATCGACGATGCGTGGCATCCGTCGTGGCCTGAGTCGGAACGCACCATCGGCTACCAGCCCCTCATCGTTCCCTTCATGGTCGACGGTGACCGTGCCAACCCGAGCCTTCGGACAAGTCCGCGTTCGACGGATCCGGCCCGTAAAGCGGCGAACGAATTCGTTTCCGCCCTGCAGCAAGCGGGAAATGGCGACGGAGCAGTCGAGATTGACTATCAGAGTGCTCCAATCAACGCCAAAGAACTCGCGTCCGTACAATCGGCACCAGTATCTAAATTGATTCCCCAAATGATGATGTACTCGGACAACACGTTGGCCGAATTCCTGATGCGGGCGTCGTCCGTCAGTGCGGGCTTCGACGGAAGCTCCGATTCCATTCAACAACTCGTCCTCAGCTCACTCAACAAATACGGGGTGGACATGACGGGTGGAAACTTCGTCGATGGTTCCGGCGAATCAAAGAAAGACTTGATCCCGCCGCGAGCGATTGTCGAGCTCGTCAACCAGATTTTCCAGGGCGACGAAAAACTCGCTTCGATTAGTGACTCTTTCCCCGTAGCCGGGCGGTCGGGATCTCTTGCGTCGCGGTTCGTCGGTGGCGCAGAGAAAGCGCGTGGACGCGTTGCCGCAAAGACGGGCTGGATTAACGGCGTGTACTCACTCGCCGGAGAAATCAAAACCAAGCGCGACGGTCGCCTCTATTTCGTCGTGGTGGCGCGGGGCAAGGTTGATGCGTCCGCAATCCCCGTTATTGACAAACTCGTCGCGGAAATCTATTCCTGCGGTACCAACCTCGCGTCGTTCTAGGACTCCATGACCAACGCACTCATTGTCGTCGACGTCCAGAACGATTTCACCGAGGGCGGACCCCTCGGGGTCAAGGGCGGAAACGTCACTGCGGCGTCGATCACGGAGTACATTCGATCCCACAAATCGGGCTACTCACGGATCATCGCGTCACGCGACTGGCACTCGCCGGACGGAGACAACGGGGGACACTTCGCGGACAAACCCGACATGGTGACGACGTGGCCACGGCACTGCGTTCAGGGAACGACAGGCGCCGCCTATAACCCTGCGCTGGAGTCGGAGCTCATCGACGTTCAGATTTACAAAGGTGACGGCAAACCCGCCTATTCCGCGTTTGAGGGGAACACTCCCGGCGGCGCGACACTTGACGATGTCCTCGCCAAGGCGAAGGCCAGGCACGTCGACATCGTTGGAATCGCAACCGACCATTGCGTTCGGGCGACCGCCCTCGATGCGGTCGCGAAGGGCTACACCGCGACCGTGTTAGTCGACCTCTGCGTCGGGGTGATGCCCGTCTCGACGATTGCCGCAGTCGCGGAGATGGCCGCGGCGGGAGTCAACATTCGCTTCGCCTCCAGTATCGAGCGTTAGAGAAGAGCAAGACTGCCCGCGATGGGGCCCCGCCTGCCACAACCGTTAAAGGGAAAGAGACCGCCGATGGCGGTCTCTTTCCCTTGTCGGGGTAACAGGATTTGAACCTGCGACCTCGTCGTCCCGAACGACGCGCGCTACCAAGCTGCGCCACACCCCGTCTCCAACCGCTTAAGCGTACCCGATATCCTTTGCACGCAACGTGATGAGAACTGCTTCCGGTGGGCATGCGAAACGAACGGGAGCATAGATCGACGTTCCGATTCCGGCGCTGACATTGAGGTACGCGTGACGGTCGAAGCGGTTCCACACATTCATTCCGCGAGCGAGCGCGCGCGGAAGATCACTGTTCGTGGTCAACGCGCCGATTCCTGGCACGCAAACTTGACCGCCGTGGGTGTGCCCTGCAAAAATGACGTCGGCACCGAGAGTTGTCAGTGCGTCGAGCACACGACGATACGGTGCGTGGGTGACCCCCACAATCGCAGCGACCGGTTCGTTCGTGAGTTCGAGAGTCTCGTCCAGAGAACTCGCGACGAGGTCCAGCCGATCCATGTCGAGGTGCGGGTCGTCGGTTCCCGTGAACACCATTGACGATCCGTTGACGGCCAATCGGTGGGACGCGTTGTTGAGGTCGAGCCACCCCAGCGATGAATACGCGGCGTCGAGGCCCGGAGTGTCAATACGTTCTCCGTCGTGATCCGGTTGAGACGGACGGAAAAGGTAAGTGAAGGGGTTGGGCATTCTCGGTGCAAAGTAATCGTTCGAGCCGTGCACGAATACACCCGGTGTTCCCTCAAAAACAGAGAGTGCGCGAGCCAGTTCCGAAACGGAATCCGCGTGTCCGAGAGAGTCCCCGGTGACGATAACGAGATCGGGACGCAGAGTAGCCAAGCCGCGAATCCAGTTGACCTTGCGTTTCTGCCACGGGGCCAGATGGATGTCGGACAAATGGAGCACCCGAACACTGGGTGAACCTGGTTCCAGAACGTCGATTGACTCGTTTCTGACTCTGAAAAAGTTACGTTCGAACAACGACGCGTAGGCAAAAACTCCTAAGCCAATCGCGGCCACCGCTCCGAATACTGCTCGGAAGGTCATTACATGCAGCTTGTTCGGAGAATCGTGATTCGCACGTATTCCGTCGGTTCCTGCATGGTGCCCGCAACCGGATACTGACCAATCACGCTACCGATTCTGGGATCGGTGGCGTCGTTGGTTCTCGAACACGTGACAGTCACGGTGGCGACACCCGCGTTATTCAACGCAAGGACCGCATCGGCCTCCAGTGTCAACGTCGTGAGGAAGTCAGGCATAGTGAACCCTGCGGGTCCTGATGAGCGATAGAGCTTCACGACGACTCCCGCCGCGGTGAGTTTTCCGTCCCCGGGCGAACTTCGCGTGACGAATCCTTCGGGCACGGTTTCGGATGGTTCAAATCGCGCAATCTTCACTTGGAGTCCGAGACCGACGAGCAAAGTTGTCGCTTCTTCGACGCTCAAGCCTTGAACCGCGGGGATCTTGAGACCGTTACCCTGCAACAAACGCGCCGGCGGAGCGGCCCAGTCCTTTTCTCCGGAGTACATTCGGTCGGCTGTGCGCATCACCGCGGACATGATCTGGTGACGGTACAGAGCGCCGTTGGGGAACTGACGCATGGGGTATTTGCCGACGATGTTTCCGACCCACGCAACGCTCGCAATGCGGGACGTCGAGGCGACAATCCAGGTTTGAGTCGAGCTGTCGGTGGTTCCCGTTTTACCGAAGATGGGCACGCCATCGCGGGGATTCGACGCCGCTCCCGTTCCACCGCTCATCACGGTTTTCATCGCGTAGATTGCGGCGTGTGCAACTTCAGGCTCGATTGCTTGACTACAGGTTTCTGGTTGACCAGGGAGTTTCTCGCCGGTGGGGCCAACCGCGTGATCGAGGATGATGAGCTCACAGAACTTACCGTTGTTCGCGATGCCGGCCCAGGCATTGGCCATTGTCAACGGCGCGATTTCGTTGGTTCCCAGAATCGCCGAAGGGTTGGATTGCAAACGAGAACCATCAGCTCGGTGAACTCCAAGGGATTCCGCGGTCTTGCGGATTTCACACTGGTCGAGTTGTTCTCCGATTGACGCGAACGCCGAGTTGATCGAGGCACTCACCGCGGTCATCACCGTGACGACCTTTGGAGCGGCGGAGTCGTTCTTGAACTCCCACTTTCCACCCCACGGGCCGCCGCCGTCTTCACACGAGTCCACAAAGTGTGACTGGTCCTTCTTGAACTCGCCTGCGTTGACCAATTCACTGAGACCGCGTCCCGACTGCAACCAGGCGAGAAGGCCGAAAATCTTGTAGGTCGATCCGGTTTGGAACCCACTGGACCCACCG
>Ga0315908_10003884_pt1 | contig 10833 bp, 10 predicted proteins | sample LakEriMetagenome_12_FD_203520 | JGI IMG/M metagenome (GOLD analysis project Ga0315908, IMG submission 203520) | Freshwater fungal communities from buoy surface, Lake Erie, Ohio, United States - Buoy 4 MA124 | ecosystem: Environmental > Aquatic > Freshwater > Lake > Lake biofilm | place: USA...
CGATGCATTCGTCGAGGAACTGATCGATTTTTTCCCAGATGCCCGCGCCAGGGCGAGCCTTCGCAAGGCGATCGAAGCGGGCAAGACCGTCAGGGACAAGGTGCTCAGCCACGCGGAGAGGATCCTCGACTCGATCGACCCGGAGGTCGAAGCGCAGAAGTGGATCAGCTCGTCTGGCACCTTGCCGGAGTCCTCGGTTGTGACCCCGGACCCTTCAGCCTCCGAGAGCTGATCGCGATGGGCGAAGCTCGAAGCCAGATGCTGTGGTCACACACTTCCTCAGTTCTGGCAATGCTCGCCAACATCCATCGCGATGCCAAACGTTCGAAGATCTACCACCCGTCGGATTTCAACCCGCACGCGAAGAAACGGATTCAACCTCGCACGATGGTTGGGATCGAAGCCCTCAAACACGTTTTCATTGATCGGATGCAAGAGAAACAGTAACGATGGCATCAAGTTCGAGTATCAAAGCCGGTTCAGCCTACGTCGAGCTCTTCACCAAAGACTCTCGTCTGGTGAAGGGACTCAATGACGCCTCGAAGCGGCTCGATGCCTTTGGAAAAGGCCTCCAAGGTATTGGGACCAAGATGGCGATGCTCGGGGCTGGCGTCGTCGCTCCATTGGCAGGAGCGGCCAAGCGCTTTGCTGACATGGGAAGCGATATGGTCGACATGAGTCAGCGGACAGGTGTGTCGGTAGAGGCTCTTTCGGAACTGGGATTTGCGGCCGAGCAATCCGGTGCTGATATGGGGACGCTCGAAGGATCGCTCAAGAAGATGCAGAAAATGCTCTTCGAAGCGGCTTCCGGATCGCAGTCGGCCCAAGAAACGCTCGCATCCCTGGGACTGAGCGTCGCGCAGCTTTCCAAACTCTCCCCCGACGAGCAGTTTAAAGCGATTGCGGATCGGATGTCGCAGATCACCGATCCTACGCTCAAGACCGCAACCGCGATGGCGATCTTTGGCAAATCAGGCACCCAGCTGTTGCCAATGCTATCGAGCGGTGCCCAAGGAATCGAGGAACTCCAGCAACAGGCACGAGATCTGGGGCTAACAATGGCCACCGAAGATGCCCAAGCGGCCGAGGCCTTTGGCGATCGCATCGATGTTCTTTGGAAGGTCCTCAAGAAGACAGTATTTACGATCGGTTCGGCTTTGGAGCCGGTCCTCTCAGCGATGATCGACTCGACCGTACGAATCGTGGTCAGCATCAGCGACTGGATCAAAAACAACAAGGACCTGATCGTCACTGTGTTCAAAGTCGGCATGGCGATCGCAGCCGGGGGAGCAGCGATTGTAGCCCTGGGGACCGCAGTCGCTGGGATCGGAACGGTGCTTGGTGCGGCAGCCACAGTACTTACAGGTGTTGGCACCGCGTTTGCGTTCCTTGGTACCGCGATCGCAGCACTGCTCTCGCCCATCGGCCTTACCATTGCAGGCCTTGCAGCTTTGGTCGGGTACTTCGTCTATGCAAGTGGTGCTGGCTCGCAGGCGATGCAGTGGCTGGGCGCGAGATTCAATGAACTTAAAGACACGGCACTTGGTGCGTGGCAGGGGATCGGCGATGCGCTGGCTGCCGGTGACATCGCGCTTGCTGGCAAGATCCTATGGCTCACTTTAAAAATGGAATGGCAACGTGGAGTCGCGTTTTTGGAGTCGAAGTGGCTCGACTTCAAAGGATTCTTCATTGGAATCTTCCAAAGTGCCGTCTACAGCGTCGCTGGTTTGATGACCGACGCGTGGGCAGGATTGCAAACCGGATGGCTTGAAACCACCCACTTTATTGCCGATAGCTGGACCGTTCTGATCAGCCTATTGCAAAAGGGATGGAACCGATTCGGAGGATTCTTTCAAAAGGTCTGGGCCCGCATCCAAGGTCTCTTTGGGGATAGAAACGCCGAGGACCAGATCGCCAACATCAATGACGAAATCGCTCGCCAAGATGACTTGATCAGCAACTCCCAAAATCAAACGATCCTCGATCGCCAGAAGCAACGACAGAAGGCTCGCAACCAAATCGAGCAAGATCGCCAAGGGGCACAGTCGGCACTCGGAGACATGCAAGCCCAAGAACAATCCGCCCTCGAAGCTGCCAATCAGAAGGCGCTTGCCAATTCGGCTGCTGAGCTGGAGAAAGCCAGAGGTGAGTGGAAAGCAGCTCTTGGCGAGGCAGCAACCAAACGCGCCGAAACATCTCCAGGGTCACCAAGCAAATTCTCATTGTCTGGGCTCGGTCTGCCAGACCTTGGCAGCATGGATCAAACGCTCGCCGAGACCAAGAAGAAAACGGATGTCGTTGGGACTTTCAACCCCATCGCTGCAATGAACCTCGGAGCCGACTCTCTGGGGGAACGAACCGCTCGGGCTAGCGAAGAGGTCGCCGCCAATACCAAGAAACTCGTGCAGCAAGCCGACCGTGGTGGCTTGGTATTCGGATAGGAGATTCCAATGCCTGCTCCGGTCATCGTCGAACGCTTTGACTCCAAAGAGATCAGCGAAAGCAAAGATAATCCAAGTGTGGATTTGATCTACATGATCATGAACACCGAGGATTACGCGACAGCCAATGGTCTCATGGCATCGACGATCCCCGCAAAGTTCGGAGACCTGTTCTTGGACGATTACCACATCGTCCACCAAGGCAATGGCGTCTGGGAAGGCACAGCGAGGTATGTCAAATGGAAAAGCGAGTCCCAGTACTCGTTTGACACCGGGGGTGGCACCCAGCACGTCACCCAGAGCATTGCCAATGTGGGCAAGTATTCGGCAAGCGGCTTTACGGCTCCAGATTTCTTCGGTGCGATCGGTGTAACGGACGACCGAGTCGAAGGAACCGACGTCACAGTTCCGGTTTTCAACTTCACCGAGACCCATTACATCCCTAATCTGCTGGTCACCGGTGCATACAAGCTCACGCTGTTTAATCTCACGGGCAAGGTCAACGGTGCAACCTTTAAGGGATTCGCCAAGGGGGAAGTTCTGTTCCTCGGAGCAAGCGGCTCGAAACGTGGCCTGGACGATTGGGAGATCACATTCCGATTTGCGGCAAGCCCAAACGTCGCTGGTCTATCGCTCGGGAGCATCACAGGAATCGCCAAAGAAGGCTGGCAGTACCTTTGGGTTCGCTTTATCGATGACGAGGACACGACTGCCAAGGCGCTGATCAAGCGACCTGTCTCAGCTTACGTCGAGCAAGTGTATTCCTATGGTGACTTCAGTGGCCTTGGGATCGGAGTCTAATCGATGGGAGATAAGTTCCATAAGGTGTTGCCGGGCGATCCACTGAAGATTCCAGCAGAGGCATGGAATGCATTGGTGGATCTGTCCCAGGCGCAAAAGAACCAGCAGCATGATCTGCTGAGCCAGACCGAAGGAACTTTCAGGCAAAACAATCTGGCCAAGGTGCGAAATCAAACGGGCGTCGATCTGGATCGATTCTCGATCGTGGCACTTGGGGCTCCGATCATCACACCGGCCGCCAACCTCAAGGAGTTTAAGCGACAAACCAGCTTCCAAGGGCTAGTCCCCGGTGCAGCTTCTGGATCCCGATTTGGCGTGCTGCTTGAACCGCTCAAAAACAACACCATCGGAACCGCAGCGGTTGCCGGGTGTGTCATCGTCCGAATCTCGGTGGGTGTTGCGGCCTACAACTGCGCAGAGACCATAGTCGGACAAAACGGCTACCTGCGAAGCGTTCCGCATGGGCCAGCCTCGGTGCTGTGGATCGAACCATCCGGTGAGGTGCGATGGGCAGTCATTCGCTTCGATGATGCCAATTACGAAGAGATCGTCTTTATCACAAGCAACATCCCCGATGGCAATGGCTACTACCCAGGTTTGGTTCAGAAGTTCGACGTAACGACCAAGTCTTGGAACACAGCCTTTGATTGCAAAGTGGTGGATGCCAACAAATGACACTCTACCCACGTCGATACATCGCGACCTTCATCGCCGGCACCCAGGAGTCGTTGCCACTCTACGCAGCCACCTGTACCGAAAAGCGCTCCGGGCAAGGTCCCAAGCGACAACTTGGTTTTTTCATTGGCATGGTAAACGGAGAGCCATTGTATGCAGTATCTAGTTGTGAATTTCCTCAGATGGGTCGTTACCTCATGCACTATGTGGGGTTTGACGCCTTGCCCATTTATGCAATCGTCTGTTGCCAGGTTTCCTCGAGCGGATCATCCGGGAGTAGCGGTACATCGGGCTCATCCGGTTCATCAGGCTCCTCTGGATCGTCGGGCTCTAGCGGTTCGTCAGGCTCTTCGGGTTCAAGTGGCACCAAAGGATCGAGCGGAAGCAGTGGATCATCTGGATCAGGCAAACCTAGATCCAGCGGAAGCTCAGGATCCTCCGGCTCCAGCGGCAGCTCAGGGTCCAGCGGATCCTCTGGATCGAGTGGTTCCTCGGGCACCAGTGGATCATCCGGTTCGAGCGGCTCGTCAGGAAGCTCTGGATCAAGTGGTAGCTCGGGATCATCAGGTTCCTCGGGTTCAAGCGGATCCTACGGCAGCTCTGGATCATCGGGATCATCGGGTTCATCTGGATCCAGTGGGACCTCGGGACAATCAAGCGGCATTGGATCGTCAGGGTCTAGCGGATCAGGATCCAAGCCATCGGGTTCATCGGGCTCTTCCGGATCGAGCGGCTCATCTGGCTCTTCGGGTAGCTCGGGCTCAAGTGGCACTTCGGGATTATCTGGTAGCTCGGGGACTTCGGGCTCAACTGGATCCAGCTCATCTGGATCAGCTGGTTCGAGCGGATCAAAAGGTTCCAGTGGTTCATCAGGCAGCTCGGGGTCTTCGAGCACGAGTGGTTCGTCTGGCTCATCAGGCTCGTCTGGATCAGTTGGTTCGAGCGGTTCGTCGGGATCGAAACCCTCTGGTAGTAGCGGTTCGGGTTCAACGTCATCAGGCTCGCAAGGTAGCTCGGGATCATCTAGCGGGTCGGGTTCGTCAGGGACTTCTGGCTCGATCGGATCGTCGGGCGTCAGTGGTTCCTTGGGATCAAGTGGCTCCTCTGGCCAGAGCGGATCTGCTGGTTCAAGCGGCTCTAGTGGATCGAGTGGCTCCTCGGGATCATCCGGATCGAAACCCTCTGGCTCTAGCAGCTCGGGTTCACAGTCCGGCTCCCAAAGCGGTAGCAAGCCTTCAGGCTCGGGTTCTTCGGGGCAAAGCTCCAGTGGGTCCGGATCTAGTTCCGGTTCGGGTTCAGGCTCTGGAATCAAGCCCTCGGGAGTCTCTGGCAGTGGCGCTAGCACCAGTGGCTCTGGTTCAAGCGGATCGGGATCGGGTAGCTCCGGGAGCTTGGGAAGCTCCGGCAGCTCAGGCAAATCGTCCGGATCCAGCGGTTCGGGATCGAGCGGATCCGGATCCAGCGGCAATTGCTGCTGTCCTTGCTACTACGTCTGGAACGGAATTGGCTGGAATCCTGTGAGTGTTCAAGATCCATGCCAAGACCAAAACGGGCCGTTCGAAGTGACCTGCTTTTGCGCAGGGATGGCTCCGACCACCCCCGGAGCTTTCATTGGACAAGTTAAATACACCGGATGTCAGGAGATGTTTCAGTGATCGATCCGACCGATTGCCAATACAACCAAGACGGATACTGCAAGATCTCAAGCGATCTTGCCAAGGCACCTTTGCCCATCGCAAACGATGCTTGCGCAGCATGCCTCCAGCAGACTCGGCCAAGAACCAAGAACCCTGTCACCTGCTCCAAGGCGATCGAGTATCTGTCCATCGTACAGATGCCGATCCCCCAGGAACTGCTCGAGTGCGTTAAGCCCCCGACAAATGGGGTCGGCACAGAACTTGAAAATCTCATTGAAAAGACGCGACGAGTATTCAGTTGGGTTTGCCTAGGTTGGCTCATCCCCGAACCAATTTACTGCGGATGCGGTTCGACCAAAACCCGCATGAATGAACTTGGTGTTCGGGGATGTTTGCGAGAAAGCGAAAACCTCGCTTTCGAGATCCTGGCGCGATGGATCAAGCATTTCCCAACCATTCGCTTTATCCCTTTTGTTCACAGCATCATCGAAGGCTACATCGTGCGTGCAGTCCTCAAATCCCAATCCAAGGAGAACCCCAATGGCTAACTGCAATCTCGCAACCTCTGACATGACTCCCGAAGCGATGATGGATCTGATCGCTCAGTGTCCACCTGGACCTTGGCCCAACGCCTGGGGAACCTGGGACAACACCATCGAAACCCATCGCCGACTGGTCGACCAGTACATCGACAACCTAAAGCCTAGCCGAGTGACCTACGCCCAAGAGCGTGGCATTGTCATCGCCGGAGGAGGTTTAAAGTACTTTCCAAGCGTTTGGGTCAATGTGAATCTGATTCGGCATTTTGGCTGCACGCTCCCGATCCAGCTCTGGTACCTCGGGGACACCGAGATGGATCCCTACATGAAGCGGATGCTTGAGCCTTTGGGTGTCGAGTGCATCGATGCTCGAAAGGTCGAGAAACAGCATCCCTGCCGGATTCTATGTGGTTGGGAACTGAAACTCTACGCGACGCTCCACTCGCCGTTTGCCCAGGTCCTATTCCTGGACGCCGACAATGGGGTCGTCTGCGATCCAACGTACTTGTTCGACTGTGAGGAGTACAAACGCCACGGCGCGATTTTCTGGCCAGACTACGCGTGCTGGACGCTCAAGCCTGGAGTCTGGAAAGTCTTCGGAATGATGGACATGGCCGAGCCCGAAGTAGCCGAACACGAACGAGCCTTTGAATCCGGGCAATACCTCATCGATAAACGACGGTGCGATCGCGAGCTGCGATTGTCGCTGTTCTACGCCGAGCATTCGGACTTCACGTTCCAGCATGTCTATGGCGACAAGGAGTGCTTTCACCTGGGATGGCGACGCTTGGGGTCGGACTATGCGATGCCCAGCGCCGGTCCTGGCTGGAACGTCCACACGATCGTGCAGTTCGACTTCCGAGGTCAGATCGTCTTCCAACATCGCTGCCAAGATAAATGGCGACTCGGAGGAAATCGGTTTGTGGACTCCCTGGCCAACGAGCAGCTTTGCTTCGACTTAGTTCAGCAGCTAGCTTCCAATTGGAGTGGAGTCCTCTGGCGAAACGAGCAGCCGACGGCCAGTGAACAATCGGTCATCGATTCGATCCAAGGCAAAAAAGCGATCTACAAACGGGTCGGATACGACGAGCGGCCGATCCGATTTGCTGCCGACCGGATGATCGGCGAAGGGGCCGCAGAGTGCGAGCGATGTTGGCACATCAATAAGCTTGGCGAAGATGTCGTTCTTACCCTATCGCGCCTGGATCGTCCAACGTGCCATCTTCGCCAGCGCGATCAGCGAACCTGGGCTGGCCATTGGCTCGAATACGAGCAAATGCCCATCGAGCTTGAATTCATCGATCCCTAACCAACGAGGCTAATTATTATGGCGTTTCCTGCTTGCTACCAAGTCTACGGCCGCGATTTCTTCATCGAACCGGCCAGCGCTCAGTTTGCCAATTCGGTGTTCCAAGACGAGTACCAGATCAATGTGCTGCGATCGCACAAGGTCAGAACCATCCTGGACATCGGTGCCCATGTGGGCAGTTTTACCGTGATGTGCCATCACTACTGGCCGGATGCTCGGATTGTGGCCGTCGAGCCCCATCCGGAGAGCTTCGAGCTCTTGGTGCGGAACACCGCCCACGTTCCCAAAGACAAGCTCACGCTCATCAACGCGGCAATTACCAGAGAAAGCGGCCGGTGTATCCTTTCGTCGCCTGTTTCGCACAGCCGTGTGAGCGAATATGTCCCTGGCGTCTGGGAATCGCTCCAACCGCGCCACAGCGATTTCGGGCTCCAGGTGGATGCCATCACCCCATCGGATCTGTGGCAGATGCTTGCCGACGTGGGGATCGACGAGGTCGACTTGCTCAAGCTCGACTGCGAAGGAGCCGAGTATCTGATCGTCTCCGAATTCTCGGCGTTGGGGATCATGGACCGCATCGGCTGGATCCGTGGAGAGTGGCATAGCCGCAAGGATAATGTGTTGCTGGGGAACTGCCTGGGCCAAACCCATGCTTACAACATCGACCCGAATCTGCCTCACGAGGTGGGGATGTTTGTGGGGCATCGCATGGTATCTTAAACGGCACAGTAGCGAATCCCCGCTAGCTGTCTAGGTTCACCTGCGTGCCAAACCCCGGCAAGGCCATGGTTTGATGTCAGGTGCGTAGACGGAGCATATGAGAAAGGCGACTTCGAAGCAGTTCAGAGAGTCTTGGAGGATTGGGACGCGTCGCCAGAGAGTATTCCTGGAGATGGTAACCGTTTCGCATTGCTCAATTGGAACGAGTTCTCGCAAATGCCGTTTATGCCCTTCTTGTCCTCCCTGTTTGCGAATCCGTCGTTTAGAAGGCTTTCGAGGCGGATTGCCATGAGGATGCTCGGAGCTAGGCGGGAGAGAAGAGTTGCGAGGATTTTGTTTTTGAAGCAGCTCTGTCAGGGATTGACCTGCTCGGAAAGCGATTGAACTTGTTGCTTGAGTTCCTCGATTTGAGATTCGTAACGGGCGACAAGGGCCTCGATAAAGTCACGAGCTGGCACGGCCTGAGGTGGGAGTTCGAGGCGATGCTTTTGAGAGTTCATCCAATCATTTGGCCAGAAAATGCTTACCGGGAAATCCTTGACGGTGTCTAGATCGGCTTGCTAGAATGAGCGGTGGGGTCCGTGAACGATTACCTTCCACCCAAACATCATTCCGATAACCATCATGCCCGTATTCGAGTATCGTGCGCGAGTTGGAACGAAGCGAGGTGGTGCAATGACCATCGTAGCCGATAGTCCACGTCACGCGCGGGACCTGTTACGCAACCAAGGGGTGCTGGTGGAAACACTCCGACCGGTACAGGTTGAGGCCACTTCAGCGATCGATTCGACGTCCGATTCTGTAAGCATTTCAAAATCACTTCGTCGGTTCGCGCGTTCATTGTCCGCGCGATCGTACGGCTCTCAGGTAACCGGCTTTACACGCGAGATTTCAACATTGCTGCGTGTCGGCACGCCCTTGGTCGATGCGTTCCAATTGATGATCGATCAAAGTAATGGTCCCTTCAAATACATGCTATTGGATATCCGCGAACAATTGACTAGCGGAAGCTCGCTCGCGACCGCTGTCAGACGCCATCGCTTGGTCTTCGATCCCGTACTATGCGAGATGATCACCGTTGGGGAACAATCCGGTGCGCTTTCGAGCGTGCTCAAACAAACCGCCGAGTTTCGTGAACATCGCGATCGACTCAAGGATCGCGTGTTTAGCGCCATTCTCTATCCTTCAATTGTGTTCCTACTCAGTATCGTTGTCACAATCTTTCTGATGACGGTGGTTGCCCCGACTTTAATCAGTAGCCTTGAAGAGATGCAGAAAGAGCTTCCTTGGCCAACGCGTCTGCTCAAGGCTCTCAGCGACGGATTGATCCACTACGGAGTTTACTTAACGATCGCTGTCTCGTTCGTTGCCTTAGGTTGCATGTACTACGTTCGGAGCCAAGCAGGCCGAGTCCTATGGGATCGATCAATTCTGCGGGTACCGGTTCTGGGTGCGTTGGTGATGAAACAAAACTGTTCGAGACTTTGCATGGTCACCGCAACCTTGCTCCGATCCGGAGTCGAACTCGTGCGAGCGTTGGAAATCGGTAAAGGTGCAGTCACCAATTCCGCGATCGCCAACGCAATTGAAACAGCTCGGCAGAGAGTTTCTTCTGGTACCGATTTAGGAGCCGCGCTTTCAACCCACGCGATCATTCCACCAACCCTGATCCAAGTCTTTGCGCTCGGCCAACAAACTGGCCAATTAGAGGAATTGCTCTTTCAAATCGCAGAGGACTACAATCATCAAGTCAACACATTAGCCGAACGGTTGACATCGATTATGGAACCGGTCCTGATTGTCGCGTTATCGATTATCGTCGGCTTTATCCTAATGGCCACTCTTTTGCCAATTCTGGAGGCTGGAAATGTCATTTCTGAATCATAGACTCTCTTGTTTCGGTCGTCATCGTTTTCGCAAAGCGTTTACGCTAGTGGAGCTGATGGTCGTCTTGGTCATTCTGGCTCTTTTGACAGGAGTCGTAACGATCAATATTCGAGGTTACTTGCTCAGGAGCAAACAGCAAATTGCAAAGATCGAGATCGGAAAGATAATCGAAGCCCTAGAGTCGTTTAACGCCGCCTTCGACCGCTATCCAACCAATCAGGAATCGATAGCCGTACTCACACAACAATCGAATGAATTTCCTGAGGGAATACTAACCTTTTTGCCAACCGACCCATGGGGACAAGCCTACGACTATCGGTGTCCAGGTACGAACGATCCATACGAGATTGTTTGCTTCGGAGCCGATCGACGCGAAGGCGGAAGCGATGGGGATCGGGATATCACGAGCATGGAATTAAAGCGTGCTAGGAAAGCAAGCCTATGAAACGAGTCGTTGCTAAAAACGCATTTACCTTGATCGAAATGGTTTTGGTTCTTGTAATTCTCGGTATGGTCGCTAGTCTCGTTGCCGTCCGTTATGCTGCACCGCTCCAAAAAGCACGTGTGAGATCCGTTGCGGAATATTGGCAAGGAATCGAACACAACGTTCGTTACCTAAATCGCGTCAGTCCGATCCGTATCACGATACAGAACAAAGGTTCGTCGACTGAATTCACGATCCGACGCGACGACGACGAACTCATTCGACGATGGGCCGTCGATCCTCCCGTTTCCGTATCCGTTACGGACAAGATCGGAAACAAACTCGACTCGATTGCCTATAGCATTGGACAGGGATCAATCGACTACAAGATCACTTTCCA
>Ga0315908_10003888_pt1 | contig 10827 bp, 13 predicted proteins | sample LakEriMetagenome_12_FD_203520 | JGI IMG/M metagenome (GOLD analysis project Ga0315908, IMG submission 203520) | Freshwater fungal communities from buoy surface, Lake Erie, Ohio, United States - Buoy 4 MA124 | ecosystem: Environmental > Aquatic > Freshwater > Lake > Lake biofilm | place: USA...
TCATGAGTTATCCTAAATCTACCATCGTCGAAAAGAAGGCTTATGCCGATGCCTTGATGGAATTGAAAACAACTCGGACAGAACATCACATAACCTTACCTAAGTCGATTGAATCATTGGTTTTGGTGTTGCGGGCTGAAGATCGACACCTCAAGTATGAATTCTTCACCGATTACGCGCGATTCATATGTCATCCGCGGACTCCGCTGCTTCGAATCGCAGAAGTGAAATCGCTGTATTACAGATGGCGCAGGACACCCCGTATCATCGAACAGCTGCTGTCATTGGCTGACACCGTGAAAACCGATATGCGGGGAATAGAACTTTGGAAAGGGATTATTGAGGGGATACCTGTCTATTCTCGTGCTGATGAACAATTGGTGATGAATCAATACTTGAATCTCTATTTATCCAACAAAAAGCTTCAGAATAACCATCCAACCATTTTACCCGCATTACTTCGTAACATCTGCGAAACAGGTATTTTGAAAATTTTAAATTTATCCGAGGCGCCGAAGCGTTCGTCATTCAAAAGAATATGTGCACTTCATGAGCGACTTTTGTCAAGAGCATTAGAATACTATGAATCGTTTCAAGATGAAGTCTCTGAGAAAGAGCTTCATGCCTACCTCTACAAATTAGCAACCCTTGTATCCTTTCATTCATACGATGATGATCGTTTCGACTCCTACCTTGGCTTTCTTCTGCAGCATTTCTCGCCAAACCATGTACTCGATTTTTTTGCTCGGAAACAACACGAGAGCAAACAACGTAACAAGGAAACGGATCGAGTCTTTAAAGTTTGGAAAGCAATCCCAGAGCAATTTGGCTGCAACTCCTTCTATTCGTGGAAGCAAGCGAATAGATCCATTCCCATAGCGCATTTCATTGTGTCCAAATCGGTGAAATATGTGATACCTGATCCATTTCTGGTTGGTGTAGATTATTTAAATCGCTTGGAGCGTTTATGGATGGTGGAATGCCTGCAAGGAAAAAAAATTGCGGAACTAACTGATATACCATTCGCAATATCTAGCAAGGCCGTAAGTGTATTCAATTCACTTCTTGCGAGTCAACCTGCGCTTCAGCAGCAGATGGCTATCCAAGAACATAAAATTATTCACGTTCAACCGATCAGTTATTACCTATTTATCTCAGAGTTGATTCACAGCGGAGCCTCAATTGAATTCGTAATGCGCATTCATACCGCCCGATTGTTTAATACCGATATCACCGTTGATACGTGGTTAATTCATTTACGTGCTCTAATTCGCATGGACTACCCGCCGAGCGAGGTCAATGAAGTAATTGACTTTATACACTATTTGAAGGTATTTGCGGATCAAGATATAGAGCTTTCTGGAATGACTGTGAATTCATTGAATCGACGAATCCATGACTTTCATTTGCAGCAGCGTAAAAATGCCTATCTCAAGCAATTCGAAGGCAAGGAGATTATCCCATCTGATATTCCCAATTATACTGTTGATTTTGGCAATGTGCGCTATGAAATACGTCAAATTCTGTCCAAAAACGGACTGATGGAAGAGTCCGAAATCATGAAGCACTGCGTCTTTTCATATGTTAAACACTGTGTCAATGGTATATCATTCATCTTTTCCATGCGTTCCATTGAAGCAGACAAGACTGAGCATCTGCTAACACTAGAAATTGATCGCAAACGCAGTCTTGTTCAGGCCAGAGGTCTGCAAAATCGCCATCCAACTGATGGCGAGATGCAGATTGTGGATTTATGGCTCAAAGAGAACGACTTAGGTAAGGCCAAGTATTTCTGATGATTACATGCTCGATTACCGAGCATGAATAAATGCAAGTTTCTAAGAAAGCGAATTGCGTCTTCGATTAGAAGCCACGACCATTGCTTTGATATATTTCAAGTGACATATATTTAATGTAGCCCTGATATACTCGCCGGCGTATATCTCTTCACCTATAATTTCATCCCGATACCATTCGTATTTGAACCATTCATGAACGCCGGTGTGCTCCAGTGGATCAACAGAACTGCAAAATCCCTTCACGGAGCGAATAAAAAAACGAATCTGATTTTCTATTAACTGACAACCGATGATGACCACATATTGCAGTTGAAAGGGCTGACTTGGAACTATGACTATACGAATGGCTGGAAGACCAGCATATGTCACTGATTGAATATTGATCTTTTCCGCCCAACTGGGTGTATCCTTTGTCCATTGCTTGGATATATGCATCAAGAAATAATAGTAAATGTGTAAACTTCTTGGCATATCAACTTTTTTGTTGGCTGACAAACGAAAGGGATTGAATATCATGTGTTATTTATTTTTAGATGAAGGAAAGGTGTGAATTGAATAAACTGCATTATGCGCATTTACCCGGTATTCGAAAGCCGAGAGAATGCCGCGGTTGAATGACCCCTTCAGATATGAAAAGCTGCCAAAGGGTTTCCTCATCGAGGTTTTGAATATGTGCAAGCTGGTTAACACGTCTATCAAGCATACGCATGGCACCCGGGCTCCACTCTGATTTCAATACTGTTTCCAAAAGTTCGGTGGACAAATAATTTAGACAAGGGAATAAATCAACCATTTTTTTTCGCGTGTTCCCGTCAGGCAATCGAATTTCCTGTTTGAACATGAAACGCCGATGGAATGCTGGATCTATATTGCGAATGAGGTTGGTAGTAGCTATAAAAACACCTTCAAAATCCTCTAAAATTTCAAGGAAGGTGCTTTGCGTTTGATTATGATAGGCGTCAGAACCCGTAGAAACGCTAACGCGCTTGTTCATAAGACCGTCAGCTTCATTCATCAAGAGAATATAAGGTTTAGTGCTATCAAGCCTTTTACGCTTGTACTCAGCGAAGACCGAACGCAAGTTTTTTTCAGCTTCACCGATCCATTTGGATTGAATTTCGGCCATATTCAATTGCATGACTGTGGCATCTGTCATCCTTGCAAGTTGGAGGGCAAGCTCGGTTTTACCCGTTCCAGAAGGACCATGAAGTAAAACGGAAATAGTATTAGGATCATGTATAGACGCGCGAGAAATTAAAGCTTCAATCTCATTAAAAAAACGTGTTTCATCGGAATTGTAATGCAGATTGCACTGGGTTATTTCGCGCGGCTGAATCTCAAAGTACATCCCCATAGCGCGTCTTTTCGAATTAGCTAAAAAAGGGATGTTTTCATTTCGCATCAACTGAATTAGACGAGGCTTAAGAACCCCAGCTAATGCCAGCCCAAAGCGTTCTTGTTTGATTTCGATGAGGCCTTGATTACAGGGCAAACATTGCCCTGTGTTGATCTCAGAATGGACTCGAATAATTTCCGCAGGGGTAAAAGCAGTATCTACTAGTGTTGATGGAATCATGCCATAGAAGTATGATACTGTCCAGCGAACAATAAGCTTTAAATCCAGCAATGTTCCGCCATGATTTAATAGAAATTGAATAACCTCATATTGATGACAACGTCTAGGAACACAACTGAGAAAATCAGCCAGCGTTTCGCCTATGGCGTAGGCGTTATAGACCTCAAGCATTTGACAGATGTAATCAAATTCCTGAAGACATAATTCTTGTTGGCTACGTTTTTTAACTTCTAATTCAAAATGCAAGTCTTCACGATCGCGGCGAACCGATTTGAGAGCAATTTTTTCTTTATGAATCAGTCTGCAAAGGCCTTTTACCATTAGGCGCTGTGATAATAATTTATAGGTCACCAAATCCTCCAGGCGAATGATACCATTACGCTCAATGAAAGAGTTAGACAAATACTCATACACTTTTTTTTCAGTACTCATAGTGAAATAGGATTTAAAATTTGACACAGAGTGATGCTATCGCGCCAATTAGCGCAACGGATATAAGAACAAAAGTTATGATTGGGGCCCTTTACAAACAGGCCAATAGCTTAGAAGACTTCAGCATTTTCAACATTAACTACCCTGCCACTTTCAATGGTGAGCACCTCAATTGGAGTTTTATATGACAATGGTAAATGATGACGATTTACACGAAATAGTTGAATAGTGCCCGAAAACCAATGTGCGATAGGCGATGCGCTGGCATGTAATAGCTGTTTTACGCCGATGAACTTGCCTTTGCGCTTAGCACGCACTGTGTTTAATACTAGCTGCTCCCTGGAAATCATCCATTTAGCGGTATAACCGAATATATTATGAGGAGCTATTGGATCGAGTATGATTAGATTTTGTTGTAAGTAAACCCCCAAAATATTGGCCCGGCAACCATATGTAGTGCCATTAAATTCAATAATATTTAAAAGTGGTGCTTGCTTCATAATAAAATTGGGAGGAAGGTTCTACAAAGTAAGCTTTATTTCCTGCAGAAAAAAAATGAAAACAGGAATTTTGACGCTGATTAATTACAGAAGCCCAATGCGTGTAAGTATGTAAGCTAATTCTGCTTGAGAATAGCCCCCTTCAATCAGGGCAACAGAAGTCTTATTGTAACCATTTTTATCGATAATGTAAATTTTGCCGCCTTCAATCATTGCTATCGAAGTCTTGTTGTAACCATTTTTATCAATTGTGTAAATTTTACCCCCTTCAATCATTGCTATGGAAGTCTTATTGTAACCATTTTTGTCAATGGTGTAAATTTTACCTCCTTCAACTAACATGATAGAAGTCTTATTGTAACCATTATTATCGATAGTATAAATTTTGCCACCATCAATCATTGCTACGGAAGTTTTATTGTAACCATTTTTATCAATTGTGTAAACTTTACCTCCTTCAACCATCATAATAGAAGTCTTATTGTAACCATTCTTGTCAATTGTAAAAACTTTTGACTGTGCTTTTGCAAACCCAAAAGTCAGCAACATTGTTCCAATTAAAAGAAATTGTTTCATTTTGTTGTTTTTAAAATAGATTTCTTGTCTCCACTTTTTTGTATGTCACTTTAGGAGGTCAGCATTAAACCGGTATGTTGTTTAAACTTGCACAGAACGTTTTGCGTGTAGGCGATCGTAGCCCTGTGTTGCGCCTGCGGCAGGGCTATGGCGCTTGCACGCTGTTATGTGTAGTTAATACCCTCTAATTTTAATTAATATTATATCTAAATCTTCATTGCTCAATGGAGCTTCAGGTGTTAATGTCACATCAAGTACTTTTACTCTGTAACCGCTCCAGTCAGAAATTATTCCTCGTTGAGAAGGATTTCTTAAATCAAATTTTATTGGCCGTAAATTGTGCTTGTGAGTGATAGAATTTATCAATTCCTTATCTGTGTGTTCTTCGTTATCAATTAATATATGTTTAACTTTTAGTTCTCCCAAAAACGCATAAGCGATTGATATACTTTTTCTATTACCTCCCATTCCACATCCTTCTCGAACTTTGATGAAATGGCTCAAGTTGATTTTGTTTTTTAGTAATATTTCATCTAAAAAGTTGATATTTTCCATAAAAAAATAAAGCACAGGTTTTCTTATTTCACCAAAACCTGATTCAACTATCAAATCCAAAAGATAAATTTTTGGAAGCGGATTTGCGTGATCGGGAAAATCGACATAATTGGGATTGACTATATAATTTACTTTTTTCTTAAACTTTAATTCTGTTATTCTATCGATGAATACTTTTGTCCGTTCATCATTAAAGACTAAACCACATTTGAGTTCAACCCAATTACTGCTGTAATCAGTGTGAAAAAATATATCGGGTTCAATTTTTGTTCGATTAACCTCAATTAAATCTCTAAAATCTAGTCCGGCACTCGGATACCAAGCAATATTAGGAGTATGGCCAATTTGACGTTGGAGCTCGTCTACAATATTTTCGTCTTGTTCAGAAACAGCTTTTAGTAATGATTTTATCATAGTCATTTATTTTAAATTACACATAACGTATTTATATACGCATCAAACATGCCGCCATCCGCCCAATCTCGTTAGATACACGCATATCTAAATCTCTCACACCATTCATCCCATTGCGCGTATAAAAATAGTGTGAATGGATATAAATCGTCACTATGTGAGTATAAATGTCATCAGAATCTCTCCCATTCCACCATTTTCCATCGCCGTATGAGCCCGCACAGGGCATGACCAACCCATGCCCCAGCCATCCACCGGAATGGATCCCATCCAGCGCCTCGAGCAAGCATGGACTTCCTCACTCTTGGCATTACAGGTGTTTTGTATCTCGCTTTGTAATCGATTTTTTAAAAATAAAAAACCTATTACAAATCAAAATTGCGTGACAAAATCAAATTGTAACTATTTTGTTCAATGGGTGTGCTCCGGCAAAAAGTGAAAGAGGTGACAAAAGTAGAATGACTATTCTTACCCTTGACCCTTGTGGGAACTTAATACCATCACTAAATCAAACAGACCCTAATGCTAAAGTTGTGGACGAAACGTCAGGAGCAACTACAACCCAAAAAACCAAATTTAATCCATCTGAAGCCGTGGAATTACCCGTTGGTAAAGGATACACGACAGAACAAACTGCAAAAGTTTTCACTGATAGAGGGGATATGTATTTGGCGGCCACCGACAAGGGAGGAATGAAATATTATAAAGCAATCAAAAATTTCAAGTTAGGACAAACAAATTACCCCAAAGACAAATTTTATTACTTTAAAAAATAAAATATCTAAATTTATTGATAAACAATACAAATTCTATAATCGACCCAAGTTGTTTTCTCAAATGAGATATAACGAACACCATTAACGATAATTAAGTCATCAACATAAGTGATAGATGTATCACCCACAGATGGGATGAGTTCCTTGTAGATAATTAAAGAAGGCTCAACAACATACGATGTGTCCGTAAATACATTGATTACTCGTTCACTCATGTCAGAAACAACCACAGAAGTATCAACAGTAATATTAACATCTTCAAACAATTGAACTTCCTCTTCAGTCATTTGACCAAAGGATTCATTGAAAACTTTTTCGTAGATTTTACGCTCTTGACGCTTGGTGATATAAGTACCGTCAGTCAATTGAACTGTCTTACAAGAGAAGAAAGACAGGGAAACCAAAAAGATTACAATAAGTTTTTTCATGGTGTCTATTATTTGACTATAAATATACAACAAAAGCACGATGCCGCCAATTTCTTTTAGGTCCTGTTATGGGCTGGTTTTCTAATATCTATTATCCATTTGTTTCCTTGTTTTCGTTTCCACTTCCAATCCATAAAATTCCAATAATTATGGATAATATCTTTCCCTACCAAGGTATTGCAAAAAGAAAACAAGCCAAATTAGCTAAATCTTGTCTGCCATCCGAGCTAATCGAGCCAAGTGGTTCTGGTGTGTAAAAAAACCAATGATTGGGATAATTATTAGTATATAAGGGATTATTCTGAGTATCATATTTCAATTATTTTAGTATGACTTTTTCATAGTATGTCTTTCCCCATCAGAATCTTCATAAATTATTTTAGATGCGTCATACTCTATGACTTTATCGGGGGTGTTTTTATCTCTAATTGTTTTTATAAATTCATCTTTCATCACCATATAAAACTCTGGCGTTATTTTAAGCTTATTATAATCATATGTGTAATAAATAAATTTATCTTTAATCTTCCATTCACCGCCAATTTTGATTTGCAGATCTGTTGTTTCAAAAGTTTCTTCATCTACAATTTCTATGGTGGCCTGCGTTTTGAATTTACCATCAGCAAAAAATTCTCCTTTAATATCTTTTGTTTTTGTTCCATCTTCATCCACCTCATCTTCCTGATAATATTTGCCCATTAAGGCATCTTTTATTTTGTCATCTTCACTTTTTAACAGATCGCATCCAGCTAAAAATACTAGAGCAAATAGACTAGCTCCAAAAATTGTCGTAAATTGTTTCATTTGTCTTTGATTTTGAAATTTCATTCCTACTCGTATGGCTTTTCAGAATACGCCCCGTTTTTTTTAAGTTATTTCTGGACTTAACTTTTGGTTTTCAATTTTACAAAAATAATTTTTAAGAACTATCAAAGTTGTCCATTAGAGATTCTCTCGTCTGGCAGTTATTTCGCACTTAAACTTGCACCTAACGTTTTGCAGCTACAAGAAGTTGGCGATTTCGGAGTACTCCACTGTATACCAAGCACAAACTTTGATAGAGGCACAAAGCTTCATATAACCATTGAACCGCCAATTGCGCGTCGGTGCTGTTATGGGTTGTATAATTAAGATACTTTGCTCTTAGACTTTTTACGGACTACTTTTTTTTGCGCTGGTTTCAAGCGCGATGTTCTTTTCGCTTTGTCAGCTTTGATGAACTCACTGATTGCAAGCTCCTCTTCTTTTGTCAACGGTCTTGATTCCACGACAAAATCTACTTCAAGTGGTTCTTTTTTGAGTGCCATTAGATATTCATTTAAAAGTACTTGTTCATTAGCTTTATATAAGGTGCATGAACACATGATCCTTTTTTACTTCGAGAGAAACTATGCCTTGAATGATCTTCGGATTATTGACTATCGTCAACTTGAATATTTCCCTTTCTGGATGTTTAGCTTCATTCTTCCAATTGAAACGCCAACTAGTCTTTGTGGTTATGTTTTTTAATTCTTCTTTTGTCAATATGGAAATCTCAGTCGGAAAATTATCTCCAGACTGAACATTTTCGATTGAGTTTGTCAACTTGTCAACGAAAAAATCAAGACCCAATTTTTTGCCCATATTCTCTCGCTAAGATAAGAAATCAATACCCTAATCGATCATTTTTTTGCAAAAATCCAGAGCTTCGCATACATAACTGCTAACGTTTTGGGGGTTTGCGGTAGTTTTATTTTCGTTCGTACTCTTTATACAAGGGATTTATTGACCATAGCGCATCGTTTTGAACCAATAGAGTGTCGGGCCTGCAAAACACATTGTCATTCTCCGATCGGCAAATAGCGTTAGGCTCCTTTCTACTTCGAACTTTTGTAGGAACAAGAATAACGGTATCGCCTTCTATTTTCCAATTGCCTATGATATTTAATTTATATCCATGAATCCCATGTACAACTAATTTCTGGGTAAATGTGAAATCTGGTTTTATATGCAAAAAATATTCAGAGTAGCCATCCTTCCCTGGAGTGAAATACTTATAGTAGTTCCCAGCAATTTCAGAATTTGACTTTCTTGCCGTCCAAGAACAGAATGTCAGCAAAAGAGTTAATGTCAGTATAAGTTTTTGTCCTGTCATGTCCAAATAATTACCGTTAACGATTTCCGTGCAGGCGATCGTAGCCTTGTGTTGTCCCGATGCTTCGGGACGGCAAGGCAATATTGCTTACACGCTGTTAGCGGTATGTGCATTTAAGCATCTATGTTAAATTTTTCAATGTTAAATTCTAAGGTGTAATCTTCATCAAGATTCTCAACATCCTGTAATTCTAATTTCAGTGTCCGATAAAACCTTCGCTCAGGATTAATTCCCACAGTGAATGTTTCATTTTTTATCAATGTGTTTAAATGAAAAACCGGTTGAACTTGGTAAGGGTCAACCAGTAAATGTATAGGGAACTGATTTTTTCTTTCATCAATGAAGCATCCTTGTTGGTCATCGAAAACAACATATTTCAGCTCAGCGGTTAGTTTAACCTTTGAAATGAAATTAGTCCATTCGTTTTCAAAATTCTTTTGGGATGTTACGAAAGCACTATGTATAAGTAAAGAGCTGTCTTCAGAATTCAATTTGAATTCCAATTCAGGATTTTCTTTATTTAGTTTAATTTGTTCCAATCTTATATTGTGTTTTTATGTATTACCCCATAACGGTTTGCGTGCAGGCGATGTTGCCTTGTGTTGCGCCTGCGGCTGGGATATGGCGCTTGCACGCTGTTATAGGGCGTTTAGTTATGTAGCTTTAAATGAATATTACATATTTCAAAAATTTCATTTATCTATGTCAGACTTTCCCAATCTAATTCAATCTTTAGCATGTTTTCTTTATCGTATTGAATAAGTTCGATTTTATCTGGTTTTTGAGAATCTTTATCATAGTAACTATCGCGATATAAAAAAGTAAGATTATCGATGTAGGCAACACTATCTGAATTAAAAATCGAACCGCTGGCTGTGAGGTCGCTAATTATTGGACGTCTATCCGTTATTGCTCTATATTCAAGGTCACGCCTGATTTGTGAAGCTACTATGATACATACATTGTATTTCACCGCAATATTTTTCAAGTCGATTATTATATTGTTTGAATTATCAGTCATTAGCTGTATGTAGTCGATTAAAACTACTTCTGGATTATTTTGCAAAATTATTTTTGATAAGCGATCCAAATTGATTTCAGGTGAATCATCAACCATAATTGAATCGGATATGCTTTTTTGCATCAGCTGAATGTCAGATGTCTCTAAACTTATCAATTGAGTATTATGATGCCTAGATATTTGTGACCCAATTAATAATAGAAAAGAGGTTTTCCCCATTCCAGGTCGGGCGGCAATTACAATCAATCCGCCTAGCTTCAAACCTAAATTCCAAAAGGAATTCAATTCTTTATTTTCAGTTTTTATCATTTCTATTGTTTATTTATTAAATGTTCTATAACGTTTTGCAGCTACAAGAAGTTGGCGATTTTTACCACAAATGTTGATGCGGAGAACCAAGTTTGATTAACCACAAAACTGTCATACGAAGCACTAAACCGCCAATTTCTTGTAGGTGCTGTTAGCGAGCGTTATTCCTTTATAAACTGTGTATTTATGAAGCCATGATTTTGGCTAAAAATTTTCAATAGATAGGTTCCAGATGGATAATTGGCTGTATTTAAAATGAATGTATTAGAATTCAAAACCGTTTTTAAAATTAGTCCACCTGACACAC
>Ga0315908_10003890_pt1 | contig 10826 bp, 5 predicted proteins | sample LakEriMetagenome_12_FD_203520 | JGI IMG/M metagenome (GOLD analysis project Ga0315908, IMG submission 203520) | Freshwater fungal communities from buoy surface, Lake Erie, Ohio, United States - Buoy 4 MA124 | ecosystem: Environmental > Aquatic > Freshwater > Lake > Lake biofilm | place: USA...
TCTCCCAATTGATATTTCTGTTTATTTACGACACATTATCAGATCAGGATGATGTTTTGCCATTTAAATAATTATTTTAATATCATTATTGTTTTTATTATTCCAGATATTTATTTATTTATTATTATTTTTAATTTTAATTTCATCTATATTTATTAGCATTTTTATATTTTTATATATTTAATATTATTTCTTTTTATAAATTATTTACACATATCTTTTTATATTAATTTTCTTACAATTTAGTTATAATATACACTTAATTTTACTTTGAATATATTAATAATATTTATATATAAATGAGTAAGTTTAGTATTAATAATTTGATATAATTATCGTTTGTATTGACAAGAATAATTCTTTAATATATAATGTTTAAAACTGTGCTTGTTAAATAGATTTACTATTTGTTAATGCTAAAATTTATATATTAATCGTTAAGCTTTTAATAAAATTTAATTAAAAGATTTAAATATGATGAATAAAAAAATTTATTTCTTGCTTTTCCAATTAATATTTTAATTTACATTTTTGCTAAAAAATAATACTAAAATATATTTTTTATTAAATCATTTACTTTATTTAAAATAATAATTTTATATTTTAGAAATTAAATAATATTTTTGTTTTGGAATCAAAATAAATTTGATTACTAATTACAAACAAAAATAATAAATTTTTACAAGTAAATGGATTTATAACTCATATTCAATAATATTATTCTGAAATTATTTTTTGGATGTAGGTATTTTATTGCCTTTTTATTTCATTGGAATAATTATTAGTTTATTGGGTAATATGATGATTTATAATTTCGACAAACCTTATAAAAAAGAAGTTTTTAAAGTTTTATGATATTTTTATATATTTATGATAAATTTTATTTTTATTGAAATGTAATTATCATTTATAAATAGTGACATTTAAAAGTTATTTTTCATCAATTACTTGCTACTTTAAATTTATAAATTGATAAGCTTGTTTTAAAAGAGTAATATTATTATTATGTTAAAAGTTTTGTGAAATTTAAATTGATAATTTTCCACAATAATTTTTAAAAAATTACTTAACAAAAAAAATAAAATCTTTGTATTAAATATTTTCTATGTTTTACTTTATATTTACCTGTTTATTTTCCTAATTTGTATAATTTTATTAAATATTTTCCCAATATCTTTAACTTTTTGCCTTGATATTTTTAATATCATTAACAAAAGTATTAATGATTTTATTTTTGCTTAATTGAAAATCATAGAAATTCATTTTCTTTACATAATGATAAAAATCTTCAAGTTAGTTTTCAATATAGTGATCAATTTCAGTGATGTTTTATGATTTACTTTATAAGTAAATAATGAGACCAATTATATTTTATTCTTGTAAAATTTTAACTGACATTAAGCTATCTTCTTTTTATTAAAGCAAGTAATTTAGCATGTAAAATTTAGTGAAAATATCTAAATTTACTTACCCAAATTAATAATAATTCAATACAAATTATTATTGATTCATTTCAAAATTTTAAATGGCTTTAGAAATAACAAATGATTGTTTTTGAATATTTATTATTTTTTAATCATGCTTGATCACTTTCTAATTAACTTTAAGTTTTAATATTTCTAAAATTTATTATGCAATATAAAGACTGTTTTTGCTTAAAATATTTCCTGTAAATTAAAGTTCTAAATTAACATCATTAAATAAATCCTTAGAAAACTATTTTATTTCTTCAAAACTTAGTTATTAAATATATTCTGAGTATTTTGATATATCTTCAAAATTTTAATTGATATTTGTGAAGAGAATATTTAAAGTCTATTTTTCTAAAGAAAGTTAATTCATTTTTTGAATTTATTTTACAACTTCTTCTTTATTCTACTAAAAAACTAATTAATGCAAATTTTCTTAATTCTTTAAAAACTCAAAGAAATTCTAAATAAAAATTTAAAATTTAAGATCAAAACCATTAATCTTTACTAAAATACCTTCCGATTACAATTAAAAAGTGTATTCATATCCAGCTTATTTAGCATCATAAAAAAAGAATCCCATTTCGATTTCCAATTATTTCAAATAAATCCATAATTTAATATAATTTTGTTTTGATAAAAGATCTTGATTTAATTTTATCATTATATATAAATATATTTTAGGCTGATTGGATATTCAATCTAATTTATGATAAATTTTTATTACTTCTTTATTTAAAATTAAATCTAGGTAATCATTATCAATTTCGCTTTATTAAGAATTTTCACTGCATTGTTAATTAATGTTAAAAATTAAATTTGTAATATTTTCATCTTGTAAAACATTCATTAAGTTACTATTATTTTGTTTCTTTATCTCTAATTCTGATTTTATTTATTTACTCTTTACTTTACTTTTTAATTAGATAAATATTAGATTATGGTCATCAATTAAACTACTTAATGTTTTTAATTTGTTGTTATTTTTATTGAATATATCACTTATTTATATTTAATTGTCTTCTAATTTTTTTATTATTTTTTCTCTTTTTGCATTTATACTTAAATTTTATTTTAATTTTGATAATTTTTCTATCATGTTTTATATTATTTAATTTGAATTTTTTATTATTTCTACTGAATCTAATTTCATGTTATTATTTATTTATTAAATAAGATTTTATTATTGTTATGAAATATATTCTGCTTCTTATTTTAAAATATTATTATCTATATTAACTTTCATTTATATACCATTTTAGCCATCTATATTAACTTAATTTTAATCATTATTTTTAATTTCTAGATTCAAAAATTTATTTTTATAATTTTTTAATTATGTTTCTTGTTATTTTTTACTAATTTAACTAATTTATTTTATCTCAATAATTGATAAATTTTTACTTTCTATTTATTAAATATTATTAGTTAATGATTTATTATCATCTAAATTAGAAATATTTAGCTTATTTAAAATTTTTTAATTAATTAAAACACTTTGATTTTAGTTAATACTTTTTAGTCTTTAAACATTATTTATATTATCTAAATTGTTTTAATTTTATTTATAAATATTATTATTTGAATTAAATGAATTATGTTTATTATTTGTAGGAAGAATTTTAATAATTTTATTGCTTATTTATTCAATTGATAAATCTTTTTAATCATTTTTAGAGAGAAATTTTTAATTTTTTTCTTATTATTATTCAATTTATTAGTTTTCTTTTAATTTTTAAGGTTATTAAATAATCTTTTATACATCAGATTCATTAAAATATGAACTATTTTAAGTAAAATTATTTTATTTTATATTATTTTTACTTTAATTGGTATTTTATTCAATTATTACAGCTTAATTTATTTTTTGAATGTTAGAATTTAACTATAATGTATCATTAACTTAAATTTAACTATTATTTAATAATAATTATTTATCTTTTTAAATTGGATATTATTGTATTTAAATTTATTTTAATTATTATTAGTTAATCGATAAATTATTATTTTATATTGAATTATTTAACTGAGTTATATTAAGATTTAAAGTCAAATTTTATTTATTATTTTGCTCTTTTTTATTTTTTCTAGCTATGCTTTTATTTATTTTATTTTTTTAAATTAAAAATAATAAATTCTCCTAATTATTAAAAGAAGAATTTATTTTTTATTATTAATTATCATTTTTCAAATTATTATAATAATTTTTACATTATTAAATCAAACCTAAATTGTTCATTAAATACTTATTAGAATCAGGTAAATATAAATCTAAATCTAAATTCAATATATTTTCTTAGATTTTTATTTCATCCAGTTTTTATATTTAAATAAAAGCTTTAAGATTTTCATCATAAAATATTTAAGGTTAATTTTAATCTTAAATAGCTTAATTAAAATTAATAATATTTTTTAAAAAGTTTTGATTTTTATTAATAATATTAGAAAGATCATCCAATGAATTAGATGAATCTTTTAATTAATCAACAAACTCTTCAGTCGATTCTGATTCAAAAAATCTAGGAAAAATTTAGGAATTATTAGGTATTTTTTATTCGAATAATGTCTTCTCTATTAAAATAACAACTGTTCTATTGACAGTTAATTAATCAATAAAACGATCAATAAGTTTCTCATCAAATTTTTAGAAAACATCACGACCGTTCAAAATATTTTAGACTGAATATTATCTTAATCTTTTGGAAATTTCAACAATTTAATCAAAAATTGGCCTTTAATCTTGAAAATAGAAGTTATTGCTAGAAATATTTATGTATTCTTAATACCTTACAAAATTAACAGCTTGAAATTTAATTTGATTTATATAAGAATAAATGAAAGCAATTATATTATCATAATCTTGTAATCCAAACGTTGTGAGTTTTAAATTTAATGCTAGCATTGAAAAATCAGTATTATCAATTATTATTCCGACATCAAATTATGTTATATAATTCTAGAAATATAAATTGTATTTCAAGCTTCCTTATGATTAATCTTCTAGTAATTTTATTACATATTCTATTGGTTTCTCTTTATAATGTTTTTGGACTGGATCTAAATAAAATAACAAAATTAAATGTTATTCATTTATTTTTTAATTTATCTTTAGTCTGATAATTTAACCTAGTTTTTCATTTTAAAATATATTTGATGATTGTTTTTCTTCTAATAGAATATGATTATTTTGAATTTTATTAAATTCTTGTTTAGCCATATACTCTAATTTTTATAGATTTTCTTTTCCTATAATTACCAAGTTCATTATATTTGAAGAGTAATACTTTTTATAAAATGAATATATTTCATCGACTAAATTTATACCTTCTTTTTCTAATTACTATTTTATGTTTTAAATATTTCCAAAAATATCTTGACTTATTGGATGTTTTTAATCTTGAAAAATTTAAATAATATAAATTTTTTATGTATGTTATATTTTATTTTTTATTTAAATTAATATAAATAATTATATTTCATAAATTTTAATGAATTAATAATTAAAAATAATTTAAGTATATTAAATAATATTACTTGCTAGATTTTTCAAAATATAAGTGATTTTACTCTATATACTATTTTAATTAGTCTCAGAATTGGTAGAAATTTAATTAAGTTCATAATCAACAATAGCTTTATTAATAACACTATTCCTAAAAAATTCACTGAAAATTTCAAGAGCTTTTGGAAATTAATCATTATTAATCTGAAAATAAAAGCTAGTAGTTTAATAAGAAATAGAGCTTTAAAAAAATCCCTCATTATTAAAAAGGGTTTTTTAAAAAATAGGATAAACAAAATTGATGCTAGATTTCATAATGGTTTTTTCAACCAAATGTGCAATACCCTACAAACTTTTCTGATCCTAATAAGATCCAACCAAAACAGTCAATGCAGCAGCACTCTAGACACAATTAGGATCAGAAATCAATAATATTTTCATATCATTATAAAGATTGATCATTTTGTATTTCTTGAAATCAGTAATGGGAATTTCGATTACTTAGTTGATGTTTTTATTGCGTACAAAAAAGTAGCCAAAGAGCAAAAGGCAGATGACCAATATGGTTAAGGTCAAGAGGTATTTAATGTAAAGTATGCAGAATTATTTATCTTAAGATTTTAGCGATGAGGAATAAAAGGAGTTTTCATTTAGCATTTGCTTGAGATTGATGGAGCTGTTTAGGTCTGTTTGATTAGGATTTGGTTTTTAATGATGATAGCTTGTTAGGGAATCTGTTATTATGCTAGAAGCTTAAGAGGAACTATGATAATTCTGATTATTATTATTATTATTATCATAATTATTATGATTATCATTTTTTTTGATTTTATCTTCATTCATTTTTATTATTATTAATAATTATTTTTATAATCATTATTTATTATATTTATTATTATTTTTTTATATTTTTTTATATTTATTGTTAATAATTGTTAATTATTTTTATTTTCAATTATTATATTATTATCTAAATTATTTTCAATTAATTTAAGTTTGAATACTGGTTTATCTTATTAAATTTAATGATTACTCATAAATTAAAATAAAGCTTTTAGCATAATTAATTGTTTAATTTAATTATTAATCGTCCCAACAAATTTTGAATTGCCTGTTAAAAAAAATATATTCTTAAACTTAAGATTTAATTTACTACAATAAATTATTTTCTTTATTTTAATTTTTTTTTACAATATTATCTATTAGTTTTTGGATAGTATTAAAAGTGCTTTTTAATTATTTTTTTCTGTTATCAATATTCTACTATTAAAAACAATTTTTTTTCAAATAATCTTTAATCATTTCTCTAAATTAGATACTTGATAGTATAAGCTGAATATATTTCTAATTAAAAGTTTTACACTTTTATGAGCTTTTTAAATGCTTTTTATCAGGATGATAATAGCAATCTAAGCTTAAATTATTATTTTGGTGTTTTACAAACATATCAAAGTAAAATTGCTATTCTATTTGTTAGTATTCTTAGTTGTTTTTGTTTAGTTTTATTGATTTTTTCAATTTTTTTTCTTTTATTGTTCAGTCAATATAATTTTCTACTGAATTACAAAATATATGTACATTCAATGAAATTAAAGGCTTCTCTAAAAAACTTTAATTCTATTTCATTATTCCTTTGCTTTATTCTTCCAAATTGATATACTATTATTTAATTTTATGATTATTGATTTTCAAATTTTATTTTTTATTTTAGCTCATCATTTATTTATTAAAAATTTGGTTATTTTGTTTATTCATCTTAATATATTATTTAATCAATATTTTAGTTTATTTTATATTGCTCTATTGATTCAAAATTTTATATTTTTTTTTAAATTATTGACTATATTATATTTTATTCTAATGCACTTAATTATTATTATAAATTATCAGGAATATGATAAATATTTTTTAATATAAAATTATCTAGAATGTAAATAAGTAATTCTCTATTTAATTTAAATTTCTCTTAATTTTTTGCCATTTAATTAAGTTTTTGGTTTAATTCATCTGTAATAGATGTTTAATATTAAAACATTTTATAATAATTTTTTTATTAAATTATAAAATAATTTAAAATTATCTAATCAATCATAATTAATATATATAAAATAATAAATAAAATATAAATAATTTTCATAAATAAAAATAATAATATATCTAATAAATTTTATTTAATATAGATAGTAATATAATATAATTTTTTATTAATAATATATAAATAATAAAAAAATAATAAGAAATATATGATAATATCAATAAACTGAAGTATTTATAACCATGACATTATACTTCTAATTAGGAATAATATCAAGCCAATCTCCAGCTGAAACTGGCAACAATCCCATTTTACTCAATTTGTAAAGAGCAATAGCGACCATAACTCCTTAAATAGAAAGATAAATGAACTTGTAATACAGCAAAGATAGCCCCTTATTTTCATAAGGCTAATAAACATTGCTGATATTTAATAATCCTTTGACAGGAGTACTGAGGAAATTAAAGAGGAAAAAAATGGTGAAAATTGTAAGGTCATTGCCAATCATGTACATCATGAAAAGCATCATAAATATTTGTTGGCCTCCACTTATACTTAAATTATAAAGTTTTTTGTGTAATAAATCTAAATGTTCTTGCTAATTTTGCTGTCTTTCTTACGTTATATCAGATTCTACAAATGCGATATATCCGTAAGGTTCTTCTAACATTTTATTGTTTTCGTTATTGTTCAGATCAAACTAATATTTGATTTTGCTCATTTATTTATTATTATCTATAATTTATTATATTTATTTAAATGTATATTTATTTTATATAAATTTTATAACTTTCATATGAATAATCAAAAATAAAATGAGCAATAATCTATTAATATGGAAAATCTTAATAATGCTAATTTATAAGATTTATAAAACATAATAGATTAAAATAAGCTAAAAAAAATAGAATTCTAATAATAAGTTAATGAGTTGTAAATAAAAATTTAAGAGTAATAAAATGCTAATTTAATTTTGAAAAAATCAATTAAAAATATTGAGGATGAAAATAATAGAATTATATCTAAAATGGATGATTATCAATAGATAAATCAATAATGCTTTGAAAAGATAAAAGTAATATTAAATCAAATAATATAAAGGATTTAAAAATTTACTAATAAATAAAAGATAACAAAAATATTGAAATTTTAGATAAAATTATCAATATTTTAAAAAAAAGCTTAAAACATTCTTAATAAGGATGCTCTTTGACAATTATTCATTTGGCTGAAAATATTAAAAAAATAGAATATGAAAATAAAGAGCTGTATAAAGTTTCTTAGAAATTCATAAACGAGTAAAAATATAAGAGAAAATAAGTATTTTTTTATAGAATTATTTATTTAATTAAAGTTTTAAGAATTTGAAGAATTCAGATAATTTATTAAATAAAACAAATATAAATAATTGGAAGATATTCTAGATGAATTAAAAATAATAAGTAAATATTAATAAATAATTTAAGAAATTCAAAGTGAATTATTTAATAGAAGTGCTTAGGAATTTGAAGAAAAAAAACAAAAATTATAAATATTAAATAATAATTATAAGATTAATTAATAATAGAATAATGTATATTTTAATTTATATATTATTAGTTATAAATTAATTAAATGAAATAAAGAATAGAGTAACTAAAAGAATAATTAATTAATTTATAAGAAAAAAAATTTAAAAATAAAAGAAGTGTCCATGAATTAGAAACAGATTAAATTATCTTAAATAATAATATTGAAAATATATTAGATATAAAATAATAATAAGATTAAAGTTAAGAAATTTAAGAAAATAAAGTTAAAGAATTGATGAGTTAAAATAATATTTTAAATAAAACATAAAGTCAATTAGTTCTTTAATAATCATAATCTGCTTCATAAGACTTTTAATAATAAAATTTGAATAATTCTTTATAAAAAAATTAAACTGAATCAAATTTTTATTAAAATTCTATATAAAAATAAATTTTTGAAAATAAAATGAGTAAAAAACTAAGTAGTTCAAATTAGTTTTAGACGACTAATTTCACTAATAATAAAAATTATAACTCTTTATCAAATATTAAAACGATATTAAAAAGTTAAAATACTTAATAAATTAATAAATTCAATTATTATTCTTCAAATAATAATTACTGATTTATGTTTATTATTTTTATTTTATTTATTACATATTAAAAACTTTAAATATTTCAAAAATATATTATATAATTTTTATTTATTATTGAGTTTAAAATTAAGAGCAAAATTTATATTTTTAATCATAATTAAAATATTACATTTTTTATTATGAAAAAATATATTTTAATTTTTTTATCATGTAGCATTAATTTAAAATATATTAATTAAAACTATACTTATAGTAATTTATATAAGATAAATGATATATTTATGATAAAGTTAATCATCTTGTAAAGAATCTTCCATCTATTTAAGTTCTTACAAAACCTGGATTTGTGCTTTTGCTATGAATATCATTAATTACATATCTATTAATGGCTCCTTTATACTTAACTAGGTTTATTTTTCTAGTTTCTAGTAGATTTTTTTCTCGCAATTTATAAATGCTAGATAATAATGATTAATTTTTAAGAACTATTTCACTTTCTAAAACTATACTTTCTATTATTGGATTATTAAATGTAGCTTTTAAACTTGACTTTGTTTTTGAATTAAAATAAAGAGAATTTCTTAAATTATTCACTTCTTTTGTTTATTATTAATTGATTTTGTTTAATGATCTTTATAAGGTTTTTTGATTAATACTTGATTGGTTTAATTCTTTATCTAATGAAATTTATTAATCCAACTTTTATCTTATAGAACTTTTTTGTGATTAAAAACTAACTTATGATTAATTTTTATTGGCTTCTTCCATTTTTTATTTTTATAGTTATATATTATTATTTTTGATAGTTACAGTTTTTACTTCTTATATATTTTACTTAACAAATTATAAAAATATTTTAATAAGAAAATTAGAATATGTAAGATAACAGCCAAATATAAGAAAGTTTTTAAAATGCATAATAATAAGGTTTGTAAGCACATAAATTTAAATTTAAAATATTATTGTAAAACGTAGTAATTAATATTAAATTCGATTGTCAAGTATAAGTATAAATTAAAAGAGGTAAATAATAATAATATAATAAAAGGTAATTAAAAATTTGAATCAAACCAAATATAATTATAAAATGGAGAATCAATATTTAATTAAGAATTTGAATTTATATAAAATATTTATTATGATATTGCTTAACAGATATTTATGGAAAAAAAAATTAAATTTACAGTAATTTTAGTAACCAGTAAAGGAAGTAAATAAGCTGGATTAATTGAATTAGATTTATCTTATTATGTTTAAAATAAATAAAATTCATATATTTAATCTCTTTTTTTAGATAAATGTCCTGATAAAAAAGCAAAAATAGAATTTAAAATTTTGTTAGAATATGTTGAAAAAATAAATTTAATAGATGATATAAGGTATAAATAAATTTAAATAAAAATTTAAGTGAAAGTGTAGCAAAATCTAGTATGATTTATTAGTAAATAAATAATGAAGACTTAAATGCAATTAATTAAGAATAATAAATAAATTATAAAAATGAAAATTAAGAATAAATATAAATAAATATTAATAGCTAATCAGAATAATAAAATTTAAAATTAAACATGTAAGAAAAAGAAATAAAAGATTTACAAAAGGAAAATAATGATTATAAAGAAAAACTTGATAATCATAAATAAACTTCTAATAATTAAGTAAATTAGATTAATGAATTAAATTAAAAAATAGAAATTTTGAATAAATAATAAA
>Ga0315908_10003891_pt1 | contig 10826 bp, 11 predicted proteins | sample LakEriMetagenome_12_FD_203520 | JGI IMG/M metagenome (GOLD analysis project Ga0315908, IMG submission 203520) | Freshwater fungal communities from buoy surface, Lake Erie, Ohio, United States - Buoy 4 MA124 | ecosystem: Environmental > Aquatic > Freshwater > Lake > Lake biofilm | place: USA...
AGTCGCATCAATCTGCTCATATAAGTCCTTAATTGGCTGCTCAAATTCTAAAAACTGTCTATTTGGATATACTGGCATAAGCTTAGTTTGGGTTGTAAAAATAATACAACCATTTTTAATAAAAGATTTGTTTAAAAAACTTCTTTACCCTTATCTTTGCAACCCGTAAATAGGAAACTAGGTTCGGAGTTCTTGGATCGGTAGTTCAGTTGGTTAGAATGCCGCCCTGTCACGGCGGAGGTCGCGGGTTCGAGTCCCGTCCGGTCCGCAAAAGCCCTTAACTTTCAATGAGTTAGGGGCTTTTTCGTTTGAAATGTAAGTATACAAAAAAAGACCCTTATTGCTAAGGGCCCTTTTTCGTATTTTTTATAAACTCAAACTTTATTTCTTTGGCGCCATTGCATCAGCTACTAAGCCAGTTGCATCAAAAAATTGGTCTTCTTCAATAATTTTATGATCTGCATTTAATTTAAACACTGAATAAAACTTGTTATTGTATTTATGACCATTGATAATTGATTCAGATTGCCAATTTACATAAGTTCTGACACCTGTACCATCTGGCTTAAATGTTGTAGTATCCATACCTGGTAAAGTTAATCCGATATTTGCTTTAATATCCTTAAGTATGGTATGAAAACTAGCAAGTCTCTCTATCCATTGTGCCTTAGTATAAGCTACAGTATCATTAAATCCAGGTCCATAAATTTTAACAGTATCAGAAACATAAGTTCCAAATTCAGCTAAGTCATTTTTTGCAAATGCTTGTAATGCCGACTTTACAACTTTTGCATTTTCGTTAAATTCAGAGATGCTAGCTTCATCAGAATTAGTACTAGTTGTTGCTTGTGGATTTGTACAAGCAAATAATGAAATGGCAGTAGCCATTACTAAAATTGTTTTTTTCATAATTTTTTATTTTTTTAAACCTAATTGTATTGTAATATTATTTCATCAATTTATCAAATTCCTTTGTATCGTAAATCGGCCACTCAGTGACTAATTTGCCATCTTTAATAGTGAATGAGTTAAATAACAATGTTTTGCTTGTAGCGCCTGACTTTGTTTTCCAAGATAAATTAAACCAAGCATGACCATATTTACTTCCATCAGCCATAGTAACTACTTCATAAATACTATTCTCAATTGTTACATTACCATCCATGTTTTCTCTGCTTTTCTTAAATGAATCAATGTAAGAAGACACTTTTCTCACAACTGTTGTGTCTGTAGTTACAGCCCAAGTATTGTGCACAGAAATTGCTGTATCAGCAAAACAAGATAAATAATCATCCCAATTACCAATTGCCCATGATTCAGCAGCTTTTTTCATTAATTCAACATCTGGACCTTCGGTAGTTACTGAAGTAGTTCCTGTGGTGGTTTCAACTTTGTTTTCGGCTGGAGTTGAACATGCAAATAATGCGATAGCTAGCATTGCTACTAAGAATGTTTTTTTCATGATTTTTTTAAGTTTTTTACGTTATAAATATATGTATCATTTTGATACTAAAAAATATTTTAGAGCACCAAAAGGGACACTATTTTAATCGAACCTTAAATTATTGAAAAAATGAACGTTACCAACTAATTAACCTATAAATATGTTCCATTTTATGGAATAGGAACATTTTAGGGCTAAGCATGCATCAACCTAAATGTCAAATTGATACGTAACTGCTTAATGCGCGTTGTCTTGGGCAGGGCATGATACCAATGCCCTTGTATAGCACCCTTCATATCTAACAACGAACCATTTTCTAGTTCAATGTCTAAACGTTCATTGGTGGTAGCATGCTTAAAGGCAAACTTACGAACGGCTCCAAAACTCAAAGAAGCAATGGAGGATTCTGGGATAATTTCTTTTTCATTGTCTCTATGCCATCCCATGCCCTCCTCCCCTTTATGGTATAAATTCAGTAAACAGGCATTATAAGTCGCCCCGGTGATGGCTTCTACTTTCTGTTTAATCTCAAGCAATGTATCCGTCCACTGTAACCCTAATTTTTTGACCCCTGCATAGGTATAGGTTATGCCAGCATCTGCATACCAAGCCACTTTTCGTTTGGTCATGATTTTTTTACCAAACATCACCACTTCATCCTGCTTCCATGGAATGGTATCCAATAATTCCTTACACATTTGATTCGCCTCCTTTTCATTAAATACAACCCCATGGTAGATGGCAATACCATCTTTTGGTAATAGGTTTTCTGGTTCAAATAGTAAGGGCATGTATCAATAAATTATTTTAAAGTCTGCAGGATCCATTTTGGATTTGTTGCTTCTGGCTTATATTGACCAATTACTTTAATTGGTTTTTTTGCTATGAATTCTGTTGATTCTGAACTATCAATTAATTTTATTCGGTACTTTTTATTATAGACAATCCCCTTTGGAGAACTTAATTTCTTATACAAATATTTCATGTAATGTTCCGGCACCAAAGATTTAATGGTATTATACCTTGATGGCAAGTTTACGCCTATTGACATCGCTACTTCATCCAACATATCGATACAATTCAATAGTAAAGTAAACACAGGTGGATCTGCTGTCCATCTTTCCACTACTGTTTTTGCTTCATAAAAAGCTGCTTCATCTACAATAAAATACAAATCTCCATTTGGAGGGATATGTCTTAAGCAATTAGAATCATTTTTAACTACGCCGATTGGAATTGGAATGTTGGCAATTCTTTTTGGATAGTACCCATATACTTTGAAATCTTTTTTTTCAGCATCGGGTTGATCTTGTTGATACAGCATCACAAAAGCATGACCAGTGAAGCTATCATTCCTAATGGCCAATCCTACAAAATATTTTTTGTTAGATGTATCTGACCTTAGATCTATTTCAAGTTTTTGTGCACTAATATGGTAATTAGAAAAAATTAAAAATATGCCTAAAAAAGCCAGCTGCTTCATAAAAATGAATTTCCTTAGTTTTATCACGTTTTGCTTAGATAAATTTGAACCAAAGGTAGTAACATCGTATGTTTTTTTAACAATACTGCAAGATATTTTATAACTTTAAAATCTATTCTAAACGCAGTACCAACACTTTAAGACATCTATGAGTTCAAATTTTATACGTATTACAGAATCAGACTCTAACTATAACCATATTGAAAATTTCAGTACCACTGAGATTTTACGAAATATCAATGCTGAGGACAAAAAAGTAGCACAGGCTGTAGAAGCAGTTATTCCAACAATTGAGGTTTTGGTAGATGCCGTTGCGGATAAATTATTAAATGGTGGACGCCTATTTTATATTGGTGCAGGGACGAGTGGCAGACTAGGTTTAGTGGATGCAAGTGAATGCCCTCCCACTTTTGGGGTACCTAATGATTTAGTGATTGGGATGATAGCAGGAGGACACCAAGCCATGTTTCAGGCAGTTGAAAATGCCGAAGACGATATGGATCAAGCTTGGAAAGATTTATTGGACTATGATATTAGCAAGCTAGATGTGGTAATAGGTATTGCTGCAAGTGGCACAACGCCTTATGTGATTGGTGGACTTCAAGCTTGTAGAGAACATCAAATTACAACAGGAAGTATTAGCTGTAATTTAAATAGTCCAGTATCTGCCCATGCCGACTTCCCTATCGAAGTGGTGGTGGGTCCTGAATTTATTACTGGAAGCACGAGAATGAAAAGTGGTACTGCACAAAAAATGGTACTCAATATGATTTCAACTGCGGTCATGATTAAGCTTGGTCGCATCAAAGGAAATAAAATGGTCAATATGCAGTTAACGAATCAAAAATTATTTGATCGTGGTGTAAAAATGATTATGGATGAATTAAAAATAATTGATACAGCAAAAGCAACTGAACTTTTAAACGAATATGGATCTGTGAAAAAATCCATTGAGGCTTATCAATCAAAATAAATACAACTTACAAAGGGAAACTTACCTTCCCCATAGTGATCGGAATTTTAGTGGCATGTCCTCCAGCAAATAATGGCGTTCCAGCAACTGCTTCATTGGCTAGCAAGGCAAACAAGATGGCTTCCTTCGCATCTGGGTTGATGCCTAAAACTTCGGAAGAATATAAAGTTGCATTAGGTAATAAAGTCTTTAAATGCGCCATAAGCACAGGATTGTGCATCCCTCCTCCACTGCTATACATATTAAATTTTGATCCCGTAGGAATACTAGATTGAATGCATTCTGCAATGGTTTCTGCAGAAAAACGGTTCAAAGTAGCCATCACATCTTGTGGCGACAAGTCTTCTGTATGACTTGCTAGTTGTGCTTTAGCTAAAAAATCTAAATTGAATAATTCTGGACCAATTGTTTTTGGTAATGCTAAAGAAAAAAATGAATGTGCTTTTAATTCGGATAATAAAGCTGCATTGATTTTTCCAGCACCTGCAATTGCACCATCATGATCATAAGCCAATGGTGCAAAATGCGTTCTTATATAGGCATCCAATAAGGTATTACCGGTGCCTGTATCTGTTGAAAATACTTGATCTAAATTACATCCTGCTGCCAAGTAAGTAAAATTGGCTATTCCACCCATATTTAATAACAACCTATTTTCGGTTGGATGACTACATAAAAGATAATCCCCGTAAACTGCTAATGGTGCGCCCTCTCCTCCTGCTGCAACATGTTTTTGTCTAAAATCACTTAGGGTTAAAATGCCTGTTGTGACAGCGATATGATCCCCATCTCCAATTTGTAAAGTCGCAGGATCATATTCAGAATTAGGATGTAAAGATTTTGGTGCGTGGTAGATGGTTTGTCCATGACTAGCAATCATGTCTACCGCTTTTGGCTCAATCTTCCATGAGGACAAAGCATCTAAAACCATCTTTCCATGCTGCTTGCCAACCCATGCATTGAGTAAACAAAGTGTTTCCAATGCAACCATTTCTTTTGAAAAAATACTTAAAATCTTTTCTTTAAAATCGTTGGTATAAGCAACTGTTGTAAAGGCTTTTAATTCAAATTTGGTATCCCTTCCAGCCCCTGTAATGGAACACAATGTAACATCTAATCCATCCATCGAAGTCCCACTCATTAATCCAATCACCATACGTTCTGGCTTTGAAGCAACCTTCACTAAATTTTCGATGTTTTGATGCATTTGGTAGATCGTTTATCCTCCTCAAGATACTAAAGACAAGGCTTAATTCAAACTAGTTAAAAGTTTTTCACACTCTTGTAAGTCAATCATTTATACCCCTTAATCCACTTAACTTTGCCTCATAAATATTTTGTATGCTTAAAGTAGGTGTTTTTGGTGTGGGACATTTAGGAAAATTTCACTTGAATAACTGGAAGCAGATTCCAACCGTAGAAATAGTTGGTTTTTTTGACCCAAACGAAGAAGCTGCTACCGAAATAGAAAAAACCTATGGCATTAAAAGATTTATGAATGAAGCCGAATTAATTTCCGCTGTAGATGCCATTGATGTGGTCACTCCTACGCATTTGCATTTTCCGGTTTGTGAATTAGCCATTAAAATGGGGAAACATGTGTTTGTAGAAAAGCCCATGGCCAACACCATCGAAGAAGGTAAGAAAATCATGCATATGGTTAAAGAGGCCAATGTAAAATTGCAAGTGGGTCATGTGGAAAGGTTCAACCCTGCATTTACTGCATTGAAAAACGAAACATTAAACCCACTCTTTATCGAAGTGCATCGCTTGGCGCAATTCAATCCAAGAGGAACCGAAGTGAGTGTGATTTTGGATTTAATGATTCATGATATTGACATTATTTTAAGTATAGTAAAGAGTGATGTAAAAAATATTTCGGCAAGTGGTGTGGCTGTTTTAACTGATACACCTGATATTGCCAACGTACGTATAGAATTCAACAATGGTTGTGTGGCGAATCTAACAAGCAGCAGAATCAGTATGAAAAAAATGCGTAAAATTAGACTCTTTCAAAAAGATGCTTATATCGGTATTGACTTTTTGGAGAAAAATACAGAAATCATCAGGTTAAGATTACCTGACGAGGCGGATGCCTTTTCTTTTGACATAGAAACACACCAAGGCACTAAAACCATTTCTATCTCTAATCCTGTGATAGAAGAAGGGAATGCCATCTTAAGTGAGTTGACTAGTTTTGTTGAAGCAATAGAAAACGACGGACCTACAGTGGTGAATGAAATTGATGGTTACTTAGCAATGGAAGTGGCGCATCAAATATTGGACAAAATAAGTAAGTCCGCTTCGGTCGTGAATCAGTCGGCAGACTAATCTTTAGATGCTCTTTTTGCTAAAATATATTCAGCAATCGCTAAGTCCAATGGCCTTGTAATTTTGATGTTTTCATATTCCCCATCAATCAAATAAACTGCTGTACCACTTGCTTCTAAAACATTGGCTTCGTCTGTAAAGGCTGGTTGATAGGCTTGTGCAAAAGCTTTAAGTAATAATGCTGCATTGAAAGTTTGTGGTGTCTGAATCATCATCACATTTTCACGATTCACAACATGATGCTTTTGACCTTCCAAAACTCTAATGGAATCTGTAGAACTAACAGCAGGTATGGCAGATCCTTTTTTTAAAGCTTGCTGATAACAACGTTGTATCAATGCTGGTGTTAACAAGCAACGTACTGCATCATGCACAAACACAATAGCATCAAGCGCTACATGAGCCAATCCATTTTTAACCGATTGAAAACGCGTTTCACCTCCAGCAGTAAATTGAACATGCTGGGTTAAACCACTTAATGCAATTAAATCTTTTCCTTCCTGAATATAATCTGCTGGTAATACAATTACAAAATCAATATCGGCAAACGCAGCTATAAATTGGTTTACCGTGTGCAATAAAATAGATTTTCCTTCAATTTCTAAAAATTGTTTAGGTAATGTGGTGCCCATTCTTTGACCAGTTCCGCCGGCTACGATGATGGCTGTTTTTTTCATGCGCTGTTCTACGAATGGGATGTAACTAATAATTTCTTCACTTCGGCTGCCAATACATTTTTGTCAATTGGAGCGGTACCCACTAACTCACAAACCAATCCGCCCGCTATGTTGGCTATTTCTGCTGCCAATGCCATGTCCTTTGAATAGGCATATACCAAGGAAGCCACAGCAATCACCGTATCTCCAGCACCACTCACATCTGCAATGTTGCGAATATGTGTTGGAATTAATTGTTCCTTATTTTCTTGCGCATAATACACCCCATGCTCCGATAAAGTAATAAATGAAATGGTATGGTTCAATGCTGCTTTTAATGCTTGGTGCACTTGATGCATGTTTGCAAGATCCACTCTTGGTATCTCCATTTTTAAACCCTCTTTTACTTCTTTTAAATTAGGTTTAAAGAGCGAACAATATTGATATGCTAAGAAATTCTTTTGCTTTGGATCCACCGCTGTTGGAATGCCTTTTTGATTGCAAAATGCTATAATCGATTGAATGATTTCTGGAGTTAAAACACCTTTATTGTAATCCTCTAAAATAATGAGTGCGGGTTGTTCTTTTTCTACGTAGGCGTAAAAATGATCTAAGATTACTTTTGACTCTGTCTCATTTATGTCGTGGGTGTTTTCATGGTCTAAACGCATCATTTGCTGATTACGTCCCATGATCCTCACTTTATTAGTTGTCACCCTAGATGCACTTGAATGAATGTATTGCGTATCGATCCCCTCTGCTTTTAAAAGCGTATTTAATTCATCCCCCTCTGTGTCTTTACCAACTAGAGCAAACAATGTAGTAGGAGCTCCTAAAGCCCTTAAATTCAATGCTACATTGGCTGCGCCACCTACCCTTGTTTCCTTACGTTGAAGGGACACAATCGGCACGGGAGCTTCGGGTGAAATACGATCTACACTACCCCACCAATAGGTATCCAACATGATATCGCCTACTACCCCAATTTTAGTGGTAGCAAATCCTTCAAATAATTGATTGAAATGATTGATATCCATCATTTACGATGCGTTTTTTTGATTGCGCAATGCCAAATAATACAATGGCACACCTAACAGGGTAATGATTAAACCAGGCCATGTAAAATTAGGTTTGTAGATGATTAACAAAACACAAAAGCAAGTACCCATTAAAAGATAAATAGCAGGTAAAACTGGATAACCAAATGCTTTATATGGTCTTTCTAATTCTGGTCTTTTTTTACGAAGTATGAAGATGCCAATAATTGTAAGAATATAAAATATCACTACAATAAAGGACACCATGTCCAATAAATCTCCATACCTACCACTTAAGCAAAGTAAACCTGCTACAATACATTGTGCCCAAAGTGCCCAAGCTGGAACTGCATGCTTATTTAAAGTGCCTGCCTTTTTAAAGAACAATCCATCCTGTGCCATGGTATAGTAAACCCTTGCGCCTGCAAGAATCAATCCATTATTACAACCAAATGTGGCAATCATAATCATGATAGCAATCACATAAGTACCAATATTACCAAAAATAGCATTAGATGCAGCTACTGCCACACGATCCGCAGGAGCATTGGCAATCTCATTTAATGGTAGCACACTTAAGTACATCAGGTTGGCCGCAATGTAAATGACAGTTACAATTAAAGTGCCTAAAAAAAGACTCAACCCAATATTTCGTTTTGGATTTTTTATTTCCCCTGCAATAAATGTGACATTGTTCCATGCATCACTACTAAAAATAGAACCTACCATCGATGCTGCTATAGCACCTAAAATAGCCACTCCAAAAATGGGTGTTGTACTATTATCTGATGCAATTGTTTTCATCTCCCATGCGTTTGCCCAATTGGCATCCCAGATACTTGCTTTAGATGCTAACAAAAAACCAAATCCTATCAACCCAAATAAGGAAGCTAATTTAGTAATGGTGAAAGTAGATTGTATCATTTTACCGCCCTGCACACCTTTGGTGTTAATATAGGTGAGCAGGATAATAGTGGCAATGGATAAAATTTGTGCAGGATATATTTTTAAAAAACCAATTTGCATTAAAATATTTGCATCTGTCATTTCTAATGAAGGAAAAAAGTAACCTGCAAATTTACTAAAAGCCACCCCCACAGCAGCAATCGTTCCGGTTTGAATGACTGCAAAAAAACTCCAGCCATATAAAAATCCTAACAAAGGATTATAAGATTCTTTTAAGTACACATACTGCCCACCCGCTTTTGGAAACATTGCACTCAACTCACCATAGCTTAGTGCAGCAGTTAAGGTCATGAATCCAGTAATCAACCACACCGCCACCAACCATCCAGCAGATCCTACGTTCCTTGTAATGTCTGCACTCACAATAAATATGCCCGAACCAATCATGCTTCCGGCAACAATCATGGTTGCATCAAATGCAGATAAACTTGGTTTAAATTCGGTGTTATTTTCTGACATTATTTTTTGTATTCAGCGTTAAGCCCTTTGACAATATCTAAAGTGATATCGTAAGTTGTGTCCTTGTAATACATCAAGTCTGAGTTACTAGAAAACACATAGGCAAATTGCTTATCCTTATTGTACTTTAAAATATAAGCTTCTATTTTCTTTTTTACTTCTTGTAACTTTCTGTAACTCTCCTCTTGTAATGCTTGAGATAATTGCTGCTCTGTATTCGCGTAATTTTTTTCTAATTGCTGTAACTCTTGTTGTCTTGCAACAACTTCTCCTTGAGATAAATATTGGCCATTCTTTTGAAGATCTTGGTACTTAGCAGAAAACGCATTCTTAAGGGCTGTCAATTGCTTTGCATTTTCCATATCTTTTAATTGCAATGCATCTTTCACATCTTTAAAAAAGACATAGTTATTTTGAATAGAATCTATTTCAAAATAAGCAACTTTGGTTCCACCTGCTGCTTGCATCGTAGCTTGTTTACTTGTAGTCGCACTACCACTAAAATGCAATACATACAAAATAATGATGGCCAAAGCTAAAACACCATTCACCGCCCAATTAATTGACTTCATTTTGAATTATAATTTATTTGATTGTAGACAGATTGCCCTACCCTATAAAAATAAGTAAAATAAATAAATCAACCTTGTATTTAAAGCATAAAAAAAGCAGGAAATAGAACTATTTCCTGCTTTTTAACAAAATCAAATAAAGCGCTTATTCCTCCTCATCAAAGCTCATCGCCTCGCGAGTTGTAGCCAACACTTCATATTCTTCCTTACTTCCTACTATCAATTTTTCAAAATCTTTTTGACCAGTACCTGCAGGAATTAAGTGACCTGTAATTACGTTCTCTTTTAATCCAAGCATTAAGTCCACTTTGCCTTGAATAGCAGCCTGACTCAACACTTTTGTCGTCTCTTGGAATGACGCTGCCGAGATCCAGCTTTGTACACCCAAAGATGCTTTAGTGATACCTAATAAGACTGGACGTGCTGTAGCAGGTTTCGCATCGCGCACTTCTACTACTTTCTTGTCTGCACGCTTTAAGATAGAATTCTCTTCTCTTAATTCACGAACAGTTACAATTTGACCAGCTTTAAATTTAGCACTTTCACCACCATCAGTCACTACTTTCTTATCATAAATACGATCATTCTCCTCGATAAAGTCAAAACGATCTTCTAAATCTTCTTCTAAGAACTTAGTATCTCCAGCATCCACAATCTCTACCTTCTTCATCATTTGACGTACAATCACTTCAATGTGTTTATCATTGATCTTTACACCCTGTAAACGATAAACCTCTTGGATTTCATTTACAACGTATTCTTGTACAGCATAAGGACCTCTGATAGCTAAGATATCTGCTGGTGCAATTTGACCATCTGATAAAGGAGAACCTGCTTTAACAAAGTCACTATCTTGAACCAAGATCTGACGTGTTAATGGCACTAAGTACTTCTTCACCATACCA
>Ga0315908_10003893_pt1 | contig 10825 bp, 11 predicted proteins | sample LakEriMetagenome_12_FD_203520 | JGI IMG/M metagenome (GOLD analysis project Ga0315908, IMG submission 203520) | Freshwater fungal communities from buoy surface, Lake Erie, Ohio, United States - Buoy 4 MA124 | ecosystem: Environmental > Aquatic > Freshwater > Lake > Lake biofilm | place: USA...
AATATATTCTAATTTCAATAAGATTTTTTAATAATTATTCAAATAAAAATAAAATTGTTATCTAAAAACATCAAATAAAATAATAAAATTTAAATAAACTACTTATGTGTATGAATTAACATATAAGATAAGGCATATATATTTAATTTATATTAATCATATAAAACTATTAGATCATTTATCAATTTAACTAATAAAATTAATAATTATAAATGGATTTATTAAATTTATTTATTTAAATCAAATCTAATTAATCAATCAACAAATCAATCAATGTCTTTTCTTCTGATTAAATTCTTCATCTTCATCATAATAATTATCTACTAAAAAAATAAACAAATAAATAAATAAGTATACAAATAAATAAAAAAAAATATATAAACAAGAAAATTAAAATTACCATTAGATACACCTGTATATCTATTTCCAACACTTCCAGAATTAACTCTGGCATAAGAAGGATCTTGATTATTAAAATAAAGTCTATTTTGATTTTGTCCCTGTCCATAACCATAATAATTAGAATTCATTGATTTGAATTCTAATAGCTCAATATCAAAGTCATATTCGATAGCGGCCTCTGGTTGAGTTGAGTCAGGTTCAAAACTCCAATTTTTCTCAGTATTACATTTTGTTAAAACACAAAGATTCTTAACTGAATAGCATGGGACAAAGGTACTAATAGTGTCACAAGGAATAAATTCATTTGGTTTAGTTTCCTCATTTAAGTTTGTTAAGAAAATTTTCAAATTAACATTTACATCTCTACTGCAGGCTAAAATAAAATAAGATAAATTAAAATTAATTAATAATTTTGTTTTTATTCCTATTGAAAAATAATTTACCATTAAGTGCAACATATCTAATAACATTATGAGTGTTTTCATTTACTACATTCTTATTTTCTAAGACAAATTTCTTGTTACTTTGCTGTAAGACAGTAATAAGTCTTTTAAAGAATTCTTTTTCATTTGCTATTTTAGTTTGGTAATTAGCAACTACATAAGCATCATCCTTATTTTCAAATGTATCTTCTTTATCTAAATTAATTTATTTAAATGAATTTTAAATATGATTATGGAAAATTACCTTCCTCTTGACAAGGAGCGTCATCCATATCATTGAATTCAATTACTTTTGATGTATAGTAATCTACTTTGAAAATATAGACACCTTCATTAGAATATATTAATTCATATATTTCCCTTTTGATATCTTTGTGATAATATTTTCCCAAGAAAGAATTAAATCCTGTAATTATAACTTTATCCATTTGATTGCTTAATAGATCATTTAGATGTGATACAATAATTTTTAATTCATCAAGGTAATTATTCTCCTTTCCTGATCTTTTTCCATTATTAATTAAAGTAATCCCATAATTAATATAACTATAGTAAAATTAAATATGTTATAATAAAATAAAATTAAGAATTTAAATTTACTCTGTAGTATTAACTTCCTCAGAATTGAAATTTCTTATATATTTTAAAAGATATAGATTAGTCCTAGCGGCAGTCAAGATCATAAGGAAAACTTCTATTAAAATTTTTTCACGATATTTTATTGAAAAGATTTTTTTCATTAAACAAGAAGTATTTTTAATATTATATAATCCTCGGATATCAATGAATTTTCCTTGATTTTCTCTTATCAAATTTATACCAAATAAGGTTAAATTGGATTTATAAGAAGGCTCCTCTATTATTAATTGAGGATATCCAAGTAAAATATTGAATCTTAAAATTTGATGATCATCTTCAATTTCTATTATTTTTAAAATGCATTTAACTAGTTTGAAAATTTCATTTTCATCATAACCAGTTATATCATCGATAAATTTAGTAATTTCCAAACAAGATAATTTTGTAAATTCGTAGTTATTATGGTTTAATTTAATAAGCAAATCACAGAAAATTTCTTGGGAGGATTTATAAATCATTTTCAAAAATGATGGATGTTTGATGCATTTAATATCTCTATCTGAGAACTTGGAATCTATATCTAAATCTTCTTCCCCTGAGGTTACAGAAAGGAAGATATTATAAATTAGTTCTATTAAAGGAAGAGGATTGTTAATATTTAATCTTCCATAATCCCAATTCTCTCCTTCTCTTGATAAAGTATCTTGATAGCAAGGACTTTCTTTTCCAATGAGGAAAGTAATGAAAATAAATATATATTCTTTTTCGGATAAAAATTTTATAATATCGTTTGAGATATTTGCAATTGATTTAATAAGCTTTTTTTTATTTAATTATTATATAAATATAAAAAATTTATTTTATTTATAGCTTACATATAATAAAGGATATGTTCTATTAGTGAGCTTTGAATTAATTTTAGGGAAAAATCCTAATAAGATTTCAAATAATTTTCCCGCGTTATAAGATAATTCTTCTATGTTTGAAATATCTTCATCTTTTCTTCTTAAATAATCCATTATATTATTAGAATTAATTTGATAGGCTTTGTTGAAGGTGTCATAAATTAATTCACAATGAGTTGATACTATTGCGCTACTTTCATGGAATAGACAATCTTGTAAACATTTAGGATTATCAATAATATATTTAACAAAGGTATTTATTCTAAATTTATTATCGCCTAATAAAATCACAAATTTATCTTTTGCTATTTTCAATAACTAAATAAATTGATTTAAATAAATATAAATATATTATTTTCTTACCTTCTCCTTATCCTTATTTGATAAAATATTAAATATAAAATTGATAAAAGAAATAACTATTCTATCACAAATTTCCTCACTGCTGTCTTTATTTTTACTTATAGCTTCATCGAGAAGGTTTATAACCTTTTCGAAGAAATTAGAAGAATTTTGATCTGACATATTTTGATGTTTTTCTAATTGATTATTATCTTCTATAATTTCCAAATAATATTTTTTAGGCAAACGTCTTTCAATTTCAAAGAATGGAATATATTTATAATATTCATTTTTTGAATTATCATAAAAAATTGAATTGAAGATTTTTTGGTTGCTATCTTTCTCTGTTGATTTGCCCAAATGATACATTAAATCATAATTTTTTTTAATAGAAGTTTCTTGTTCTTCTTTATAGGAAATTAGATTAGTTTGATTTGCTTCTTTTTCATTGCTGATAATTTTAATTGGGCTTTTTACTCTTCTTTCATAAACAAGCATATATGCCGATTGTATACTTTCAAAATTTGTTTTGAAATTCCAATTTATATTATCAGATTCTCCATTTTCTAATTTTCCTCCAAAGCATTCTTCCTCAAGTTTTGAAATACTAAATAAATTAAGAAAATTATTAAAATTTTAAAAGAATTAAATTTACGCAAATTTGCTTATTCTACTGTCATTAAATTTTAACCAGCTTTGTGTATGATTTTCATTTTTTGGATCATAAGTCATCTCGCTTTCATTTCCATTTCTTACAGTATTAATATAAGAGAAATAATGTCCTGCATCGGCTGAACCTATATGAATATTAACTCCGACTAAATGATATTCATAATAATCATCATTTCTGAAATATATTTCTTCAGTTTCAAATAAGGAATCTTTTGTTCCTTCATTATTTTCATTTAAATTTGCATTTCCGTGTTTTGCTGCATTTTTTCTTGCCATTTCTTCAATTGTATAATTCTTCAAATTCAAAACTTTGGGGAATTCTAATCTAGAATTAATCTTTTCATTTCTATCAATTTCATAATTGTAAAAGATTCTTTGCAAATGTACAATTAAAGTATTTGGTAAATCACTTAAAACATTTCTTTTAGTAATGGTAACTTTTTTCTTACAAGTATCACAATTGAAATCATCGATTTTTTCTGGAGATATATATTTATCCAAAGAATCATAAATAGTTTTCATATTAGAAACTTCTAGTGAAAGGAAAAACATATCTTCATATCTATTTTTTGATGTGCCGCATCCATCTTCACAAACTAACTGAGAGCAACTTTTTCCTCCGAAAACTGAATGCATCAAATATTTATAATCCGTGGGCTTTAAGGCAAATTCAATTTTATCAAGGAATCTAGACAAAAATTCCTGAGCATCTTGTTGAATACTAGTATTTGTTGGATTTCCATCCCAATCCTTAAATGAAAAGCAAAAACCTTCAGGATTGTAATCCTCTCTATTACTCATTTCTAAATAAGAAAACATTCTTTGGATTTGATGGAATGGATTATCATCGACGTTTAAATTATTATTCATATCAGGTTCAATTCCATCATCTACTTGTAAAATTCCTCTTCTGAATGTTGGTGACATAAAGAATTGTTGTAGCATAGAATTCATATAGCAAATGCACCCCAAGTTTTTAAGTCCAACGTGATCTTCGACTTTTCTGCTATTGAAATTATAGAAATTATATCTTGCCATTTGATTATTATTGTTATTATTATTATTATTATTTTCATTATTTTCTTTTTCTTCTTTTTCTTTTTCATCTTCAAGAATATTTACCTGGAAAAATTTCTCAAAATTTTTAATACTATTATTAAGCATTGATAAAATAAAATTAAAACAAGAATTTCTAATTTTTTGATTTGTATTTCTATTGTCTTTATGATCATTGAATTTATCAGGATTAATAAATTTCAATTTATCCAATTTTTCATTAAGTGCTTTATTTGATTGCTTAAATAGTATTTTTGTCATAATATCTTGTATAAGGTTAAAATTAGTTGAAATTTTTTCTTTCATATCTGTGATATTTTCTACAACCTTAGAGAGAATTTTTAAATAACCCAAAAATATTTCATTTTTTAAATTAACGTTATTAAGATTATTGATATCATCGCTAATGGTTTTTGATAAATTATGTAAAAATTCATTAGGAGAAAGGCTTTTGTCTTGTACTAAATTTTCAAATAGTTCCTTATTTGATAAATAAATTTCAAATAAATTAGAGAAAAATTCGAATAATTCTGTTACATTTAAATTAGAATTATCATTACTATTTTTATTATTTAACGAATTTGAATTTCCTTGTTGTAAATGGAATTTATTTGGATCATAATTTTCTATTGAATTTATAAACTTAAATAAATCGTAGAATAAAAATGAAACAAGGTCGAATTTTTTATAATGAGTTAAAATTTTTGCTAATTTTATAAGAGAATAACAGTATTTTTCCCTTATAGATAAAGATTTATTTAACAAACCATGTAAACAAAGTTTTGAAAAATCTTCTTTTTTTTCTTTTAAGATTAAGCTTTCAATTTCTTGACCTTGTTCAGAAAACCCTAATAAAGCACAAAATAATTCAAATGAATTTTCTAAAATATCAGCATCTTCATTTCCTATTTTTTGCTTAGAATTAAAATTGATTAGTAAATCAATTAGATTTGTTATTAATTGAATGCTATTTAAAGAAGATAAAATAATTTTTCCAAGATCTCCTTCGAAAACTTTTTCTAGTAAATTAGTATCTAATTGAGATGATTTTCTTCTTGAAAGTTCATTATTTAATTCTTCATTTTCTTTTTTAATAGACTCTTTTCTGCTTAAATTTGTGCTTTCATTATCTAAATAATTCATTAATTCTTCTTGCTCGTTATTATTAAGATTATTTTCTTTTGATTGTTTTTTCTTTACAGAAGGAAAAACATCTCCAATTGTATCTTGTTTATCTTTTGAATTTGTCATTTTTATTGAGTTAATTAATAAATTAACTTCTTTGAAAATTTCGAATCTATTTAAGGATCCATTATAAAAAATGCGAATTATTTTTAATAAAAATTGTATGCAAATTTTATTCATCAAAGTAGTCTCGATATCATTATTTATATTAGAATATTCAACCAATTTTATATGTAATATCTAAATATTGTAAAATGCGATAAATTATTAAAAATTTTATTTTATTTTAAATTTATTTACCTCAACTAAATGTGAAAAACCTTGATTGCTTACAAAGTTTCCCATCCATTGAATTTTTAATTGCTTCATTTCTTCAATTTCGAGATTATTTGAATCTAAATTTAAAATGGATTCTTCATTTGCAAATGAATCTACTCCAGTAAAATCAATTTCAATATCTTCTAGGAAAGATTCTATTATTTGCAAAGAATAAATTAATTTATAGATATTTTTAGAATCTAATAAATTTTTCCAATTTTCCTTGCCATTCAAAATATTTTTATATATAATAGGATTTGTGGTTATTTTGCACAAAAAGCCAAAAGCTTCTTTTGCAATATTTTCGTCTGAGTCTTGTAATTTAAAAATTGCATTGAAGAAGTTTTCATTATGTGATAAATTAAATCTAGGTAAAACATTTTTGTCGACATTATGTAATTCATAAGGTTGATCAAGTCTTTTTAAGTCATTTCTGTATCCCATATTTTTTAAATTCTCCCAGACTATATGCTTTTTGTCTGGTTTTCTTGCTGCTTCAACGTAAAAAGATACAAAACCATCTCTTTGAACATATCCTTGATTATCGGTATCATATGTTGAAAAAAGATAATTTACTCTATGATCGTCAATAGGAATATCGTCTCGGGCGCTTGTGGCAGTCTTTACAAATCTTGCACAATCTTCTCTATACATTTTTCCGTCTGTGGAGTAATAATCATACCACTCATTAAAAACGTTGACAATTTGTGGAGTTGCTTGTCCTGATTTTGTTACTAAATCTGCTTGAGGAATTAATTGATCGATAGTGTTCATTAAGGTTTTTATTTCATCTTCATCACTTAGCTTTTAAAATGATATAAGATAAATTAAAATAAAATGAAATAAAAATTTTATATTATTATTATTTTAATTATATTTTACGTTTAAATCTAAGACTGTTTTTCCATTATCAGTTTCACAAACCTCATAGTTATCTAATTTTAATCTTAGGAAATCCACTGCTACTCCTACTTTTTTACTAATAATTTCCTTTAAATCCCATACAGTTGTATTTCCAAATACTCTAATGTAACAATTTTCTACCTTTGGGATAAATGAATTAATATTCAATTTTATTATCTTATTTTTTATCAATCCAGAGTGAGATTTGACTCTCGCTGTTCCTTTTTTTTCACTTTCCTCAATCATTAAATTTAGTACATGAAGACATTTTGTGATAATATTATGTTTTTCATCTGAAGAAATTGTGCTTGAGTTTGTTTGCTGAATTAAATCAATACATTTTTTCAAAAGAACTTCCGGTTGATTTTCTTGAGTTTCGATTTGAATATTCTTAATAATTATATTTAATCAAATTTATAAGATTTAATATTTATTTATAATACATTGTATAGTATATGTAAAATACCAATTCCTTTATTCATTATATCCACACTAAAACTTTCAAATACAATTTTCCATAAAATTTCAAATCCAATTAAAGTATCTGGAAGCTTTGAAACTGAAATTTCAATATTATCTCTCTAAGAAAAATTAAAAAAGATTAAAAAATATAATATAAAAAAATTTACCCCTGAATTATTATAGTCTAAGAATTTATTTTTTTTATTAATATCTAAGAATAATTTCAAATAAGATTCAAAAGCCTGAATAGACAAATTTTGACATTTTTTACTATCACTGCAAATATTATTGTTAAACAAATCAAATATTTTTTCTTCAATTTCCATATTTTCATTTTTCTCAATAAACTTCTTAATCCAAATATAAAATTCTTGAGAATCTTTTTCACTTAGGGAGTCATTAATCATTATATTAAAAATGAAATCAATTGATTCATCAAATGAATCCCATATTTTTTTTACTATTAAAATATTAAAGAAACGTAGTCTAGCCCTTATATTCTCAGAATAAGTAAAATTATCTAAAGGCAAAATATCAATATCTTTATTCCAATTTTTTATTTCAATTAAATTTTTCGCATTAGCTTTAAAGTCCTTAAAGTTTTTCACAAATAAATCCACTATGTTTTTTTTAATTAAAATGCCTTCTGTGAAAATATCCTTTAGTTTATTTTGAGCTTCTGCAACATCTGCATCACTTTGACTTTGTGAATCAATATTTTTTTCACAAATAAATTTTCCAAGCAATTTCAATGAAAGATAGGAATTTTTATTATTCTGTAAATTTGAAATTAATTCGTTGATAATCGACGTCATTAAATTTGTATTCATTTTTGCAATTTGGAAAATTTTTTTTACTAAAATTCCAGTTTTTTCTATATCATCTGTTTTACTTGAAAATAAACCAAATAAAAAGAACTTAACGCATCTTTCTAATTCGGAATGTGGTTGAGTTTGATGAGTAGCTAAATCATAAATTAATTCAATTTCTTCATTTATAAGAACTTTAGGCTCAGATTGATAAATGTTTTCAAGCAGCATTTTTATATGTTTTTCCTTTAAACTAGAAGAAATTTCCTTTAAAGTTTTTAATATTGTCAATTTTCCTTCAAGATCTCCTTTTTTTGTTCCATTCCAAATAATCTCCATTTCTCCTGATGATAATTTATCTTCTTGTAGCATAATTTCCAATAAATCTTTACTTTTATTAATTAATTGTATATGTGAATTAGGTCCATAAATTTCATAAAAAATTTTATGATCTTCAATTATTTTAAGGACCTTTAGACTTTTTTCAGTTTGATTTTTTGCGGATTTTATCATGTCAACAATAGTCTTTACTGCGCTTATTCTTTTATCCAAAAGAGAAGTTTTAAGCATTTTTAAGGAAAAAGAAAGTCCGAAATTTTCAATAACTTCGTTTCTTTCTTCGCATGAAAGAGAAAATGATAAATAATATCTTAGGACTTTTGTAATTAATTCAATTGTTTCTTTTTTGACATTTCTTAAATCATTTTGATTTAAATCGTTTAGATAATTTATAACATTTTCCTTCATAATATCTGCTAGTATTTTAATGTATTCTTTATGGAATAAATTACTCGAATTTCCAATGAAAAAGAAAATGTAATATAAAAGCTCACTATTGATTTTTTCCTTATTATCTTTTGAAAGTAAATTCAATAATTTTTCATATCCTGATAATTTAGCGAAATCATTTATCAACATGGCGTAATAGTAAGAAAAATTATTCGATTTTCCGACTACATAAAATTTATTTTCTATATCTTTGCATTCATTGAAGAGGATATAATCATCAATCGATAATCCTTCATTTTCACTATATTTTCCGCTATTGCTTGTATTTGTACCCAAAATTTGAATTCTTTTCGAAATACTTGAGATAGTCTCATCATATCCCTCTTGATCTCCAAAATAAGTTCTGCCATTACTATCTTTGGAGTTTTGCTTATCAGGCCAGAATTTTGTGTATGATGTCCACTCAGGAAAAGAGGCAGGGTAAATTCTGAAGCCGATTTTGTATTCAACTTTTTTCAATCCATTTACTATTTCTTCATTTCTTGTCATTACTGTAGCAGGGAACCATCTTCCTCTATCTTGGCAATCTATTACGTCCCATTGTTTTATATTTGTTCTCCAAGTGTAGTCTTTTGTCATTGATCCGCAAGGTGAATATTCAAATGAATTCTTATTTAGGATAATTGGTTGTGGATCTTCCGCAGTTTTTACCGAAAATTGCTTATCTGTTATTTCATGTACTCTTCCTCTTGTCCAAATTTTTTTGTCATTTGAATGGTATTGTCTTTTATTTTCTATGAAAACATCAATTTCCTCATTAACTTTAATCAAGGAAAATCTTGATTCGTTTTGTTGAAGGTAATTTTCCTAATTATTTTGATAAATTTTGTTAAATTAAAAATATTGAAAGGTAAAAAACTTATTAGAAAAATTATAGTGAAAAATAAAATAAAATAAAAAAAAATTATAAAAGTTAAAAAAAATTTACATTAAAATATTCTGCTGGCATTTGTTTTTTAAATCTTTTATTTGCCTCAATTTTGGACATGGTATTAAATCCCATCCCTTTATAGTAAGGTTTTGTTGAATCAAAAATTTCTTTTACTGAGTCCCATAAAACCATATAGTTATTGTTGTGCATAAACTTAAGAAAAATTTTAAGATAAAGCAAAAGTATTATTGATGCAATTTCATCTCCATCATCTCCGAAGATGAAATGCTGTCTTAAAATATTGTTTATTGTTTCCTTCGAAAATTTCTTAATGAAATAGTCAAAATCTGATTCATTTTTTTCAAAATATTCTTCAATTGAATTTGACTCCAGTAATTCTGTAAGAATGTTCTTTAGTTCTAAAAGGTCATTTGTTTTATCTAAATCTCTAAGCCAACTTAAATGGACCTCATGCTCAATTGATTCTAAACTTTTTCTTATTTTTGTTTTGTTGTTCTCCATATTAATTATTATTTTAATTTTTATTTATTTTAATTTATTCATTAATTTCAGGTAATAAATCTAAAACAATGGGAAGTAATTAATTTCTTTAATCAACTTATTGTTCTATTTAACAAAATTTAACATTGTTTTATTTATATTTTTGTAGCATAGTTTTTAGAAGCAATTTATAAGTTTATTTTTTTAATATTTCATATTTTTATAGTAATATTATGTTATGTTTGTTTATTATTGTTGTTGTATTTATTGCTATTAAATTTTGTGGCTTTATGTAATTATTTTTTAATTTAGTAAATTATATAAAAATGCAGCTTTAGATATCATTTAATTTTTGAATTTTTTTAATAAAATCCTTAAAACAACTTCTAACTTATAATTTTTTATGAAGATTCTTTAACTTTAATTTAAAAGATATAAAAAGTTTAATAAATTTATCTTTATCATATAAAGGAGTAAAAACATGATTTATTATTGTAATTTTAATTAATTGATTTAATCAATATGTAAATAAAGATATATATGATTTAATGTATTATAATAGATTACCTATTCAATATAATATGGGGA
>Ga0315908_10003894_pt1 | contig 10824 bp, 10 predicted proteins | sample LakEriMetagenome_12_FD_203520 | JGI IMG/M metagenome (GOLD analysis project Ga0315908, IMG submission 203520) | Freshwater fungal communities from buoy surface, Lake Erie, Ohio, United States - Buoy 4 MA124 | ecosystem: Environmental > Aquatic > Freshwater > Lake > Lake biofilm | place: USA...
TGCGTCACCGTGCCGCTCAAACCGAAGGGATTGCCCACGGCGAAGACGATCTGGCCGACGCGCACTTCGTCGGAGTTGGCGAATTTGAGCGCGGGGAAGTCGGTGCGATGGCTTTCGATCTTCAGCAGCGCGATGTCACGGTCAGGACTCGCGCCGAGGATCGTGGCGGGGTGTTTTTTGTTGTCGTTGGTGATGATCTGCACCTCCGCCACGCCCTCGATAACGTGGAAGTTCGTCACGACGTGCCCTTCCTTGCTGATGATGGCCCCGGAGCCGAGACCGGGGATGACTTGCGCTCGTTCACCGATGAGGCCGAAGAACGGATGCCACTTCACTTGGCCCTGGCGCAGGGTCTTGGTGTTGATGCTGACGACGGTGGGCAGCACGGCCTCGGAAAGTTTGGCAAATTCCTCATTCAACCGGCTTAGCACAGTCAGGTCATTCAGGTTCAGCTTGGGCTTGTCCGGTGTGGTGAAGGTGGAGGGCTTTTCGCCTTTCAGAAGATTGATCGCGCCATAGCCTTCTTGGTCCTTCCGCCACCAGGAGAACAGAAGTGCGGCGAGCACGAACATCAGGGTGGCGAAGAGCAGACGGCGAAAGAATTCCATGCGTACCAATGCGTCACGGGTGGAAAATTTCCAAGGTCAAACTTCAGTCCACATCCGGGCCTCAGGCCGTCTGTTTCGCGAAGACGGCGGCCCACCAGCGCCACGTCGGGACTCAACTCCCGAATGGCGTCTAGCCCGGCGCGTCCGTCGTCAAAGGCCCTCACCGCATGCCCTTCAGCCCGGCAAAGCGTGAAAATCAGCTTCAAAACAGGCGGGTGATCCTCAATAACAGCGATATTTGCCAATATTATTAGTTTTGACGTGCTTCACTTGATTCAGCCACCTTGACCTTCGGCTGTGTCTGAGTTCGATCCGTCAGAATCCGGCTACTCAGAGGCTTCGATTGCCAATCGAAGCTACTTTGGCATTCTAGCACCCCCGCCATGACCTCTCCCCTGCTTCGCTACTGTCCCGACCTTTACAACTACCAGCGCCGTGAAACGCGTCCGGTCATCGTCGGCAAGGTCCAAATCGGCGGCGGAGCACCGGTGGTGGTGCAGAGCATGCTCACCAGTGACACGCGTGATGCCGATGCCTGTGTGAAGGAAGCGCTCGGACTGGCCGAGGCGGGCTGTCAGATCGTGCGAGTGACAGCGCAGACGCGTGTCATCGCCGAAAACCTCCAGCATATTCGCGACGGCCTGCGTAACGCTGGTTGTGATGTTCCGCTCGTGGCCGACATCCATTTCAAGCCTGATGCGGCGATGGAAGCCGTGAAGTGGGTGGAAAAAGTCCGCGTGAATCCCGGCAACTACGCCGACAAGAAGAAGTTCGCCGTCAAAGAATACACGGATGATGAGTACGCTGCCGAGGTGGCCTACATGGAGGAGCAGTTCGTGCCGCTGGTGAAGGAATGCATCCGCCTGGGCCGCGCCATGCGCATCGGCACGAACCATGGCAGCCTCAGTGACCGCATCATGAACCGCCATGGCGACACGCCGCTCGGCATGGTGGAAAGCGCTCTTGAGTTTGCCCGCATCGCCCGTGCTCAGGGTTATCATAACTTCCTCTTCTCGATGAAGGCCAGCAATCCGAAGGTCATGATCGAGGCGTATCGGTTGCTCGTCGCACATTTGAACCAACTCGGCTCCGACTGGAATTATCCGATTCACCTTGGCGTCACCGAAGCCGGTGATGGTGAAGACGGCCGCATCAAAAGCGCCATCGGTATCGGATCGCTGCTGGCAGACGGTATTGGCGACACGGTGCGCGTTTCCTTGACCGAAGACGCCATCTTTGAGATCCCTGTGGCCCAGCAGCTCGTGAAGCCCTACAACGAAGGTCTTCCGGCCCACTTTGAGCGCATCGAAAACGCTCCGCCGGTCAGCTATGATCCCTTCGATTACGTGCGTCGTGAATCACAGGTGCTCACGATCAACGGCGTCAAAACCGGCGGTCATGAAACCGTCCCCGTCTTCGTCACACGCAAGAAATGGGACGCCGTCGCTCACAAGATCGACAAGCTCGGCGACTACAAGCCGGAGATCGTGATTGAGGACAGCGGTGTGCTCGAAATCGACCCGCGCAACGATGCGGCGATTGCTAGCCTCAATGCATCCGCTGAAGCAAAGCTCGTTTCGATCAAAGACGGCCTCAAACTGCCCGTCATCGCCGCCTACCGATTGCTCGCGGCCAGGATCGACAAAAAGCATCCGATTCTGCTCAAAGACACGCTGCAAGCCGCTGGCAGCGATGACTTCACCGAGAATCTGCTCACCGCTGCCACCAACATCGGTTCATTGCTCTGCGATGGCATCGGCGACGCCGTCATCGTGAACGGCGAGGATGCTCCCGGACAGGCGCTGCGCATCAGCTACAACATCCTGCAAGCCGCCGGCGTGCGCATCTTCAAGACCGATTACGTCGCCTGTCCGAGCTGCGGCCGTACGCTCTTCAATCTGCAAACCACCACTCAGAAGATCCGCGCCGCCACCGGTCATCTCAAAGGCGTGCGCATTGCCGTCATGGGCTGCATCGTCAACGGCCCCGGCGAGATGGCCGACGCCGACTTCGGCTACGTCGGCGGCGCTCCCGACAAGATCAATCTCTACGTCGGCAAGACCGCCGTGAAGTTCAACATCCCCGAGGGAGAGGCCGTCGAGCGCCTCATTGACCTCATCAAAGAACACGACCGCTGGTTTGACGCGCCAGTGGCGGCGTGATCGCTCTTTGCGCAGGAATGAAATTTCGAACCTCAGACGCTGGCTGAGGCGAAAAGGTCTGTGACATTGACTTTCACGCCACTGAGAGTCGTGCATTCCAGCACAACACCTGCGCCGCAGCGCTGCTGGTTTTGGTAGCGGCCTGCAACCGGCTCACGATACACTTCGACGCACAGTTCCGCCGCGTTGACGATCCAATATTCAGTCACCCCGGCTTCCGCGTAAACGTCCGCCATCTCACGATCAACCAGGAGGCTGCTGACGGACACCTCGACCACGAGTCGCGCGGTGGCCGGATGTGCGTGGTAATCAGCGCGGTGGCCCTCGACGACCGAGATGTCCGGCTCAGGCTCAGAATCCTTGAGGGTCAAAGGTGCTTCCTGGCGAATCCAGAACATGCCGCTGACGGCTGAGCGCAAAAACTCGATCAGCGCGTCCGCCAGTTTGGTGTGAAGGATGGACTTGCTCATTTTTTCGATGATCACCCCCCGGATGAGTTCCGCGCGTTCTGGTGCCAGTCCCTTGTCGATCATTTGATGCCATGCCTCAACAGACAGCGGCAAGGCGCGTTGCTGGAAGGCCGGCTGGGACAAGATGGACCGCATGCAATGACACTAAGTTTCAGATACGACACTGGCAAGCGCTCATCACGCAGCGTGGATAGGTGAAATAGACGCCCGCAGTCGCCTGATCGCCTCGGCGTTCGACTCGAAGGCGAAGTCGTCGAAGTCCACGGCATCGAGTTCGCAGGCCATGAACTCCATGACTTCGGCGGGATCGGCTTTGACGCCGCTGAAGTCCGGTACGCGGGCGACGTAGAAGAGGTCGATCGTCGGCCAGGGGAAGCCCTGGAAGGGGTAGGTGTTGTTCAGCGAACTCAGATAAGTGAAGGCGCTGGCAGGCAGGTCGAGGCCCACTTCCTCACGCGTTTCGCGAGCGGCTCCCATCTCGCCGGTTTCTTCAGGTTCGATGACACCGCCGGGCAGGCCGAGTTTGCCCAAGCCGGGCTGATGCGCACGCCGGATGATGAGGATGCGTTCCTGGGCATCAAGGATGAGGGCGCAGGCGGCGGGAATGGGCGTGATGAAATGGCGGTAGCCACAGGCGGCGCAGGCAAACTCGCGCCAGCTTTGCGGGGTCAGGTCGCTGCCGCCGCAGTTGCTGCAAAATTTGTAGGGGGACTCAGCCATGCGGCCTTCCCTGCCGCCGATGCGCCCGCCATGCCAGCACAAACACAAGCACGCAGGCCGCTTTCATCACGAACAGCCACCATGGCTCCCACCAGGCGCCGGTTTGCGCTTCAATGAGATCCGAAACGCCGAACACCAGAAACGCCACTGGCAGCAGCCAAATCCATGGCCGCCTCCTGCGACCACGAAACGCCAGAATAAGGGCGATGAGGAACCAGAGTGCTGCCTCGGCGTGGTTGAACACCGCATGAAAGGAGATTTCCGCATCTGGCATGGGCGGATGTTCCGATGGTGGCAGGAGCCGGTCAAGGTGTTGCCTGGATTTCTTTGCCGGCGCCGGCTTCCTCATGCCAGCGAAGCCCGCTGGGCCAGTCGGTTTGATCTTCCCGGAGCCGTGCCTTCAACGCCGCTCGGTGTTCGCGGAGTTCGCCGTTAGTGGCTTCTAGCTGAAAACCGAACGACCCTTTCTATCCGTCTATTCCACCGCACTCGCCGTGCCATCGGCCTGCTCGGGCTCCGAAGGCAGCATGAGGGCGAAAGCGGCAGAGGGAATGAACAGGAAGCCGGCGTAGAGCAGCGCGGTGCGGAAATCACCGACTGCTTCATCGACCTTCACGAAGATACCGAAGAAGACGGTGCCCCCTGCGGCGACGATACGACCGATGTTGTAGCAGAAGCCGGAACCCGTGGTGCGCAGCAGCACGGGGAAGAGAGGCGGCAGGCACATGGTGAAGAGTCCAAACACACCCTGACAAGCGCCGATGGCGGCGAACTGCCATTTCGTGGCCTCCCAACTCCACACCTGTGAGAAGGACAGATACATGAAGGCGAAATAGGCCAGCATCATGCCGACGATGGTATTGCGGTAGCCAAACAGCTTCGCCAGACCACCAGCGATGTAGTTGCCGATCAACGAGCCGAACATGATCCACATCAAGCCGGTGACGACGGCGGAGTCTTTGCCCGCTTTGTCGAGCGAGACGATTTCTGCTAGGCTCAGCACATGTTTTTGCTGCCAGAAGAGGAAGGTCCAGTGGGCCGTCAATGACACGGCGCAGATGATCATCACGCGCCACGTCACACCACGCACCGCAGGGCCAAACAAGGCGCTGATCTTCGGCACCTCCTGGCCTACCCGCGCTTGCTCCCACTCTTCCGTTTCAGGCACGGCTTTGCGAATCCACAGCGTGATCAAGGCGGGCAGAATGCCGATGAGGAAGATGTAGCGTGGCTCCTGGCCCGCTAGCAACCAACCTGCAAGGCAGGCCAGGAGCACGCCGCAGTTGACCGCGCTTTGCAGTGTGGCGGCGATCCATGGCCGCCATTTCTTCGGCCAAGTCTCCGAAAGCAACGAAGCGCCGACCGCCCACTCCCCACCGATGCCCAGGGCCGCCAGGAAACGGAAGATCAAGAGATGCCACCACTCTTGCGCGAAGAACGACAGGCCAGTGAAGCACGCATAAGTCAAAATGGTCAGTGTCAGCGCCCGGCTGCGGCCCAGCACATCGCCCAAGCGGCCAAAGAACGCTCCGCCCAGCGCCCAGCCGACGAGGAAGGCCGCCTGAATGATCGAGCCATTCGTTCCGACGCTGGGATCGCTCTCCGGCACCAGCATGAGCTGCGCCACGAACGCCGTCGCGACGAGCGTGTAGAGATGCATGTCCAAGCCGTCAAACATCCACCCAAGCCATGCGGCGAGTCCGGAACGGCGTTGCTGTGGCGAAAGATCCCGCAAGCGGGTGATGTCAGGATTGGCTGGCTGGCTCATGCGGGCGCGAGTCTTTCGCAGGCAGCCGGGAATGGCAAGCACAGTTCGCTGCCTACCGTTCCTTCCCCAGCTTGTTGTACTTCTCCACCAGCTCGTTGAACTCACGCGTGCGGGCGTTGAGTTTCTCGATGGCGGTGTCACGCTCGTTGGCGAGCTGCTTGAGCAGGGCGTTTTGTTTTTCGATGGCGCTGTTTTGGGCGGTGACGGCGGCGTTGTGATCCTTCAAAACAGCGCTGCCTTGGCCTAGAGCGGACTGGGCGGCAGCGAAGTTGGCCTGGGTCTGCATCAGCTCGCGCATGTAAATGGCGATCGTGATGCCGCGGGCGACGGAGTCGCTGGAGAGATCGTTGTACTCGCGGGTCACTTCGACCAGCTTGGCCTCGACTTCGGCACGCAACTCAGTGAGGCGCTCGATTTCCTTCTCGTATTCCTTCACTTTGCGTTCCGCCTCGACACGGGCGGCGTTTTCGGCCTCCAGGCGTTTCACGAGATCGCTGATATGACCGCGCAGACGCGCCTCACGTTGCCATTGCACGACACAGACGGCGCAGAGGCCGAGGGAGATCAAAACCAGCAGCGTGAGGAGCAGGCGCTTCATTTCGGCTGGGCAGCGGCGTTGGCCGGTTTGACGTTGAAGGCGACCTTGGTGAAGCCCACGCGCTTGGCGGCGTCGAGCACTTTGACCAAGTCCGCGTAGCGTGTGTTCACGTCAGCGCTGATGTAAACCGGCGTGGCGGGATCTTTGCCAAAGCGTTCGGCCAGTTTGCGGTCAAGCTCAGGCAGCGTGGTGGAGGTTTTGTCGAAGAAAACATCGCCGGTGGCATTCACGGCCAGATTGATCATGTCCGGCTTGAAGTCGGACTGTGCGGCGGAGGCCACGGGCAGGTTGACCTTGATGGTCTGCTGCTTCGACATGGTCAGGCTGACCATCATGAAGGATGCCAGCAGGAAGAACATCACGTCGATGAGCGGGATGATCTCCAGCCGCGTTTTGCGCTCGGGAAGTGGGGAGTGCAGTTTCACGTCGTGATCAGGCCTTCGGAGTGACTTTGTCGAAGCCGTGCTGAGCGGCGAGGATCAGAACGTTGTTCGCGGCGGCTTCGAGATCGAACTTCAGGGCCGCGAGACGCGAGTGGAAGTAGTTCATGGGCACCAGCGTGCCGATGGCGATGCCGAGACCGGCGGCGGTGGCGATGAGCGCCTCGCCGATGCCGCCCGTGACCTTTTCGACCGCAAGCTCACTGCTGCCGATGCTGGTGAAGCTGCCCATGATGCCGGTGACGGTGCCGAGCAGGCCAAGCAGCGGCGCAAGCGTGACGATGGTGTCCATGGCGCTCAAAAAGCGGCCCGCATCCCGCAATTCCTGGCCTGCGGCCACTTCCAGAGCACCCTGCATGCTGGTGTGACGGTGATTAAGACCGTGGTGGATCATCCGCACCACGGGATCAGTCGATTTAGCGGCTTGGGCGATGGCTTGGGCGAGATTTCCGGCCTCCAGCTTCTCATAGACATCATCCAACTGCTTCACAGAGCGCTTGGCACTGAAACGCAGCCACCAGAACACGCGCTCGATGAAGATGCAGATGGCAAACACAGTCACCACCGCGATGGGGTACATGATGGGGCCGCCCTGGATGAAGAGATCGACGACGACGTTGGCGAGCATGGCAGGCATGTGAAAAGTCAGAGGTGAGACGTGAGAAGGCTTTAGTTCAGGCGGAAGGTCAGCGGAAGGGTGTAGCGGTTGGAAGCTCCGCCGGGCCAGCGCCAGTTCCGGCGCACCCAGGAGGCGGCGTGGTTGTCCAACGCACTAAAACCGGTGCTGCCGATGACGCTGACACCTTCCACCGCACCGGACGGGCCGACGCTGATGCTCAGACGTACGGTGCCCTGCATGCCGCCGCTGCGGGCGAAGCTGGGGTAGGGCGGTGAGGGGAATTTACCTTTTCCTCCACTGCCAGAGGTGCCAGTTCCGCCTGCCGTTCCTGCCTGTGGTGTGGCAGAGCGTGTGCCGCCGCTGCTGGCGACCGGGGTGCGCGGACGTGGGGGCGTGGGGGCCGGTTTGGGTTTGACCACCGGATCGACGGGCCGCAGAGCGTCCTCGACTTGGGGGGCGGTCGGGACGGCGAAAATGTCCTCCAGCGTCATCGCCTCAGCGATTTCAGGCAGATCGAGGCTTTCTGGCGGCATTTCGACGGTTTCGGGGATTTCCACCGGCAGCAGCGGTTCTTGCTCGGTCGGCTGTTCCGCAGCCTCGGCGAGGCTTTGCAACTCGGCCATGGAGGTCTCGATCATCGGCAGATCGTCCGCTGTTTCGAGGTCTTGGAGCGTTTTGAGATGAATCGGCGGCAGGTCGGCGGCGAACATGCCGACGATGCCGACCACCAGAAAAGTGGCGCTCACACCGACGAGCCAAGACAAGCTGATCAAAGCCTCCAGAGTGCCCCGGCGCTGCCAGATCACCGACTTGGCGGAGCTGGAGGCAGACGATGGGAGAGGCTTGGCGAGGTCGAAACCCATGGCGGGCAGCGTGTTTATCACCTGGGAGGTCATGTCACAAGAGGGAGGGTGGTTGTTGAGCATGAATCGCAAGAAAGGAGCGTCAACTTGCAATTGAGACTCCATCGCAGAAAAAACTTGCGCGTTTAATCGACCTGTCCAGAATCGCAAAACCTGCGACAGAATCTCAGTATCACCCATTTTCATGAAATCTAACCCGCTTCCACATCTTCAACGTTCCGCCGGACCCGTGGCTGCTTTGACCGCCTTGTTGTTTCTGGCCTTGGCCTCTCATTCGCGCTCGCAAACGGTGGGTGAGTCCAAACCGGCGGCTGACGGAGCCGTGCAGAACCTGCCTGAAATCACGATCACGGCTGAGGCCGAAGAACCAGCCATCAAGGTTCCCTATCTGCCGCCGGTGGAAGGGACGAAGGTGTATGCCGGCAAACGCGCCTCCATCATTGAACTCAAGGCACTGCCGGAAGTGATTTCCAACAACTACCGCCAAGCCTTTGCCCTGACTCCGGGGCTGCTCGTGGCGGAAGAAACCACCCCCCTGGTCAGCCTGGGGTATCGCGGCATCGGCAGCCCGGACCGCGCCCAGTTCATGCAGATCCTGCAGGATGGCATCCCCATCAGCGCCGATCCCATTGGCTATCCTGAGGCCTATTGGACACCGCCGTTGGAGACGGTGCAGCGCATCGACTTTCTGCGCGGCGGAGCCTCGCTGGTCTATGGCCCGCAGCCTGCGGGGGCGCTGAATTACGTCACTCTCATGCCGCGCACGGACCGCGCGCTGGGGGCGAGACAGCAGTTCATCATGGGCACGGACGATCTGATCTCCTCCTACACCGCCGTGGACGGAACAATCGGGAAGCTCGGCTATCATGGCTACTTTGCCCATCGTTCCGCCGACGGTTTTCGGCAGGCCAACAGTGATTATGAGACAAACGGCGGCCGCGTGAAGCTCGTTTACCAGCAGGATGAAGACACGCGCTGGATCGTCGGCGTGGATGTGTTCGAGCAGGAAAATGGCGAACCTGGCGGCTTGAGCGAGGCCGGGTATGCCGCGGACCGTCATCAAACGGTGCGCTTCAATGACCGTTTCAAGCTGAGCCGTTACGCGCTGAGCCTCGAACTGCAGCACCGCATGTCGGCAGACACCGAACTCAGCATCAAAACCTGGGCCGCTTACTACGACCGTTGGAGCCGTCGGCAAAACGGCGGCGGTTTCGGCACCGTGCCAACGGGGGCGACGACCAGCATCGACCAGCAGGAGTTCTACAACTGGGGCTTCGAGCCGCGCATCCGCCACGATTACGAGGCCTTGGGCGGGCAGCACACGCTGAGCGCCGGGCTGCATTTTTACCTGTCGCACTCGCCGAACACCACCAAAACCGGCCCCACGGTCACTTCCAACGACGGCCCGATCCTGCGCGACTCGCAGCGCGACATCCTCTACGGCTCCGTCTTTGTGGAAAACAAGTTCACCTTCGGCCGCCTGACCATCACCCCCGGCTTCCGCATGGAACTCGTCAACCAGGACATGACCCTGCAAAACTTCGCCGGGGCGGCCATGGCGGAGACCAACAACAGCAAGTTCGACCAGCAGCCGCTCTTTGGCCTCGGCCTTGCCTACGATCTCGGCAGTGAAACCGCCGTCTATGCCAACGTCTCCCAAAGCTATCGTGCCACCACCTTTGGCCAGTCGCTCATTCCTGTGGCCGGTGGCACGGCGAACGACGCGGCCCCCAGCGTGGGCTGGCACTACGAGCTGGGCATGCGTGGCACTCCGCGCCCCTGGATCACCTGGGACAGCGCCTTGTTCCTGGTCGATCTCGACAACAAATTTGGCACCGCAGGCACAGCGCTCACCAGCGTGGGCCGTTCCATCAACTACGGTTGGGACGGCGCCCTCCAGTTGGATGTCATCGGCGCACTGGACGCGGCGAACGGCACCCATCGGGGGGATCACCTCGGAGCGCTCAACCTGTATGCCAATGCCTCCATCATGGAGGCGCGTCTCAGTGGCGGCGCGAACAACGGTGGCACGCCCCAGTTTGCCCCGCCTTACATGGTGCGCACCGGCGTCATTTACAGCCGCAAGAGCAAGTTCAAAATCGCCTTCTTGGGCACGCTGATGGCGCGTCACAGCGCTAGCGACACCGCCGTGGCCAGCTTCGATATTCCGGCCTACACCACCTGGGATCTCACCGCGGAAATTCCCGTGACCAAGAACCTCACGCTCATCGGCGGCCTCAACAACGTCTTCGACAAACAATACTACGCCCGTGTCAACGCCGGTGGTATCGACCCCGCTTACGGACGCAACTTCTACATCGGCGGCAGCGTGACCTTTTGATCCTCGCTTAGGTTGGATCACGTCCCTGCGGGGTGCGGAAGTGGTGTTCCGCCCGCGCAGGGATTTTTGATGTTCTCAAATCAGGCAGGAACTCACCATTCGACCCCCACAAGCCGACGCTGAGATGGGTCTTGGGGCGCGAGAGGGAGGCGTGCTCGTTGGTTTGGGCGAGGGAAACGAGTTGGAAAACTCGTTTTACAGTTTCTTGGCGATGGCGTCGAAGCCGGGGCGCACG
>Ga0315908_10003896_pt1 | contig 10823 bp, 10 predicted proteins | sample LakEriMetagenome_12_FD_203520 | JGI IMG/M metagenome (GOLD analysis project Ga0315908, IMG submission 203520) | Freshwater fungal communities from buoy surface, Lake Erie, Ohio, United States - Buoy 4 MA124 | ecosystem: Environmental > Aquatic > Freshwater > Lake > Lake biofilm | place: USA...
GCGTCCCTGCTGGTGGGTGTGGGGGGGGGGGGGGGGGGGGGGGGGGGGGGGGGGCGGGCCCCCCCCCCCCGCATCTTTGGCAGGCTTGGGCTGTAGACGAGTGGGGCTTCAGCGGAGTGGGGCTTGAGACAAGCACGGCAAGAAGGCGGAGCCCAGGGGCTTCACACCTTGAGGTCCGTTGACTTCCCCTTGGGGATGGGCACGCTCAGCTCCCGGCAGGGGTCGAATCGATGGCTCACATGGCCACACCTGCAGCATGGCCAAGAAATACACGATTCGGCAGCAGCGGCAACGGAAGCAAAAGCAGCGGCAGCCGCGGCGGCGGCGACACCATGCGGCAGCCGTGGCGGCGGCGACACCAGCAGGCGGCAGCAGCAGGAAGCAGGGCACCCACTTGCTGCACATCACAGTGCTCTGCAGCTGCACTCCAAACAGGTCATCAATCAGGCTGTCATGCCAGCTCAGCTCGTAAGCTGCCGCCTCCTGCGCCTGCTGCAGCTCGCTGCCCTTGCCGTTGAGCTCCTTGTAGGGCGGCCGGGTGGTGACGCGGTTGCACTCTGCCTGCGGTCACCAGCGGGCGTCGGCCGCCAGGTGATTGGCCTGCCCGCCTGTTACAAGGGGGCGTTGCAGGGCTGAGAGGGACCGGTGCAGCAGCTGCAGAGGAAGGCAGCCCCCACCCCCACCTGTGTGGCATCCAGCAGGCTGGACAGGAACTCTTGACTGTCCTGCTGATACCCCTCGCCCCAGCGCTCGTCATGGCTGCAGCAACAGGGCGCAGCAGCAGCCACACGGGTATATGAGGTCTGTGGGGAGGGTCGCTGTGCAGGCGCGCCAAGCCTTGCCTGGTGGTGGTGATGCAGCAGGCAGGCAGTCAAAGCAGGCAAGTGAGCAGGCAAACCGGCGCAGCTTGCCTTGCCACAACTCTCAGCAACTGCCTGGGGGTGACGGTCCGCGCCCGGCCACTGTACGCTGCGCCACCCCCGCTGCTGGTGCTGCTGCTGCGGCTGAAGCTGCCATACCCGCCGCCGCCGCTGCTGCTGCTGCGGGCGCTGGCGTATGCGCTGCCGCCGCCGCCGCTGCTGCTGCCGCTGCTGCTGCCCCTACCGCCGGCGCTGCCGTCAGCGGGCAGCTGCCAGATGTCTCTGAGCAGCCCGGTCAGGGCAGGCCCCACTGCCGCACGCTTGGCCCACTGGACCTGCAGGCAGGCTCGGGCAGGCATGAGACATGCTTGGAGAGGCATGTCTCCTCCCTCGCCTCCCCTCCGCAGCGCACAATCATCCCCGCCAGTCAGCAGCTGCCAGCCAGCTTCCGCGCAGCTCACCTCCTGGCCCGGCTCCGGCACCAGCAGCCCCCGCACCAGCTGCGGCACGCAGTTGAGGCACTGCAGGATGCTGTTCATGAAGCAGGTGTTGCCCAGGTTGTGCAGGCCGACGCAGCCATCCGGAATGCTGCTGCCACTCCCGCTGGGCGCCCCCGCCTCCGATGCCAGCTGCCGTCGCGCCAGCAACCGGGAGCTGCCCGACAGCTGCCGCCCAGCTACCGCCGTCGCCTGCCCGGGGCTGCGGCCCGCCGACGCCGCGGGCACGGGCGACTGCTCGTCTTCCGAGTCGCTGAGGGAGGCGGACATGGCAGACACATCAGAGTCGGATGACTCAGCGGGCCGGGGGACAGCGCGCCGCCCTGGTGCCCCCACCGCGGCGGGCGGCCCTGGGCTGCGGCTGCTGCTGTGGATGGCTGCTGCGGCTGTGGCGGCCGCGCGTCGCGCAGCGTGCGCGGCAGGGGTGCTGGCGCCGCTGTCCGAGGGCGATGCAGGCACGCTGTGCAGCAGGCGGTGGCGCGCATCGGACGTGGCGGTGCTGCTGCTCCTGCGGTGCCACGTCAGCAGGGAGGAGGGTGGGTTGGGCAGGTGGACCGCCAGCTGATAGCAGGCCCCTGACCGCAAAGCCACAAAGCAACACGCCGGGTGCCCAAGCAAAGATCCCGACCTTGGCAGCAGCGTCGCCTCGCTCGTGCAAGCCTCTCCCTCTGCCGCCAGCTGCGTGCTGATGCGGAAGGAAGACTGGCTGCGCAGCCGCTGGAGCGCAGCTGCTGCTGGCGGCGTGGCCGCTGCTGGCGGTGTGGCTGCTGCTGTTGCTGGCGGCGTGGCTGCTGCAGCGGCCACCGTTGCAGCAGCCACCGTTGCGCCGGGTGTGGCCAGTGACGCTGATCGTGACCCGGCGCCAGGCACCACCACCGAGCCCGTCCCTCCCACGCCATCGTGCCCAGAGATGTCCGTGAAGGTACTGATGCTGCCCACACGACCGTACCGCACACCTGTCCCGGCTGCTGCGGACGGTGCTGACTCAGCTTCGGGTGCAGACACGCCCCGCCGAGCCTGCAGCAGCACACCCGCGGCCGCCTCCCGCTCTTCCGGAGCTGCCCGGTGGCTGCCGCCATAGGTGCCCGCTGGCTGCCCGGTAGCTTCCGGGTAGCTGCCGCCAAATGCAGCACCAGGCTGGGCGTAGGGTGCACTGGGGGAGGTCAGCACTGCTGCAGGCGGCTCAGCAAGCACTGCGCTGGGGACTCGCAGCAAACCCCTGGCCGGCTCTGCGCTGGCAGCGCTGGGAGTGCGCAGGAGGCCCCTGGTGCCTGAGATGGTCGGATCACCGCTGGCAGCGCTGGGGGCGCGCAGGAGGCCCCTGGTGCCTGAGCTGGTCGGCTCGCCGCTGGCGGCGCCACTGCCCGCAAATGCAGCCACCGCGGCCGCCGCCGCTGCATCCGCCTCCGCCAGCAACCCCGTGGCTGAGCGGCTGGCCTGCCGCTCCAGCTGCCGTGCTTTCAGCTGCCGCAGTGCATCCAAGCTGGTGCTGCCAAGGCTGCCGCCGCTGGGGTGCAGGGGCTGTGCCACGGCCGCCGCCACGCCGCCCAGGCTGCCCCGACTGACGCCGCCGCTGCTGCTGGCGCGGCTGCTGCCGCCGCTGCTGTACCTGCTCACAGCCGCGCTGCTGACGCTGCTGCCACCCCGCGCCTGCAGGGAAGCTAGGAAGCTGCTGGTCTCATGCCCAGCATGGACCTGACCCGTGCCCACTGCCCTGGCTGCAGCCGCGGGCGCCGTCCTACCCACGGCCGCGCTCGGCCGCAGGTCCGCAGCCGCACTTGCACCAGCACGCGACGCGCCCGCCGCGGCGCTGCCCCTGCCGACGCTGCCACTCCTGGTGACCAGCGTGCCGCTGCTGGTGCGCGCGCTGCTGGTGCTGGTGCTGCCGGTGCGGCTGCCGGCGGTCAGGCCTGCCCTGGTTTGACCAATCGTTGATCCGGGCTGTAGCTGGCGGTCAAGGTCCTCGTCGCCGTCGTCGCCTTTGACTTGCGCCTTGTAGCAGCTGCTGGGCCACAGGGAGCTGGGGCTCTTGGATGCACTGCATGGATCGGGGCACGGGCACGATCAATGGCTGATGCGTTGCCCAGGGAACGAGCGCACGGGTGAATGGCTGATGCATTCCAGCGCAGCACGGCTGATTGGGTCTGCTGCTGCGCCATATCAGGTTCAGGCTGACAAGCAGAGAAGCCCTGCAGTCGCTTCTTGCAGCAGCTCAAGCAATGAGCGCAGCTGCGTCCCAGCGCCAGGCAGCTGCTGCCAGCCTCGCCGCCCCCCACCTGCGCGCGCCCGCCGCCGCCTTGCCAGCCCCGCTGCCATGCTTCAACAGGCTCAGGTCCTCGATGCTGCCGCCGCCGCTGCTCCTCGCCGCGCCCGCCAGCCCGTGCAGGCCCACAGTGCCGGTCTTGGGAGCCGAGGTGGACGTGATGTCGGCGCTGCGCCGCCCCAGCAGAGCGGAAACCGTGCTGCTGCTCCGGGAGGACGTTGCAGGCGCTCCCCCTGCGCTGCCCTTGGCGCCCCCGCTGCTGCCGCCACGTGGGGAGGCGGGGATGCTGGAGCTCCTGCTGACCGAAGCTGACCGGGCGGCGCCGGTGATGCTGCTCGCTGCATGGGGTGCTGCCAGGCTGGTGCTGCTCGCGCTGGTGCGGGAGGAGGAAGGTTCCCGGTAGCTGGCTGGTAGGGAGGTGGTGCGACCGACCGAGGGGCTCCTCAGCGTGCCTTTGCTGGAACTGCGGCTCAGCGCAAGGGGGAGCACCAGACAGATTGAGTGGGGTGCTGGTGTGGGCAGCCTGGAGCGAACGACGCGGGCTGCTCTTGCGGTGGACGCCCGCCCGGCATGTGTGCAATTGCGCGGCCAGGCACGCAGACACTACCGCCCTGCGTCAGCTGTGCAGGGGGCACTGCCCGCCCAGTGCAGGCGGCAGCGGAGTGGAAGCTGCACCTGTGGCTGCCGGGCACCGTCCCGTACAAGCTGCTGCCTGCCGTGTGCGCCGCGCTTGGCCTGTTGCTGTCGGCGGCACGGATGGAGGTGTACGTGGCAATGGAGGCTGCGCTGGGATGTTTCTGCGGGCGGGAGGGGGAGGGGAGGCGAGGAGGCGAAATGTCGGTTGCAGCTTTGCATGCACAAGCATTCTCAAGCAATTTCGGCATTGCTGGGTCCATGCATTGCTCACGCTGCTCTCAGATGGGCCCGCACCTGCATCGGCACCGCCCGCCCTGGGAGCCGGCTGGTCACTGACGCCTCATGCAGGGCGCCATGCCGCAGCGCACTGTCCCCCAAGCTGCTGGTGCGGTGCACCTGCAAGCCACGCCCGTTTGCTGTTAAGCGTGGAGGGCGGGGCGTGGTGGCCGGCGGCGGGGCGCAGGCGCAGCGTGGGGGCTGGGAATGGGACGTAGCTCACTGCCGAGCATGCGTGCAGCATGTGCACCCACCGCTCCATATGCTGCCACTGCACTGGGATCTGGTGCTGCTACGCTTCTGGTCGCAGCACCGTGCTGGGCGTAGTAGACGTCCAGCCTGGACGTGGCGCTCAGCTCCATGGCTGAATGGGGGCGCATGCAGGGTCGGGGGCAACAATTGTGGCCCCCTGCCAACCAGGCCGCGGCGTTCCCACCGGCAAGAAGCACGCACAGTGACTGAGACCGCGTTGCAACCGACGTTGCAAGCCCCACGGCGACGCCAGTCAAGAGCAGCTTGACCCCTCCCGGCCCGGCCCCCCTACCTGCGCAGCGTGTCTGCTGCTACGCTTGAAAGCGTGTGCAAGCCTTCATGCTTGCCATGCCGCAAGCCCATTCACCGGCAAATGGTCCCGAAGCCGAACAACCATCAGCGGCACTCGCAGCTGGGGCAAAGAAGTGCCAACGTCGAGCCAAGCCGCGAACGATGTACATCCGGCCATTCAGGGGCGGCAGGCAAGCCTGCGTTGCCCCCGCAGCAGTCGCTCGTCGGCCGCCCCCCAGCACCCAGGCAGGACAAGCGGGCGCCCCAGCAGGCCAGTCGCAGCTCAGGAGAGGAACGCCAGCAGTCCAGCCCAAAGTGTTACAGGTACAGCGGGCAGCAGTGCACGGCTGCCACAAGGAAGGATGGAGCAAAGGCCTCGCCCGGCGAGCTTTGCTGGCACGCACCTCCGCCCTACGGGGCGGAGCCGGGGCGCCCAGCCGCGGCGCCCGTGGTGCCCGCCCACACAGGGAGGGAGAGAGGGCGGGACCCAGGCAGGCAGTTGAATACAGATTCCCACGACATCCACACATACACACACAAAAAAACACAGGCGCAATCCAGCCGCGCGCACACCAGGGGAGCGAGCGAGTCACGAAATGACAGGAGAGGGCCTGGCTGGGCGCGCGCCGCAGGAGAACACCCAGGAGCGTGCGCGCACACCACGCGAGGTAAGCGCCAGCCGCGGGCCCCACACACCACGCGCGCAACCCCCGCAGCCTCACACCATGAGCAGCGGCTGGTCCGAGCCGTCCCCATCATCATCCTGCGGCCGCGCGTGCGAGCGCGCGCCGCCGCCGCCGCCGCCGCCGCCTGCGGCGTGCAGCGCTGCATACCGGCGGCTCTGCGCCAGGATGGTCAGGTCGAGCATGATGGTGCCCAGGCTGCCCACAATCCAGGGCGCCTGGTCCTGCAGCTCCTGCCAGCTGAAGGTGCGCAGGATGATGCCGGTGCCGGTGCAGAAGTTCGCGCTGACGGCCACCATGAACATGGCGACCGCGAGGCCCTCCGTATCCTGGCGCGACCGATTCTTCAGGATCTGCGGTGCAGGGCAAGCAGGGGCAACGGCGCAGGCTACATGGGCGGGCGGGCACCAGCAAGCAGGCGGCGCAGGCCTCTCAAGACACCCGGCCCTGGGTGCCTCTACCTCTGCCCGGAGGCGGGCGACGCCCGGAAGCGTGCCACACCACCCACGCACCTGGCTCACTCGGCTGGACAGGTACAGCACCGACGACACCCAGCCCAGGAAGGTGCCGGCCACCTTCATCCAGTCGTCCGGCGCGTCAAACACCGCCGCACGCGGCCCAAAGCTGGCGGCGCGGGCGCTGGGCGCGCCGCCGCCGCCACCCCCCGGCCGCTGCACGCCGCCTGCCGCCGTCGGCCCCTCCAGCGCTGAGCTGGCGGCCTGCCCGCCGCCGCCGGCCCCGGATGCTGCTGCTTGCATGGCTGCGAGGGATTGCGGGGAGGCCAGCATGGCGCGGCTGCCCATGGTGCCGGCGACGGCGTGCGTGCTGCCCGGCCCGCCGGTGCTGAGCAGGGCGACCGAGGCAACCATGGCCAGCGCCCCCAGGCTGAGCAGCACGGCAGCTGGCCGCATGGGCGCCTGGGCGGCGCCCGGCAGCTGCGAGGGCAGCTCGGACCTGCTGCGGGTCGCCGCGGCTGCGCAGCTGCCCGGCAGCTGCTGCCCGACCTGCTGCGGGGTGGCGGCGGGGTGGCCTGCTGCGTGGCAGCTCTCCTGCTTGCCGTTGGGCGGCTGTCGCAGCATGGGGTGGCTGTTGCTGCCGCCCGAGGGCTGCTGGTTCTGCGCCGCCGCTGCCGGCCGGAGGATGCTGTCGCTACGGCTGGTGGTGGGGTTGGCTGGCGCCGCCTCGATGGGCTGGGTGCGGGGTGGGTGCTGGTGCCGCCGCCGCTGCCGCCGCTCGGCTTGCAGGCGCAGGATCCGCTCACGTCGCTTCTGCAGCGCTCCATAGTAAATGTACTGCATCATCATGAACATGTCCGCCAGAACAAAGTACCTGCGAGCGCGACAAGCCAGCCGGCAGGCAGTCCAATTGCGTAAGCCCAGGTGCTGCATCGCTGCATGGGAGGATGGCGCCGGCAGTCTGCTGGCAGATTTGATGGGAGCGCGGCCTGGCCAGGTCTGTCGGTTGCAGCAGCCCACAGGGCCGTCGGCGCTTGCTGCTCTGCCCTCAGCAGGGACGCTCCCGGATGCTGGGTGCGTGGCGTAACCGCCGTGATTGTCACCCCCCACCCTTTTGGTGGCACCCCAACTCACATGGCTGTGTAGGTCGTGGTTGGCAGCTGCTCGCCTTGCATCAGGCAGCCCAGCAGATTGAAGGTGTCTCCCTGCGGCCCCGACACGCAATGGCACACCCCGACTGCTGGTGAGGAGGGGGCAGGGGGGAGGGGCGGCATCGGCCGGCGCTGCATCCACGTCCGCTGCCACCGCTGCTGCGGGGCGTGCAGCAGGTCGGACCAGGGCCTCACCAACAGCCATTGCGCCAAGAACCAGGGGCTCAGCGCTTCAGCGCTCTTGTTCTTGTAGTTGTTGTAGAATTGAGGCAGCTGCAGGCGGCCCGGGCCGGAGGGGCGAGGGGGGCGGCGGTGTTGGCCGCCGCCCGTGCAGCATCGACGGCCATGCGGCGCGGCCGGCAGCGGCCGGCCCTCACCTGTGCGGTAATCCACAGCAGGATGGCCGCCAGCCCGCACGCGAAGCCCAGGTAATCGCGCGTGCTGCGTCAACGGGGGCAGGCGGGGCCGGTCAGCAAAGTGTGGCGGATCCTGGCGCCCTGCGACCCAGCACAGATCGGCACCCACTTGTACACGCAGTCGTGAAACCATTGCTCGATCCAGGGGTCTGCGCCGGGGTCGCAGTCGCCCATGCGGGCTCGATCCGGGCTAATCCTCCACCGACGGATGCCACAACACCAGCGCACGCGTCCGTCGCCAGGGTGTTCACGTGCTGTGCGCGCCAGCAGGCTTGCCGCGGCGAGACGGGCGCAGGGGAGGGGAACAGTGCTGTCGGCCCGCCGCTCCCTTTGCACGTGCGTACATCACCGGCGTTAATGCTGCCTGAAGCAGATCGATCGAACTTGCAGGCCTGCGCGACCGGCAGCTGCGGCAGCTGCAACGGTGCGGCCGTGCGGGCAGCAGCCACAGGGCGTAGCTGCGACACCGCACAGACAGGTGCTGAGTCTCAAGCTGTGCCCTCCGTGTTGGTTAAGCCCGTCACGCGCCGCTGACGAGCTTTGACTGCTTGTGCGGACGCCCCCAGCGCCGCGGGGTCAGCGCCAAGGGGCAGGGCCATACATAACACCATTATCGGAAGCCAGCACCGCAGTTGTACCTGTCAGAAGGCGGTGTGCTGGCCACGGCGACACGAACTCGGGCACAATGACGGGCAGCAGGGGCCAACTTGCACGCTGTAGGTGGCAATGCATGGTGCCATGACACACCTGCCGCCTGCATGGCAGGTTGCGCACTCGGTCGTCCCCGGTGACCGGTGCATGGCGATCAATCGCGCTGCGCCCGCGGGCACCCAGAAACACGGCGCAGCGTCGTGGGGCCAGGCCTCCAGCCGCCCCTCCTGCAACAGCTGCTCGCCGCGCACACGCAGATCATGAGTCCCGGCTGGTAGCGCGGCGACAGCAGGAGCAGGAGCGTAGCGACATCCAAAAGTACGCAGCCAGCAGCTCAGCTGCCTGCATGAGCCTGCTGCGCAGCGCCCCCTTGCATGGCAGGCTCCTCACCCCCTCTGCACCAGTCGCCAGGCGCTTGGCCCTACGGGTCCTAGTAGGCGTGCCACGCTTTCACCACCAACACCTGCCATCCATTGTGCGGCGCCCCCTGCCCGCAGGTACTACCAGCAGCAGAAATGCATGGACACGGTCGCGGCCAACATGGATCGCGACGAGTTCAAGCGCAAGGGCCGGGAAGCTGCGGAGAGGGCTGCAGAGCAGGCCACGCTGGAGGAGCTGTACAAGGTGCCGCCAGGGTCCCTCTGCCCCACCTCGCCCCCTCCCCTGCCCACCTCCTGCTGCCTCCATCCCGCATCCCTGCGTCTTGACCGCACTGTCAGCACGGCCCGGCCCCGCCCCAAGCCACATCGCAGCACACGCGTCACAGCCCTCGCCGCCACCCCCTGCAGGCGGAGAAGGGACGCGAGCTGGCAGCAGTGCGGGCTCAGGAGGAGGGCAGCCTCACTGCAGCGCTGGCGGGGCAGCTGCAGGCGGAGGAGCGGCGGGTCAGGGAGGCGCAGAAGCTGAGGGAGGAGAGCGAAGAGCTGCGGCTGTGAGTGGGCGGCTGGGATGTGGCAGCGATGGGGCCGTGCTGCGGCAGAGGCTGGGGCTCGGCTGTGTGTGGCGGTGCAGGAGAAGCGGCAGCTGCCCTGCAGCTGCCCTCCACCTGCTGACTAGCTCTCCCCGTGCCCTGCCGCAGGCTGGCAGAGAAGATTCGCATGGCGCGCGTGCAGAAGGAGCGGGAGCTGCAGCTGCAGGAGAAGACGGTCATTGCAGCGCAGCAGGCGGAGTATGACAAGACCTACGATGAGGTGCGTGGGTGTGGAAGGGGGTCACCAGCTGGGCAGCCAAGCGGTCCTCCCGTCCGGCGCTGCCACGCATCCTCCCGCCGCCCACGCCATCGCACCCGGGGAGTGAGGGCTGTTGCCATGGCAGGCGTCGCTGCCCACCCACCCACCCACCCTCCGGGACGACCCCGCCCTGTCGGCGGCGTTGCAGGTGCTCATGCGCGTGGACCAGCAGGCCCTGATCAAGCAGCAGGAGAAGGAGGCGGCGCGCAGGGAAGCCAGCAAGCTCAGCTCGGCGGTGGTGAACCAGCAGATGAAGGTGGGTCGTCCCCCGGTGATGGGAGTTGGAGGCTGCCGGCTGCGGGGTTGCGGGAGGGGGCGGGGGCATTCTGCTGTACATCACCCACGCACCCAACCGCAGCGCAGCCACTCGACAGGGCACCGTCCCACTGGTGCAGAACCCACCCCAGTGTCCCAGTGACCGGAGTGACCCCTCAACTTGCCTCCCCATCCCCCCCCCTCCGCCTCCTGCCCCCTGTAGGAGCGCTTGGAGCTGCAGCGGCTGGCAGAGGAGCAGTACCGGCGCGAGCGGCAGATGGTGGACGAGATCGTGGCCCGCATCCAGGTGCCCGGCAGCTTCCCTCCCTGGCCTGCTGGCGGGCAGCGGGGCGGTGGGGGGTGGGGTGATGATCGTGGCCCGCATTCAGGCGCCCGGCAGCTGCCCTCCGCTGGACTGGCGGGCAGCGAGGCGGTGTGGGGCGTCCCTGGCTTGACGGGCAGGGGTCCAGGCTGCAGCCTTTCCTGCATGTGTGACCACCGCCGGGCAGGGCGGCACCCAGGAGCGCACAGGCACTGAAGGTGGCAGCCGCTGGGTCCGTCACACAAGCCCCGCCCCACAGCCCATCCCCCCCCCCTCCCCACCGGCCACCGCCGCCCGCAGGCCGAGGACGCACTGGTAACCGAGGCCCCCCCCCCCCACAATCCACCCCACAACCAACCCCGCATCTCGCCCCGCCCCCCTCCTCCCACCGCCGCCCGCAGGCCGAGGACGCGCTGGTGGCGGAGGCCAAGCGCAAGCAGCAGACGGAGACCAAGGCCCTCATCGCGCAGTACCTGGTGCAGCGGCAGGCCGACAAGGTGGCCAGCCGCGCGGCCGCCGATGCGGAGGAGCAGAAGATTCAGGACTACTGGGCCATGGTGGGTGGCGGCTGGGGTTCATTAAACTT
>Ga0315908_10003897_pt1 | contig 10820 bp, 13 predicted proteins | sample LakEriMetagenome_12_FD_203520 | JGI IMG/M metagenome (GOLD analysis project Ga0315908, IMG submission 203520) | Freshwater fungal communities from buoy surface, Lake Erie, Ohio, United States - Buoy 4 MA124 | ecosystem: Environmental > Aquatic > Freshwater > Lake > Lake biofilm | place: USA...
TTGCCAAATAGTTGACTTAATGTCGGTGGTTCCTTGTAATCTTGTTCTAAGTAGAACACTTGTTCGAACAACTCAAGGAAAGGCTCCAAATGACCTCGATGACAGCTACAGCAATCCAGTTCCACCGAATGAGCCCTAGGCGCCGCGCCAGGCTGGCTCGCACCTTATTCGTAATCAGCGCCCTGTCTCTGATGCTGGCCGGATTGGTGTTCAACCAGAGCGCCGTTGCCACCGACGAGACAGTGATTGGTTCAAACGCCTTCAACTACGTATCAGTGATGCCCGGTGACACCCTGTGGGAGCTTGCCGAGACATACTCTGATGGAAAATCTCAGCAGGACTGGATCGCGGAAGTGATTTTGCTGAATAACTTATCTAGTGCAACTCTTTCAACCGGGGACAAACTAGCTCTTCCGTAATCTCCACCAGCTGCTTTTTTGCTTGCCACTAATCTTGAGTAGTGGCAAGCCAACCAGCATTCTCAATCTCCGAAGCCAGCATTGGCTCATCCAGGCTCAGCCAGTGAGTCGCATTGTTGCGGTCCTTGATACTGGAACCGGAGATTTGTCAGAAATCATCGCAGCCCTTGAAAATGCGGGCTCTAAAGTCGTTGTCACGAATCAGCGATCTGAAATATTGAGCGCCGATGGCTTTGTAATCTATGGCACTACCAATTTGTCCTCGTTTATGCCGACGCTTGAGAAATCCAAAGCAGCAGAATTGATCGATACCAGGCTAGCTGGCAGCAAGGCCGTACTTGGAATCGGTGCCGGTCTGCACGCGATGTTTGAAACTTTAGATGAGGATGATGAAAAAACCCAGGGCCTAGCTCAATGGCCGGGTGTGATTCAAAAGCTCGAATCTCCCAACATCCAGCAGGCAAACAAGTCAGGGGTTTTGGTTGCTAAGAACTCGAAGCTTTTTCTGGGGATAGAAGACGAACAGTTTCTCTTTGACCAAACTGAAGCAGTTTGGGAGTTTAGCTTGCAGGTAGACCCGCCGTTTGTTGCACCCATGGTTAGCTACTTGAACCAAGATCAATCCTTTATAGCCGCAGTCGAAAATGGCCCGCTTACTGGTATTGGCTTTTACCCAGAAAAATCTGGCGATGCTGGAATAGCATTGGTGCGCAATTGGCTTGGGACACTTTAGAAAGGCCATGAATTGTCAAAGAATTTAGACCTGCTTCCTGCGGTTGATGTATCAGGAGGCTTGGCTGTGCGCCTAACCCAAGGTGACACGCAAACAGAAGAATCATTCGGTTCGCCAATGGATGCTGCCCAGACCTGGATTACAGCTGGCGCGGAATGGATTCATCTTGTTGATTTGGATGCAGCTTTTGAGCGAGGCAACAATCAATCGCTCATTCAAGAAGTTGTAGCGGAATGCAAGGAAGTAAAGATCCAACTCTCGGGAGGCATAGTCAATCAGCATACTTTGGAGGCAGCCCTTGCCACGGGTGCCACCCGGGTAAATATTGCAACACCTGCTCTTGCAAACATGGATTGGGTTCAGCAGGCCGTCTCAGAATTTGGCAATCGAATTGTAGTTGGACTAGATGTTAGAGGATCAACGCTTATCGGACGCGGTTCGAGCAAGGAAGTTGGTGAATTGCAGGAAATCCTGGCGCAGCTGGAACAGGCAGGATGCGCTCGCTACATAGTGACGGACGTTGCCAAAGATGGAATGCTGCAAGGTCCAAACTTGGAGCTTTTGCGCCAGGTCCTTGCAATAACCAGCAGCCCCGTTGTTGCAAGCGGCGGTATCTCTTCCCTGGAAGATGTTTCTAAGCTTTGCGAGCTTGTGTCAGAAGGACTCGAAGGGGCAATTCTTGGCAAGGCACTCTACGCTAAGCGATTTTCATTGGAGCAGGCGCTGGAGCTTGCGAGTAAGTGAACGAGCACATTAATCCCAATCGATTCACGGATTCTGCGGGAACTCCTTGGGAAGGCCGAAGCTTCGATCAAAATTCATTTGCCGACGACGACGGCAAGGCACCACCAGAACTTATTGAAGCAATATCAAGGTTTCGAGCCGGGGAGGTTGGCGCAGAAGTTGTTGTTGATCAGATTCGAGTTTCAAGACTTCTGGTACCACTTCTGGCTAATCTTGGTGAGTCTGAAATTGGCGCCCACGGTAAAAATGTTGATAAGAGTGCTGAGCTATCAATAGTCACAGTCAAATCTCCCGATGGTCAGGACTCTTTGGTTGTGTTTTCATCTGTTGAGGCCATGAGCCGCTGGAACAAAGCCTCTAGGCCCGTTCCTACCGATGCAAATCGAATTGCACTAGCTGCGGCTTCTCAGATGAGCACTCGAGTTGTGTTGGATCCAGGTAGCGAAACTGAGTTCGTAGTTAGGCGGCCAGCGATTGCGAAAATTGCACAGTCGCTACCTTGGCTTCCACCTGAGCGCAATGACGCACTACTGAAGGTCTTGCGCGACTCTGTTGCGGGGGAGCAGTTAGTAGCGAATCTAGAGGCCTCAACGGCTGATCCCCAGTCCAGGCTTTTGGGGGCAGAGCTGCAGGTCACACTTCAACTTGAGCCCAAAGCCGAGCCTGCGGTAGTTAGGGAGCTAATCGACCGAATAAGTAGTAACTGGTCTGAATCTGAAGAATTTGCTTCGGCGGTTGATTCGGTAGCTATCAAGCTGCGAAGTTAGTTGACTGGACCCGTGTATTTTTCGCCAGGGCCTTGGCCTGGAGCGTCTTTGATGACGCTGGCTTCGCGGAAGGCAAGCTGGACCTGGCGAAGGGCATCGCGAAGCGGTCTGGCGTGGTGATCGCCTAGGTCTGGGGCCGCGGCAGTTATCAAACCAGCCACAGCGGTGATTAGCTTCCTGGCTTCATCGAGGTCGCCCTTGCGTCCATCGGCAGCTAGTCCGCACTGAACGGCTGCCACGCTGAGTAGGTCAACCGCGTAGCGGCCAATGACCTCAACGGCTGGCAGGTCTGAGATCTCGGTTATCTGGTCTTGAATCTTGTCGTATTCAGACAACTATTCTCCTTTGGTGTCTTTGATGCTAGGCTATCCCATGGCTCCGAGGTCTTATGGTCTCGGTCAGAAGTGGATTAGTTTCCCACCCGCGTCCACCGCTTTTATAGGTTGCCGGGTAAAGCTTTTTTCGCATCTGCATTTCCCTGTGCGCTTTTAGCGACCTTGGTGTGGCCAAAGGCACATCGATAAGGAGAACCAGATCAGCGATCCCCGCATCAATGACCGCATCCGTGTCCCAGAGGTTCGCCTCGTTGGAGCACTGGGTGAACAGGTTGGAGTTGTAAAAATCGAGGATGCTTTGCGCATGGCGCAAGAGGCAGACTTGGACCTCGTAGAGGTTTCACCACAATCCAGCCCTCCGGTTGCGAAGCTAATGGATTTCGGCAAGTTCAAGTATGAAGCTGCCCAGAAAATTCGTGAAGCTCGCAAGAACCAGGTAAACACTGTTCTAAAGACAGTTCGCTTCGGTTTGAAAATCGATGGTCATGATTACGGCACTAAAAAAGCTCAGATTGAGAAGTTTCTTAGAGCCGGCGACAAGGTGAAGGTGATGGTGGTCTTCCGAGGAAGAGAGCAATCTCGTCCGGAGATGGGTATCAAGTTACTCCAGAAATTGGCTGAAGAGGTGGCCGAGTTTGGCGCCGTTGAATCGACACCGTCGATCGACGGCCGAAACATGGTCATGGTCATTGGTCCACTTAGAAACAAAGTTGAGGCGAAAGCTGATGCCAAGAAAGCTGCGGATAAGGCTGCAAAAGCTGAAGCCAAAGCTGAAACCATCGAAGTAGTAGTCGAAGAGGCTGCCATAGAAACAGGAGAGAAGTAAATGCCAAAGCAGAAGACCCACTCGGGTGCCAAGAAGCGTTTCCGCTTCACAGGTAGTGGCAAGCTCATGAAGCAGCAAATCAACATGCGCCACAACCTAGAGCACATGTCATCTAGGCGCAAGCGTCGCTTGAACGCTGACCAGGTAGTTTCAGCCGCAGATTTTAAGACCATCAAGAAGCAGCTAGGCAAGTAACCCGATTGATTTTAGGAGTATAGAAAAATGGCAAGAGTAAAAGGCGCAGTCAACTCGCTGAAGAAGCGTCGCGTTGTACTAGAGCGCGCAAAGGGATACCGAGGACAGCGCTCCCGTCTATACCGCATGGCGAAGCAGCAGATGCTGCACTCACTTGTCTATGCATTCAACGACCGCAGGGCTCGCAAGGGTGATTTCCGCAGACTTTGGATTCAGCGCATCAATGCTGCATCCCGTGCAAATGGAATGACATACAACCGTTTCATTCAAGGACTGGGTCTTGCAGGCGTTCAGGTTGACCGCAGAATTTTGTCAGACCTAGCGGTAAACGAGCCAGCGACTTTTGCGTCATTGGTTGCAACTGCAAAGACAGCGCTGCCTAAGGACACATCAGCACCTAAGGCGAGCTAACCAAAGTGATTCAAGATCCCTCCCAAGCGGAAATAAAAGGGGTCGCAAAGCTCACCAAGAAAGAGGCCCGGTCAGAGACCGGGCTCTTTCTGCTTGAGGGACCTCAAGGGCTAAAAGAAGCCCTCGAGCGACCGAAGCTAATTGAGAAGCTGTTTGCGACTGAAAGCTTTGAAGAAAAGTACTCGGAGTTGATTTCGCGCGCTCGTGACTCACGGGTAAGCGTAAACATAGTTTCTGAAAGCGTGCTCAAGGAACTTAGCGACACCACAACTCCTCAAGGCGTCGTTGCAGTTTGCCAGCAATTCCATGTATCAATCGATGACGTGCTTTTATCGAAACCGAAGCTGGTTGCATTTCTTGCTCAAATTCGCGACCCGGGAAATGCTGGAACCGTACTGCGCGCAGCCGATGCGGCTGGTGCTGATGCAGTGATTTTCAGCAAGGGAAGTGTTGATATTTACAACCCAAAGGTTGTTAGATCAACCACCGGTTCGATGTTCCATCTTCCATTCGTTATTGATGCTGACATCCCGTTTTCACTCGAGAAGTTCAAGCAGGCTGGGCTAGCTGTCCTAGGAGCTGATGTGGCCGGGGCATCACTTGCCACCATCGATTTGACTGAATTAGCTAAGCCAACTCTTTGGCTATTTGGCAACGAAGCGTGGGGTCTGGAGCCAGAAGTGTCCGCCTTGGCAGACAAGCTGGTTCAAGTCCCCATCTTTGGAGCAGCCGAGTCTTTGAATTTGGCAACCGCTGCCGGCGTTTGCATGTACGCGTCAGCCTTCGCTCAGAACAGCTAGTCGGTAAACTTTAGAACTATGTCCAACTCCGAGGGTATTTCTCAAGCCGAGGTCAATAAGGCCATTGAGACTGCTCTGGCGGAAATTACCAAAGCGGTCTCTATCGCAGAGCTAAAGAAAGCAAAGGGCTCGATTCTTGGCGACGGATCTGCTCTTGCAGGATTCAGCGCAAGACTTGGAAAACTAGCCGCGGACCAAAAAGCTGAAGCTGGAAAGATGGTTGGCTCCGCAAGGGCAAAAGTCACCGAAGCCTTTGAGTCTCGAGAGAGCGAACTTTCTGCTGTCGAAGAAGCCAAGCTTTTGGAGAAAGAGGCAATTGATGTCACCGCATTGGGCAGGATTGCTCGAACTGGCGCGCGTCATCCACTGAGCTTGCTGCAGGAGAAGATTTCCGACGTATTTGTGGGAATGGGTTGGGAAATTGCCGAGGGGCCAGAAGTTGAGAGCGAGTGGTTCAACTTCGACGCTTTGAATTTTGATGCTGACCACCCAGCTCGAGCTATGCAGGACACATTTTTTGTTGAGCCAACGCAGCAGAAGCTTGTTCTTAGAACTCACACTTCCCCTGTTCAGGTGCGATCGATGCTGGATAGGGAAGTGCCTATCTACGTTCTGTGCCCTGGAAGAGTTTTCCGAACTGATGAGTTGGATGCCACCCACACCCCAGTGTTTCACCAAGTAGAAGGTCTTGCCATCGACAAGGGTTTGAGCATGGCGAACCTGCGTGGAACACTTGAACACTTCGCGCGCATAATGTTTGGCGAAGAAGCCAAGATTCGACTGCGCCCCTCGTTTTTTCCATTTACTGAGCCTTCGGCTGAGCTAGATGTTTGGTATCCAGGTGCCAAAGGAGGCGCGCGATGGGTCGAGTGGGGCGGTTGCGGCATGGTGAACCCAAATGTTCTTCGCGCCTGTGGAATTGATCCCGAGATCTACTCCGGATTCGCTTTTGGAATGGGCATTGAACGCACCTTGATGTTTAGAAACGAAGTCAGTGACATGCACGACATGGTCGAAGGCGATGTTCGCTTCAGTGCGCAATTTGGGATGGTGCTCTAGATGAGAGTCCCACTTAGTTGGCTTGGGGAATATGTTGATCTTCCATCTGAGGCAACTCCTGAATCCGTAATGGATCAACTTGTTCGAGTTGGATTTGAGGAAGAAGCTGTTCACAGCGTTGATCTGACAGGACCGCTTGTTGTTGGACAGGTTCTGGAGTTTGTAGCAGAGCCTCAGGCAAATGGTAAAACCATTAGGTGGTGTCAGGTTCAGGTAGCACCTGATGGAGCCAAAGCCGCTGATGGCGGAGCATCGGTTCGTGGAATTGTCTGCGGAGCTGCAAACTTCGAAGTCGGAGACAAAGTCGTTGTCAGCTTGCCAGGAGCAGTGCTACCTGGAAACTCCGTAATTTCCGCACGCTCAACTTATGGTCACACCAGTGATGGAATGATAGCTTCCGGCAGAGAACTTAATCTTTCCGACGATCACGATGGCATCCTGCGCCTATCTTCAATGGGCTTGGATCCAAAAGTTGGAACGGATGCCATTGAGCTTTTGGGTTTGTTTGACAGTGCAGCAGAGATCAATGTTCTTCCAGACCGCGGCTACTGCCTCTCAATCCGAGGTGTTGCTAGAGAGTATTCGCACGCAACTGGAGCTAAATTCCGCGATCCAGCTCAAAACGCTAAGGCTGTTCACGGCGAAGGTTTTGGTCTTGCTATTCAAGACGCTGCTCCAATTCGTGGGCGTAAGACTTCGCAGAGTTTTGTGCTTAGAACAGTAACTGGAATTGACGCTTCCAAGCCAACTCCAACCTGGATGCGCGCCAGACTGAAGCTTGCCGGTATGCGCTCAATTTCTCTTGCCGTAGATATCACCAACTACGTGATGCTTGAACTTGGTCAACCAGTCCACGCCTATGATCTTGACAAAGTCAAAGGTGGCCTAATCATTCGTCGTGCAAAAAAGAGTGAGACCCTCAAGACTCTCGATGGCCAAGAGCGAAAGCTAAGCGAAGAAGACCTACTTATCACCGATGAGTCCGGTCCAATTGGCCTGGCTGGAGTCATGGGTGGCTTCACTACAGAAGTGTCAGAAACTACCAAGAATGTCTTGATTGAAACTGCTCACTTCGATGGAATCTCTGTAGCCAGAACCGCCAGAAGACACAAATTATTCTCTGAGGCCTCAAAGCGCTACGAGCGCGGCGTTGACCCACGAGTTGGAGAACTGGCAGCCGCGAGAGTCATTCAGTTATTGGAACTTCACGCGGGTGGACAAGCTGGATCCCTTGGAGCAACGTACTCAGATTTTGAACCGGCTACCGAAATTTCCCTACCCCACGGCTTTGCTAGCGAATTGATGGGTGTTGATTACAGCCAGGAAGAAATTGAAAAAGTTCTCCGTGAAATCGGTGCGGTAGTCAGCTCTGAAAAGACAGACCTCAAGGTAACTGCCCCTAGCTGGAGACCGGATCTTCTGCACAAGACAGACCTAGTTGAAGAAATTGCTCGAATCACAGGCTATGACCGTATTCCTTCATTGCTACCGGTTGCGCCTCCGGGTCGCGGCTTAACTAGAGAGCAGAACTTTAGAAGAAGCGCTTTGAATTCATTGGCGGCAGCCGGTTGCACTGAAATTCTGAGCTACCCTTTTGTTTCAACCGACTCAAACAATCTTTTTGCTGATGCATCCAAGGCTGTAGTTCTGGCAAACCCGATTCAGGAAGAAGCCGGAGCACTTCGGATGTCCCTAATTCCAGGACTTGTAGAAACTGCTGCCAGAAACCTTTCACGCGGTCTAACTGACTTGGCAATTGTTGAACACGGCTCAGTGTTTGTTTCTTCAAGCTCTAAGCCACCAATATTTCCGGACACCAGTGCAAGACCTACTCCTGAACAAATTGCGAATCTTGAAAAAGGAATTCCGAGTCAGCCAAAGCACCTTGCAGGTTTGTTTCTAGGTTCGAGACTTGGTTCTCAGCCTGGGTCAAAGTCGGTCGCTGCAGGAGTAGAGGATGCCCTTGAGGCAGCGCGAGTTGTTGTTGCAGCTGTTGGGGTAGAACTAGATCTTCGTCAGGCTAAGCCAAAAGGATTCCATTCTGGACGCTCGGCCGAACTGATGGTCGGAAAAGTTGTAGTGGGAGTAGTCGGAGAGCTGAGTCCTTCAGTTAGCAAATCTCACGACCTACCTCGAACAGTTGGTGTTTTTGAGATCAACTTAGATGCTCTTTTTGCGGTAGCCCCATTGTCTGTGACCGCAAGGCCGCTTGGAAACCTTCCAGCTGCCACGCAGGATCTTTCTTTGGTCGTAAAAATAGAAACTCCAGCAGCTGAAGTTTTGGCTGCTGTTCGAGAAGGAGCCGGTGAGCTGCTCGAAGAGATTTCGTTGACAGATGACTACCGAGGTTCCAATGTGCCCGAGGGTTCAAAGTCTCTTACCTTTGCACTGAGATTCCGAGCTATGGATCGAACCTTGACCCAAGTAGAGGCGAGCGAAGCTCGTGATTCTGGAGTTGAGTTAGCAAAGCAAAGATTTAGCGCAGAGATTCGCTCCTAAACCAATCAGCCGAAGGGAGTCCGAGATGGCTTTAACTGTTGCAATTGCGGGAGCCAGCGGATACGTTGGCGGCGAGTTAATGCGCTTGGTAGCAAACCACCCCGAGTTGAACCTGAAAACCGTGACGGCCAATAGCCAAGTTGGACAAAGTGTCTCATCTTTACATCCCGAAAACACGGCTCACGCGGATTTTGTCTTAGTAGAAACCAATGCAATCAACTTACATGGCCACGATGTAGTTTTTCTTGCAATGCCACATTCAAAAAGCGCAGAGGTTGCCAGCTTGCAGCGCGCGAAGTGTTTGTCCGCATTGGCTTGAACGCAGGAGATCAGAGAGCAACTATTTTGACAAATGATTTAACCAAAGAGTACGTAATCGAGAACAGTGAGTATTCAAGCTAATGAGCCAAAATCAAGTTCAGGATGCAGCTCTTGCACGTATCAAGGCCGAAACACTTATTGAGTCCTTGCCGTGGCTTCAAGGATTTCACGGAAAAATTGTTGTTATCAAATTTGGTGGCAATGCGATGGTGGATGAGCAACTAACTAAAGCATTTGCCGAGGATATGGCGTACCTGAGATTTGTTGGAATCAAACCTGTAGTAGTGCACGGTGGAGGACCGCAGATCACAGCCAGGCTTGCAGAGCTTGGAATCGAAACCGAGTTTCGATCGGGCCTTAGGGTCACATCCTCTGAGGTTATGGCAGTGGTCAAGGATGTTTTGAGAAATCAGATTTCCGCGCAGCTTGCCACCCTCGTTGAGAATGCAGGTGCAAAAACGCTTGTTTTGTCTGGAGAAGACTCCAATTTGTTTAGGGCGGAGCAAACCAGAGCCGATCAAGCGGGGAACCCGCTTGATGTTGGTTTAGTCGGGGAAGTCACTCAAGTCAACCCACGCATTGTTCTTGAAGCACTGGCTGCTGGGGTGGTGCCAATAGTGTCGACCGTTGCTCCCGGAGCCGATGGTTCGCTTCTGAACGTGAATGCGGATTTAGCTGCAGCTTCGCTCGCAGTCGCGTTGGGAGCGGAAAAACTCCTTCTTCTTACTGACGTTGCTGGCCTTTATAGCAATTGGCCCAACAAAGACTCTTTAATCTCTGAAATTTGTGCGGCTGATCTGAATGAATTGTTGCCACAACTCGAATCGGGAATGATTCCGAAGATGCAGGCCTGCATTAATGCCCTCGCTGGGGGAGTGCCCAGGGCTCACATCATAGATGGACGCGCCCCTCACAGCATCTTGCTTGAGATCTTCACTTCCAGCGGTGTTGGCACCTTGGTGCTACCTTAGAAACTTCGAAAGGAGACTTGCCATGACCCGTCATTTTTTGCGTGATGATGACATTTCTCCCGAAGAGCAGTCTGAAATTTTGAATCTAGCTCTAAAGCTCAAAGCCAGTCCTTATTCTGAGAAAACTTTTGCTGGTCCTAAAACTGTTGCTCTAATTTTCGACAAGACCTCGACTCGAACTAGGGTTTCATTCGCCGTTGGCGTTTCTGATCTAGGTGGATCAGCTTTGATCATGGATTCTGGTTCAAGTCAGCTTGGTGTCAAGGAGTCAGTAGCGGATACGGCGAAGGTTCTAGAGCGCCAAGTCGCCATGATTGTTTGGCGAACTTTTTCGCAAAACGGTCTTGAGCAGATGGCAGCTAATTCAAAGGTGCCAGTAATAAATAGCTTGAGTGATGACTTTCATCCTTGCCAATTGCTAGCGGATTTGATGACTATTCGAGAGCAATTAGGTTCACTGAAGGGCAAAGTGCTCTCCTATATCGGAGATGCTTCAAATAACATGTGTCATTCGTACATGTTGGCTGGAGTCACAGCGGGTATGAAAATCCGGATTGCTGGGCCAGCTGGCTATCAGCCGAATCCGAAGATTTACCGCAGGGCCGAGGAGATTGCTTTTCAAACTGGTGGTTCCATCGATGTATACACCAACCCGAAGCACGCCCTTGTCGATAGCGAAGTCGTTGCCACCGATACCTGGGTTTCGATGGGTCAAGAGGCGGAGAAGGAGCAGAAGTTGA
>Ga0315908_10003898_pt1 | contig 10817 bp, 12 predicted proteins | sample LakEriMetagenome_12_FD_203520 | JGI IMG/M metagenome (GOLD analysis project Ga0315908, IMG submission 203520) | Freshwater fungal communities from buoy surface, Lake Erie, Ohio, United States - Buoy 4 MA124 | ecosystem: Environmental > Aquatic > Freshwater > Lake > Lake biofilm | place: USA...
TGGAGTTCCCGATGTCCGAGCCGGTCCAAACGCCTCAGACCCAGTTCAAGCCCCGGATTTTCTCGGGCATCCAGCCTTCGGGCGGGTTGACCCTTGGCAATTACCTTGGCGCGCTGAAACGCTTTGTTGAAAAGCAGGATGAGGGGATCGAGACGATCTATTGCCTTGTCGATCTGCATGCGATCACCGTCTGGCAAGACCCCGAAAAGCTGCGCCAGCAAACCCGCGAAGGGGCTGCGGCCTTTATCGCGGCGGGGATTGATCCGGCACGCTCGGTGCTCTTCAACCAAAGCCAAGTGACGGCCCATGCGGAACTCGCGTGGATTTTCAACTGCGTGGCGCGCATGGGCTGGATGGGGCGCATGACCCAGTGGAAGGACAAGGCGGGCAAGAATGCCGAGGCGGCATCCTTGGGCCTTTTCGCCTATCCCGCCCTGATGGCCGCTGACATTCTGGCCTATCACGCCACCATGGTCCCGGTGGGCGAGGATCAAAAGCAGCATCTGGAACTGACCCGCGACATCGCGATCAAGTTCAACAATGACTTCAAGGTGGATTTCTTCCCGGTGGTCGATCCCTTGATCGAAGGGGCAGCGACCCGCGTGATGAGCTTGCGCGATGGCACCAAGAAGATGTCGAAATCCGACCCTTCCGATCAAAGCCGCATCAACCTGACCGATGACGCCGACCAGATCGCCGCCAAGATCCGCAAAGCCAAGACCGACCCCGAGCCTTTGCCCGACACGGTAGAAGGGCTGAAAGACCGCCCCGATGCGCGCAATCTGGTGAACATCTATGCGGCTTTGGCCGGGCATACCGTGGATCAGGTGATCGCCGATTTCGCAGGTGCGCAGTTTGGCACCTTCAAGCCTGCGCTGGCCGATCTGGCCGTGGCAAAGCTTGCCCCCATCACCACCGAGATGAACCGGTTGATGAAGGACCCCGCCGAGATTGACCGCATCTTGGGCCAAGGGGCTGAGCGCGCCGAGGCGATTGCGCGGCCGATCGTCGATCAGGTCTATGACATCGTGGGAATGATCCGGTCGCGGCGCTAAAGCGTCACGGAATCGATTCATTTTCCCGTCATAATCGCGGCTGAGGCTCCCCGGCCTCGTCTTCTGCCTATCGCGTCGCCGTTCCCCAGCGGCGACGCTTTTTTTCGCGCGGCCCCGCGCCTTCGCCGCCCCGGCTTTCATCTTGGCAAAAATACTCCGGGGGTGCGGGGGCTGGCCCCCGCTTCGACATCGGCCCCCCTTTCCCTTGCCCGCCCATCCTGATTAACTCCGCCGAAATTCGGGAGGACCACCATGGCATCGGGCACCAATATCCGCACCTTTTTCGAAGGCAAATGGCATGAGGGCAATATCCCCGTCATGCGCGCAGCCGATCATGGGTCGTGGCTTGGATCGACCGTGTTTGACGGCGCGCGTTCTTTCGATGGCATGGTGCCCGATCTTGCGCTCCATTGCGCGCGGGTGAACCGGTCGGCCGAGGCGATGCTGATGACGCCCACCCATGCCGCGCAAGACATCGAAGGCATTGTGCGCGATGGGCTGAAATCCTATCGCGCCGATCAGGCGCTTTACATCCGCCCGATGTATTGGGGGATCGAAGACGACGGTTATGGCCTTGGTCCGCACCGCGATTACACCGGCTTTGCGGTTTGTCTGGAAGAGATTCCGATGTCCGCGCCCGAGAATTCGGTGACGCTGACCACCACAAGCTTTCGCCGTCCGGTTCTGGCCGACAACGTCTGCAACGCCAAGGCGGGCTGCCTTTATCCCAACAATTACCGCATGATCGCCGAGGCGCGCAAAAAGGGATTTTCCAACGCCCTTGTCGCTGATGCGATTGGCAATGTGGCCGAAAGTGCCACGGCGAACGTGTTCATCGTGAAGGATGGCGTGGCCTTTACCCCCATCGCCAATGGCACCTTCCTTGCCGGGATCACCCGGTCGCGCCACATCGCCAACCTGCGCGCCGATGGGGTGGAGGTGGTGGAAAAGATCATCAGCTTTGACGAGGTGCATGCCGCGGATGAGGTGTTCCTCACCGGCAACTTCAACAAGGTCACCCGTGTCACCCGCTTTGACGACACCCATTACAAATCGCACGCCATGGCGACCCGCGCGCGGGCGATTTATTGGGATTGGGCGGCCTCCCATCGCTAAGCTGATCGCAAAGGCTTGCGCCGCCGCGCCCCTTCCGGCAATACTCGACTGGAAGGGGAGAGATTATGCGCAAGTTCCTTGTGGTCCTCGACGACAGCCGCGAATGTCTGAATGCGATGCGCTTTGCCGCGTTGCGCGCTGCCCATACCGGGGGCGGGGTGCAGATTTTGTCGATCATCCGGCCCGAAGAGTTTCAGGGCTGGATCGGGGTCGCAGACCTCATGCGCGCCGAGGCGCGTGAGCGGATCGAGGCGCATTTTCAGGTCTTTGCCAAATGGATGCGCGACAAGAAGGGGGTGAACCCCGAGCTTGTGATCCGCGAAGGTGACCCGGCTACTGAGATCTTGGCGCAGGTGCGCGAGGATCCCGAGATTGGCGTGTTGGTTCTGGGCGCGGGCACCGACAAATCCGGCCCCGGCCCCTTGGTGACGCAAATGTCGCGCAATTCGGGCAACCTGCCTATCCCGATCACCATTGTTCCGGGCGAGATGAGCAAGGAACGGCTGGAAAGCATCACTTAAGGCCACCTGACCGCCATGCAGGGCGCGCATGCTGCGGTCGCAAAAGAATCAATGCTGCAATGCAGAAAATACGGTAGGGTCTGTGCTGAGGGGGGATCATAGAAGGACGTCGCCATGACTCTTCATCCCCGCAGCCTGCCCAGCACCGCACCGCCAAAAGCCTTTGAGATTCCGGGTTTGGCCTATTACTCGGCCCCTCCTGTCCCACCGACCGCACATCTCAGCCTGCCGGCACAAAGCGCAGCCGCCGAGGTGTTGGACGCGATGTATGGCTATTACAGCCCGCAGGATTGATCGGCCAATGCCGGTGCCAATGCCGGTGCCAAGCTGGGCCAACCCGCCGGGCGAACCTTGACTCTTGCCCCCCTCGGGCGCATATCCGACTTGAACTGTCGGAGATACGCAGATGTTCATCCAGACCGAATCCACGCCGAACCCGGCGACGCTGAAATTCCTGCCCGGCCAGACCGTGCTGGAGATGGGCACCGCCGATTTCCCGAGCTCTGAAACGGCGAGAAAATCGCCTTTGGCCGCCCGCATCTTTGCGGTGGCAGGGGTCACGGGCGTGTTCTTTGGCACCGATTTCGTGACGGTGACCAAGGCCGAGGCGGTGGATTGGGGCCATATCAAGCCCGCGATCTTGGGCGCGATCATGGAGCATTATCAGTCCGGCGCCCCGGTGATTGAGGGTGAACAGGCCGCCGCGCATCAGGCGCATGACGGACCGGACAGCGATATCGTGCGCCAGATCAAAGAGCTTTTGGACACCCGCGTGCGCCCGGCTGTGGCCCAAGATGGTGGTGACATCACCTTCCACGGCTTTGACCGGGGGATCGTCTATCTGCATATGAAGGGCGCCTGCGCGGGCTGCCCGTCTTCAACCCTGACGCTGAAGATGGGGATCGAGAACCTCTTGCGCCACTATATCCCCGAAGTCACCGAGGTGCGCCCGGTTGCGGCCTAAGGCTATGGCTGAGACGGTTTTGGCCTTTGACACATCGGCGGCGCATTGCGCCGCCGCTTTGCTTTTGCCGGGTGGCCGGGTGCTGACGCGGCTGGAGCCGATGGAAAAGGGTCAGGCTGAGCGGCTGATGCCGCTGCTCGAGGAGCTGTTGCGCGAGGCGGGCTTGGGCTGGTCAGACCTCACGCGGTTGGCTGTCGGCACCGGGCCGGGGAATTTCACCGGGGTGCGGATTTCGGTCGCCGCCGCGCGGGGGCTTGCCTTGGGCCTTGGGATTCCGGCGATTGGACTCACCCGGCTTGAGGCCTTGGCCTTTGGCCTGCCGCGCCCGATCACGGTGGTGGAGGATGCCCGGCGCGGTGAGGTTTATGTGCAGGGTTTTGGCACCGAGACGTCTGAGGCGCTGTTGCTGGACGGCTCAGACCTGCCGCATGTGGTGGAGACGGCGCATGTCACCGGAAGCGCTGCAGGGCCTGCCGCCTTGCCCGCCGCCGTTCCCTTGGCCGAGGCGATGGCGCGTCTTGCCGCCGCCCGCGATCTGCCCCAGCCGCGCCCGGCGCCGTTTTACCTGCGCGGGGCTGATGCCGCCCCGCCCTCTGACCCGCCCCCGGTCATCTTGCCATGACCCCGGCCGAGATGGCGGCGCTGCATGCGCATTCCTTTACCACCCCGCGCCCATGGTCTGAGGCGGAGATCGCCGAGCTTCTGGCCAGCCCGCTGGTCTTTGCGTTAACCCAGCCCGGGGCCTTTTTGCTGGGCCGCGTGGTGGCGGGTGAGGCGGAGTTGTTGACCATCGCCGTGCATCCCGATCAGCGCCGCGCGGGGCTGGGCGGCGCGCTTGTGGGCGCCTTTCTGACAGAGGCGGTTGCGCGCGGGGGCGAATCGGCCTTTCTGGAGGTGGCGGAGGGCAATACAGCCGCCCGCGCGCTTTATGCCGCCTGCGGCTTTGCCCCGGCCGGACGGCGGCGGGGCTATTACCACCGACCCGATGGCACATCTGAAGATGCGCTGATCTTGGTCAGATCCTTGATGTGACCAATTTAATACCAATTGTCAGTCAACTGGTCAGCCAATCGGCGAAACCCGGCGTCACTTCGGCGGCTCACAGATTCCTGTTGACCCTTTGCGCGGCTTTCGACCTAAACTGATGCCAATCCTCTTGCACAAGGCCGCTGCGGCCATGACAGAGGGCAACACGAATGGTAACCGGGAGAACATCCATGACCCTTATGAAACACTTGCTTGGCGCTGCCGCGACCTTGGCCCTGACCGCAGGCGTTGCCTCGGCAGAGCCGGCGATCATTTTCGACCTTGGCGGCAAGTTCGACAAATCCTTCAACGAGGCCGCTTTCAACGGCGCTGAGCGTTGGAAAGCCGAAACCGGTGGCACCTACAAAGAGCTGGAAATGCAGGACGAAGCCCAGCGCGAACAGGCGCTGCGTCGTTTGGCTGAAGCCGGTTCCAACCCCGTTGTCATGACCGGCTTTGCCTTTGGCGACGTGCTGGCCAAAGTGGCCCCTGATTTCCCGGACACCAAGTTTGCGATCATCGACATGGTCGTGGATCAGCCGAACGTCAAATCGGTGGTCTTCAACGAGCATGAAGGCTCGTATCTGGTTGGCATGATGGCTGCCTTGGCGTCGAAGTCGGGCACCGTTGGCTTTATCGGCGGCATGGACATCCCGCTGATCCGCAAGTTCGGCTGCGGCTATGCCCAGGGCGTCAAGGCTGTGAACCCCGATGCGACCGTGGTTCTGAACATGACCGGCACCACCCCCACCGCGTGGAATGACCCGGTGAAGGGCGCGGAACTGGCCAAGGCTCAGAAGGCCCAAGGCGCAGACGTGATCTATGCGGCCGCTGGCGGCACCGGCATTGGTGTTCTGCAAACCGCTGCTGACGAAGGCATCCTGTCGATCGGCGTGGACAGCAACCAGAACTACATGCACCCCGGCAAGGTTCTGACCTCGATGCTGAAGCGCGTGGACAACGCTGTCTATGAGGCCTTCAAAGAAGGCGAAGCGCTGACCCCCGGCTTCAACGTCATGGGTCTGGCCAATGACGGCGTCGGCTATGCGATGGACGAAAACAACGCGGCCCTTGTGACCCCCGAGATGCAGGCCGCGGTTGATGCCGCCGCCGCTCAGATCAAATCGGGTGAGTTGGTCGTTCACGACTATATGTCGGACAACACCTGCCCGGCTGCCACGTTCTAAGAACGTCTGACTTGCATCCGTGCCGCGCCTGACCCATCAGGCGCGGCACATTTTACCAAGGGCCAGTTACCGAAGCCGCGCCACAGCGGACGGGCCTTGCTTTTCCACACGGGGGAGAGATGCGCATGGGCGACGCCCAATACGCGATTGAGCTGAAGGGCATTTCCAAAGCCTTCGGTCCGGTTCAGGCCAACAAAGACATCAATATTGCCGTGCCGAAAGGCACCATCCACGGCATCATCGGCGAAAACGGCGCGGGCAAGTCCACGCTGATGTCGATCCTGTATGGCTTTTACAAAGCCGATGCCGGTCAGATCTTTGTGGATGGCAAATTGACCACCATCCCCGACAGCCAGAGCGCCATTCGCGCCGGCATCGGCATGGTGTTCCAGCATTTCAAGCTGGTGCAGAATTTTACCGTGCTGGAAAACGTGATCCTGGGGGCCGAGGATGGCCCGATGCTGAACACCTCGCTGTCGCGGGCGCGTAAAGTGCTGGCGGATCTGGCGCGGGAATATGAGTTGGACGTCGATCCTGATGCGATGATCGAAGATCTGTCGGTCGGCCACCAGCAGCGGGTGGAGATCCTGAAGGCGCTTTATCGGCAGGCCGATATCCTGATTTTGGACGAGCCGACCGGGGTTTTGACCCCGGATGAGGCCGATCATCTGTTTCGCATTCTCAAAGGGCTGAAAGATCAGGGCAAGACGGTGATCCTGATCACCCACAAGCTGCGCGAGATCATGGAGGCGACCGACAATGTCAGCGTCATGCGGCGCGGCACCATGGTGGCCACGGTTAAGACGGCTGAGACCAGCCCCGAGGCACTGGCCGAGTTGATGGTGGGCCGCAAGGTGCTGTTGGAGGTGGCGAAGGCCCCGGCCACGCCCGGCGATGTGGTTCTGTCGGTGCAAAACCTGCGCGTGAAGGACGATCACGGGGTGGAGCGGCTGAAAGGCATCAGCTTTGACATCCGCGCCGGGGAAATCCTTGGCATTGCAGGCGTTGCGGGCAATGGGCAGTCGGAACTTTTGGCGGCCCTTGGCGGGATGGCGCGGGCCACCGGGCGCATCACCATGAAGGGGGCCGACTTGCCGCTGTCCGGCAAGGGCGCTGACGGCCAGTCGCGCCGGGCCGCAGGCATTGCCCATGTGCCCGAGGACCGCCACCACCACGGGCTGATCTTGGATTTCGCGGCCTGGGAAAATGTGGCCTTGGGCTATCACAACGACCCGGCCTATCAGAAAAATGCGCTCTTCATGGACAATGCCGCGCTGATTGCCGACACCGAGCGGAAGATGGCCACCTTCGATGTGCGCCCGCCGATCCCGTCCTTGCCCGCCAAGTCGTTTTCGGGGGGCAACCAGCAAAAGATCGTGGTCGCCCGCGAGATGGAGCGCAAGCCCGCGCTTTTGCTGATTGGCCAGCCGACGCGGGGGGTGGATATTGGCGCGATTGAATTCATCCACCAACAGATCGTCGCGCTGCGTGATGCGGGGACGGCGGTTCTCTTGGTATCGGTGGAGTTGGACGAGATCATGAGCCTGTCCGACCGGATTGCGGTGATGTTTGACGGCCAGATCATGGGCCTGCGCGACCCGGCCCAGACCAATGAACGCGAGTTGGGCCTCTTGATGGCCGGCATGAACGGGGAGGCCGCCTGATGGACCGTTTGCCGAAATGGGCCGATGTCGCCCTTGTGCCGCTGGTCAGCCTCGCGCTGGCCGCGCTGATCTCGGCGCTGGTGATCTTGGCGATTGGCCAAGACCCGATGGAGGCCTTGAACACCATGGTCACCGGCGCCTTGGGGTCGGCCTATGGCTGGGGCTATACGCTCTATTACACCACCAGTTTCATCTTTACCGGGCTTGCGGTGACGATCGCCTTTCATGCGGGCCTGTTCAACATCGGCGGTGAGGGGCAGGCGCAGCTTGGCGGGCTTGGCGTGGCCTTCGCCTGTCTGTTCCTGCCATGGCCGCATTGGTCGCTGGCCCTCATCGGTGCGGCCATGGCGGCCGCCCTCTTCGGCGCCGCCTGGGCCGCCATCCCGGCCTATTTGCAGGCCAAACGCGGCAGCCATATCGTCATCACGACGATCATGTTCAACTATATCGCGGCCTCGCTGATGGTGTTCATGCTGGTCGACGTTTTGCGCCCCGATGGCCAGATGGACCCGGCCACCGCCAATTTCCCCGAGGTGACCAACCTACCGACCTTGAACGATATCCCCGGTTTCAACCTCTTCTTCACCAAGGATGTGCCGGCCAATATCACCTTCCTTATTGCCCTTGCGGCGGCTTGGGTGGTCTGGGCGATCCTGTGGCGCACGCGGCTGGGCTATCAGATCCGCGCCTTTGGCAAACCGGGGGCGGCGGCGCAATATGCGGGGATCAACGGGTTTCGCATCACGATGATTGCCATGCTTCTGTCGGGCGGGCTGGCGGGCCTGATGGCGATCAACAACGTCATGGGCGAGGCGGAGCGGCTGTTGCAAAACTCGGCCTCCGGCGCCGGGTTCATCGGGATTGCCGTGGCGCTGATGGGTCGCAATCACCCGGTGGGCGTGGTGCTGGCGGCGGTTCTCTTCGGGTTCCTCTTCCAAGGTGGGGCGGAACTGGGGCTTTGGACCAAGATCCCGATCGAATTGCGCATCGTCGTGCAGGGTCTGGTGATCCTCTTCACCGGGGCTTTGGATTACATGGTGCGGATGATGCTGGTCAGGGTCTTTGCGCTCTTCCGCAGCCCTGCCGCCGCGAAAGGAGCCGCGTGATGGATTACGCAACGCTTCTGCAACTTTTGGACAGCACGCTGCGCCTTGGCACGCCCCTCCTCTTGGCCTGCTTGGCCGGGCTTTACTCGGAACGCGCGGGCATCTTCGACATCGGGCTAGAAGGCAAGATGCTGATGGCCGCGATGAGCGCGGGGGCGGTGGCGGCGCTGACCGGATCGGTCTGGATCGGGCTTTTGGCGGCGATTGCAGGCTCGATGCTGTTCGCCATTCTGCACGGCATCGCCTCGATCACCTTCCGCGGCAATCAGCTGATCTCGGGCGTGGCGCTGAACTTTCTGGCCTCGGGCATCACAGTGCTGACGGCGCAGGCGCTCTTTGGCCAAGGCGGGCGCACCCCGCCTTTGTCCGGCGACGGGCGGTTCAATCCCATCACCTTGCCTTTTGCCGAGGCGCTGAAAGATGTGCCGGTGATCGGCCCGCTTTACTTTGAGGTGATCTCGGGACATTCGATCCTGGTCTACGCGGCCTTGGCCTGCGTTCCGCTGACTTGGTGGCTGCTTTATCGCACCCGCTTTGGCCTGCGCCTGCGCGCGGTGGGCGAAAACCCGGCCTCGGTCGATACGGCGGGGGTGTCGGTCATGGGGCTGCGCTTTGCCGCGGTGATGATCACGGGCGTCCTCTGCGGCCTTGCCGGCACCTATATGGCGACCGCCCTGCAAGCCGGCTTTGGCCGCGAGATGACGGCCGGGCGCGGCTATATCGCGCTCGCCGCCCTAATCTTTGCCAAATGGCGGCCTTGGCAGGCCTTGGGCGCGACAATGCTCTTCGGCTTCTTCCAAGCCCTCGCACTTCGCCCCGATGTGGTCGAAGGCGTGGTGGGTCAAAAGGTGCCGGTCTCGATGCTCGACGCGCTGCCTTATGTCCTGACGGTCCTCGTTCTCGCAGGCTTTGTCGGCAAGGCCATCCCGCCCCGCGCGGGCGGTGAGCCTTATGTGAAAGAACGCTAACGCCTTCAATGCGGCCCAAATATCCCACGGGGGTGCGGGGGTGTGAAACCCCCGCTCCTGCCCTCAACGCTGGACTGACCGATGACTGATTTGCTGCACACCGTCCAATCCCGCGCGGGAACCGAGCCTGTGAAACTGGGCCTCATCCTCGGCTCTGGCTTGGGCCATCTGGCCCATGCCGTCGACGGCGTGGCCATTCCTTATGCCGATTTGCCGGGCTTTCCGCATGTCGGCGTGTCGGGCCACAACCCGCATCTGCACATCGGCACGCTGGACGGCGTGCGCGTCGCGGTCTTTGGCGCGCGGGAGCATTATTATGAAAACGGCAATCCAGCCGCCATGCGCCCGGCCTTGGACATTCTGCAGGCGTTGGGGGCGGATCATCTGATCGTGACCAATGCGGCCGGAAGCCTGCGCCCCGATATTCGGCCCGGCGATCTGATGCTGTTGAACGATCACATCAACTTTTCCGGCCTGAACCCGCTGATCGGCGAGAAAACCGATGCCCGTTTTGTCCCGATGACCACCGCCCATGATCCCGATCTGCGCGCCGCCCTGCGGGATGCGGCCAAGGCTGAAGGTGTGGCCCTGTCGGAAGGGGTTTATGCCTGGTATTCCGGCCCTTCGTTCGAGACCCCGGCCGAGATCCGCGCCATCAAGATCCTTGGCGGGGATGCCGTGGGCATGTCCACCGTACCCGAGGTGATCTTGGCGCGGTTCTTGGGCCTGAAGGTCGCCGCCATCTCCACCATCACCAATATGGCGGCGGGCATGTCGGACGAACAGATCAGCCATGAGCACACCAAGGCCATGGCGCCTTTGGGCGCGGCCAAGCTGGAGCGCATCTTGCGGGCCTATTTGCGCGGGTTGGCCGCCCGCCCCTGACAGCCCCATCTGACCTCAGCCGCCTCCCCTCCCCCTAGTGGGGAGGGGTTGGTGGTGGGGGCAATCCGGGAGGCAAAACGCCCCACCGCACCCCCCCCTGCCAACTGGCGTTATCCGCCATCTCGATCTGGATTTGACAAGCCCGCGAAACGGGCGCAAGTCTTGGACAACAGGCCCCTTTCCAACATACCTTGATGTTCCAACTGTACCTCCCCATCGCCGAGGTCTCGGTCAACGCCTTCCTGCTTCTCGGGATCGGCGGAATCGTGGGCTTTTTGTCGGGCATGTTCGGTGTGGGCGGCGGGTTTCTGATCACGCCCTTCCT
>Ga0315908_10003899_pt1 | contig 10817 bp, 6 predicted proteins | sample LakEriMetagenome_12_FD_203520 | JGI IMG/M metagenome (GOLD analysis project Ga0315908, IMG submission 203520) | Freshwater fungal communities from buoy surface, Lake Erie, Ohio, United States - Buoy 4 MA124 | ecosystem: Environmental > Aquatic > Freshwater > Lake > Lake biofilm | place: USA...
TGAACTGAGTGGGGTTGACAAATATGGAAGAAAGGACCATCGAATTATCCTCTTTCGCCCTGTTAATCAGCGAGATATGACCATTATGGAGAGCACCCATAGTGGGGGCAAAACCGAGGCTTTGCCCTTTTTTTTTGCAGGAATTTAACCAGGTGGTCAAATCGTTAATTGTTTCGAATACAATCACTTGGGTGTTTTTTAGGATTTTAACTTTGCGGTGTCAAAACTAAATGTTTGCGGGAATCAAAAAAGATTTTTATCTACCTTTGCATACTCGATACTAGAAATCGGTACTTTATATGAGTAAAACAAGAGTACTTTTCGTTTCTTCGGAAATTCTTCCGTTTTCGCCAGAAAGCCCAGCTGCACATTTCAGCCGTCAAATACCACAGGCCGTACACGAAAGAGGCAAAGAGACCCGCATCTTTATGCCTCGCTATGGTAAAATCAACGAGCGACGTCACCAACTGCATGAAGTGATTCGCCTGTCTGGTATGAATTTGATTGTGAATGACACTGATCACCCGTTGATCATCAAAGTGGCCAGCATCCCTCAAATACGTTTACAAGTTTACTTCATCGACAATGAAGAGTTCTTCCATCGCAAGGCCTACTTCCAAGATGATTCAGGTAAACTGTTTGAAGACAATGATGAGCGCATGATTTTCTTTGCGAAAGGCGTTTTGGAAACAGTGAAAAAATTGGGCTGGGCACCGGACATTATCCATTGCCATGGCTGGTTTACTTCATTGATGCCACTTTATGTGAAGAAATTTTTCCATCAAGATCCTTACTTCGCTGACAGCAAAATCGTTTATTCGGTTTATGATGAAGGCTTTGACGGTATCTTGAATAAAAATATGATGGGCAAAGTAGCATTTGACAACTTTGGATCGTCTGATATTGAAGAATTGGCCAATCCGACTCACCTTAATTTGATGAAAATTGCGGCGAAATATGCGGATGGTGTCATTTTGACTCAATCTCCAGCCGATGCAGAACTTGAAAACTATATTGCTCAACACGATGTTCCTCTTCTTCGTCAATACGCGGAAGGTGACCATCTTACCGCTATCGATGAATTCTTTGATCAGGTTCATGCGGGAAAGCAAGTGCTCGTTGATTAATCATTTCACCATGATAAGAAATTCGAAAAACAGTCTCAAGCAATTGGGGCTGTTTTCCTTTTTTATACTCGCCTTTTTTTCTTCTTGTAAAAAGCCAGATTCTACTGGAGGCATCGATCTATTGCCACCTGAAGACGAACTTTCTGCTTTTCAATCGGATGACTACAGCCTTGAAGTGAAGGTGTATGAAGATGACAGCATTCGTACAGATGAGCTGAGCTCTTCTATGTTGGGTTCCTATATCGATCCTGTTTTTGGTTCTACAACCATGGGTATTTATACCCAGTTGCGCATGAGCACCTCGTCCGAATCATTTCCTACGGAGATTGAGATAGACTCTGTGGTGCTTGCCTTAGTTTATTCTGAAGTGGTAGATCCTTACGGAGGTGTTAGCCGACAAGGATTTTCGGTTTATGAAATAGACGAAGAACTTTATTTGGATAGCACCTACTATTCTCAGCACCGTACGGCTATTAAAAACCGGAATTGGATTTCGGCGCAAGGACAATATCAAACACCGAATCTAGATGAAGACGTGGCTGTGGGAGAAGACACACTTGCCCCTCAATTACGTTTGCCATTGGACAAAGAGTTGGGTTTGCATTTGTTGAACCCCACCGTGAGCGGTGCCTTGGATGATAATGATGCTTTTCAGGATTACTTCAAAGGTGTTTTTATTGAGGCCGAAACCCGTAATGCTGGCATCATCAACTATGATTTAGTTGATCCAGATTCAAAAGTGACCGTGTATTATCGCGATTTATCCGGCGATGAGCCCGATACAACGAGCTATGATTTTTTGATCACTTCTGATTGTGCTCGCTACACTTATGTGCAGCGAATTTATACCGGGCCTTTGGCTGCTTTAGATCCAGTAAATCCAATGGACGGAAGTCAATTGTTGTATGTTCAATCTACCGGGGGGATTTTAAGTACCATAGACTTCCCTGATTTAGAAAACACACCAGAGGCCACGATCAATCAGGCCCGTTTGATCATTCCTTTTGAAAAAGATTTTCGTTATCGCCCGCACGACAAACTATTCATTTTATATAAAAATGAAGATGGAGAGTACACCACAATGCCAGACGAAACCTTAGGCACCATTGGTGGCACGGTGGATCTCGTAAATGGTCATGTGGTGTTCGATATTAGCCGTTATATTCAAAAGCGTTTGAGCGGGGATATAGCGGCGGGGCCGCTTTATTTATTGAGCAGTTCGGCGGGTGTTACAGCCAATCGAATGGTTTTGCACGGGCCAGCGTTCTCCACGGATAAGAAGGAGAATATGCGACTAGTGATAACCTACTCAAATTGATTACATTCGTAGAGAACAAAACGACCGGTGCTCGCTGAGTCACCATAATAAAGACGAAACAACATGTGTGGAATTGTAGGATACTTAGGTAATAGTGATGCATATCCTATTTTGATAAAAGGCTTGAAGCGTTTGGAGTATCGTGGATACGATAGCGCTGGGGTTGCTATGCTCGACCATGGCCAATTTAATTTGTACAAGAAAAAAGGAAAGGTTGCTGATCTAGAAGCGGAAGTAGCTTCACAAACAACCGCTGGTAACTTGGGTATAGGTCATACACGTTGGGCAACACACGGTGTACCAAACGATGTAAATGCACATCCACACATTTCTGGTGATGGCAATTTGGTGTTGATTCATAATGGAATCATCGAGAACTATGCTCCCCTTAAAGAGGAGTTGTTAAACCGCGGCCATAAGTTTACCAGTGATACGGACACAGAAGTATTGGTGCATTTTATAGAAGACGTTCGCTCAAAAACGGGCGTTCCGTTGTTTGAAGCAGTGCGCATAGCATTGGCTGAAGTTATTGGTGCATACGCCATTGTGATCTTAGACAAAAACAATCCCGATCAAATGATTGCGGCCAAGAAGTCGAGTCCGCTGGTGATTGGTGTTGGTAAAGATGGTGAGTTTTACATTGCTTCGGATGCTACTCCAATAGTAGAGTACACCAAGAATGTAGTGTATTTGGAAGATGAAGAAGTGGCCCTTTGCGATCGCAATGAGGGATTGAAAATAGTAACGATACAGAATCAGCAAAAAACGCCATACATACAAGCGTTGGAGCTGAAGTTGGAGGCTATTGAAAAAGGAGGCTATGATAGTTTCATGCTAAAAGAGATTCATGAGCAGCCTCGTTCTATTCGCGATTCTATTCGCGGACGCGTGAATTTGCAACATGGATTAATACGCATGAGCGGTATTGATCAGCACGAATCGAAGTGGATCAATGCCCGTCGTATCATTATTGTAGCGTGCGGTACCTCATGGCATGCTGGTTTGGTGGCGGAGTATTTATTTGAAGAGTTTGCTCGCATTCCAGTGGAAGTAGAGTACGCGTCAGAGTTCCGCTACCGCAATCCTGTAATATTCCCCGATGACATTGTTATCGCCATTTCTCAAAGTGGAGAAACGGCGGACACCTTAGCGGCCATTGAGCTCGCAAAAGAGAAAGGAGCCTTTATTTTTGGCGTGTGCAATGTTGTTGGTTCTACCATTTCACGTGCTACGCACAGTGGAGCTTACACTCACGCAGGTCCAGAAATTGGGGTGGCTTCTACCAAAGCGTTTACCGCTCAGGTAACCGTATTGTATCAATTGGCCTTGGCGGTAGCCTCTAAGCGCGGCACCCTAACACATGATCGCGTGGCCCGACTGATGGCAGAGTTAAACTCTATTCCAGATAAAATCGATGAGGTTTTGAAGACCAATTCTCAGATTGAAACCATAGCTGAGATCTATAAAGATCATCGCAATGCATTGTATTTGGGCAGAGGATATAGCTTCCCTGTTGCTTTAGAGGGAGCATTAAAACTGAAAGAAATTTCGTACATCCATGCGGAAGGATATCCGGCGGCCGAAATGAAGCATGGCCCGATAGCCTTGATTGATGATGAGATGCCTGTTTTTGTGATTGCGACTCAAGGCCATTCTTACGAAAAGGTGGTGAGCAACATACAAGAAGTGAAGGCGCGCAAAGGAAAGATCATAGCGATCGTTACTGCGGGCGACAAAACGGTTAAAGAGTTGGCAGACCACGCGATTGAAATTCCAAAAACCGATGATAGTTTGGTACCACTGGTTTCTGTTATACCATTGCAGCTTTTGGCTTATCACGTAGCGGTAATGCGTGGTTGTAATGTGGACCAACCGCGTAACCTAGCGAAAAGTGTTACAGTAGAGTAATCCTATACCTATATAATAAGTTATGAAATGCCTAGACTTGATCTAGGCATTTTTGTTTTTTAATGGTTTAAAAACGGTTGATTTTCTTGAATAGAATGGAAAAACCTATGTTTTTTTAAAAGAAGAGAGTGGCGTTCTGAGATAAAATAGGGGTGTTTTGAGAGATAGGGACTATTGGACGGCTAAGGACGGGCTTGCGTCTTTTTTGTAAAACACTGTAAAACAAGGGTTAAGAGGCGTGACTAACAGTTTCTACACTTATCAACATTTCAACGACTTGCTGTTGATATACTTCTAATAGGGTTAGGTTGAGGACTTGCTCTAGCTGCATAGCTTTGGCCAAAACCAACAATTTCCAATCATGAAAAAAGTTATTATGTTCTGTGCTGCCCTAGCGGTAGCGGGTACGATGAATGCCCAGTTGCAATCTAAGAAAGGAGAGAACTATTTGCCAGAGACTGGTGAGTATGCTCTTGGTACTGATGCTACATCATTCCTTTCATACTTCGGTAACCTAGCTAACGGTGGTACTAACGGTGGTTTCGGTTTCGGTTACACTAACGGTGGTCTTGCTATCACAGGAAAGCGTTTCCAATCTGAGACTTCAGCTTACCGCGGAATGGTTCGTATCGGTATTGGTTCTATGTCATCTACTACAGTTGTTCCTGCTACAAGCGGCACTGGTACAGTAGAAGATAAGACTACAATGAGCTACAACAATGTTACATTGGGTGGTGGTATCGAGAAGCGTCGTGGTTCTACCCGTCTTCAAGGTTACTACGGTGCAATGGCTATGATCAACCTTAGCGGTTCAAAAACATCATACGAGTACGGTAATGGTGCTGCTGATGGTGACATTTTGGAGTCAAAAGCTGGATCAACATTCGGTGTAGGTGTTCGCGCTTTCGTAGGTGCTGAATACTTCATCATTCCAAAATTGTCAATCGGTGGTGAATTCGGTTGGGGCGTAGCTTTCAGCAACACTGGTGCTGGTGAAACTACTATCCAAGGTGCTGATGCTACTACAACTGGTACATCATCTTCATTCAGCTTGGACACTGACAACTCTGCTTTCGGTGTAGCTCCTGCTGCTGTATTGGTGCATTTCCACTTCTAATAGTCGGATCATCCAAAATATGAAGGGCTGTCTTGGTTAAACCAAGACGGCCCTTTTTTTTATGTTTATTTATTCCATTTCTGCTGAAGAAAGCTTTCTAAGAAGAGCGTTCCGATGAGCAAAACAGAGCCGAGATAAAATTGTGGGCTCATGTATTCTTTTTCGCCAAAGAGGAGGAGGGCAAAAACGATGGTATATATCGGTTCAAGATTGATGGTTATGGCGCAAGTAAAAGGAGAAAGCACTTTCATGACATCGATGGCTTTGATGAACGCAAATGCAGTAGCTAGCGTTCCAAGTAAAAGGAGCCACAGAACATCGCTCTTTTGGAGCATGGTAATGGAGGAGAGACCATTTTGGCTAAAAGCCAGATAGACACTTACACCCACGAAAGCGGTGAGAAGTTCGTAGAAGGCGATGGTGGTGGGTTCGTATTTTTTTACAAAAACACTGTTAGCAGAGGAAAAAATGGCGGCACAAAAGGCGGAAGCTAAAGAGAGGATGATGCCCATTTTGTATTGAGGTTCAAAATGGAAAATAAGGCTCAGCCCCGCGATGACTAAAACTCCGAGTAAGAGTTCATAGGGTCGGAATTTAGATTTACTGATTAATGGTGCTACGAGGGCCACAAAGAATGAGTTGGTGCTGAGTACCACCAATGCTGTCGAAACATTGGATGATTTGATAGCCGCGAAAAAGAAGATCCAGTGGGCGGCGGTGACAAGCCCCGTTATGCCGAATTGTAAAAAAGGAAGAAGGCCAACGCGCAGAGATTTTTTTACCCAAAGGGTATAGGCGGCAATGCTTATAGTGGCAATTAAAGTTCGCCACCACACCAATGGAGCGGCGTCAAGAGAGATTAGTTCGCCGAGTATTCCGGTAAATCCCCAGATAAAAACAATGAGGTGAAGGGTTGCTAACGCACTAAGCCGAGGCATGGTCGTCATGGTCTAATTCAACCACACCGCCAGATACTATATATTTCATAATATCTACTGCATTGCGATCTACGGGTTGAATATTGGATTTAGGCACAATCATCATATGTCCCGAAAAGCTGTAGCTCATAGGGAAGTACACGGCTACTTTTCCTTGTAGTTCTTTCGAATCACCCAGTTCACTGAGGTCTTCGTCGGTTACAAATCCGATCATTTCCAGGTCCATGTCCTTTGACACTTTTACTAAAACAGGTTGATTAAAACGCTTTTTAGAACCTACGAAAGCACCTAGGAGGTCGGTAATACTCTTGTAGATGGTCTTTATTAAAGGAACTCGATCAAGGAATCGGAGGAACATTCTTTTTACGGGCTCATTGATCACCTTACTACCGATAAAGCCTAATAGAAACAGAAGAACGAGTAAGAGGAGGATTCCTAGGCCCGGATATTCACGTTCTCCGGGTATGAGGCCATCGAGCCAGGTGAAAAGGCGGAAGAACACATAGATGGTGATGACAAGAGGTAATGAAATGAGCAGGCCATTAAGGATATAGCCAATTATTTTCTTTATGATCGGGTTTTTCATAACTACGAATGGACCATTTTCGGTTGGAAGAGTGTTTCAAATTTGGAAAATGGGGTAGCAAAGGTAGGATAAAAATGGGCGGCCAAAGATTTTAACAATTTTGACTCGAATCGTAAGCGGTTGTAAATCAAGATGTTTAGAATTGAGCGGTGTCCATTTTTGGGAAAATTTTTCCAAAATTGTTCACAACTTTAGATTAAACCATATATTTGTACGACTAAATGTGAAAAGTTAAAGACGAACGAGTCAAGACTACTTACTAACCTAACCCAACATTATGCATCATTTTTACTGTTTCGCGACAAAGCGTTTCTCGACGTGGGCACTCAGCCTGTGTCTTGTGTTGCTTTCGGCCATATTTGGCACAGCAGCAGCACAGCGTGTGACTTACAATCTTGTAAGTGTCTACAATTTCCAAGAAGGAAGTGGTAGTGTGGTACACGATGTATCTGGAAACACACCAATTGATCTTACCATTCAACACCCTGGTAATGTTACCTGGTTGAGCGGAGGTGGATTACGTGTAAACACTGGAACAATTATCAAGTCATCAGGTGCAGCTACGCGCATGCATCAGGCTTTGAATGCTTCTGGTGAGTTTTCTTTTGAAGCTTGGGTAAAACCGGATAATGCTTCACAAGCAGGTCCATCGCGTATTGCTACGATGTCGAGCAATACCAGTAACCGAAACTTTATGTTGGGTCAAGATGGTTCGAACTACATCTTTCGTAGTCGCACCACTTCTGGTGGTGATAGCAATGGTCTTCCTCAAATTTCGGCTAACCCATCGGTAGTGAACTTGCAACATGTAGTTTATACCTGGATTGCAGGAACAGAGAAATTGTATATCAATGGTCAATTGAAATATACGGGCACTCGTAACGGAAACCTGACCAATTGGAATAGCAACTATGCTTTTGCTCTCTGTAATGAAATGACATTGGATCGTGCGTGGTTGGGTGATTTGCATTTGGTTGCGGTTTATTGTCAAGAGCTCGATTTAAATGAGGTGAATCAAAACTTCAATGAAGGTCCTGGAATTGATTACGGCAACCCAACATTGGATGAAGCATGCAATTTGACAGGTTATGAGTCGACAACTGGTCGTGTTTTCTGGTTGCCTTATTATGCAACTGATTTTGCACCGCTGAATGGCGGTTTAACGTTTACCAAGTTTACTAATGGTTCGGCACATTTAACTGGTACAGTTTCAAGTTTGACTAGCACCAATAAAAAGTGGACAGTTGATTTGTGGTTCAACAACAAAATGAACTACGCTCAATGGTCAGCTGCGGGTGGCGATGTAAAAGAGCCGCAATTAGGTGATGAGTCATTTTGGACTTTCTATGATTTCGATAATAAGCGCATCAATGCGTTGACTGGTCAAGATGCTCTTGCTGGTCAGAAGATTTTCTTATATAAAATGCCAACGAATGCTTACGGCGTTCAGATTGGTGATGGTGCCAATGCATTAAATACAAATGCAAGTGGAATGTCAGCTTGGTTTAACTACTTCGGATCACAAAATGATCATGGAGATATAAACGCTACTATTAATTGTACTCCTCCATGTGATGCAAATTTGACTGGAGTTGTTATTCGCAACAATTCATCAGGAGCTACAACTCCATTGGTGAATGGTGGTACATATACATTGGCTTCATTGCCTGCTAACTGGAATATAGAAGCATTAACATCAGGTGCTGCGGAAAGCGTTCGTTTTACCTTTAGTGGAAATTCGACGGCAGTAAATACTGAAAATGCTGTTCCTTATCGTGCACCGAGTGATTTAGGCAATTTGAATTTACCAGCGGGCACTTATTCTTTAAACGTGAAAGTGTACACAGCGGATAACGCTGGTGGCATTCTATGTGACGAGGAAACAATTTCATTTACTATAACAGGATGTGACAATGCCACGAATGGCGGTCAAATAGGCTATTCACAAAGCGGTTGTATCGGATACGATCCTGTAGCTTTCACAAGCATTAGTGCTCCAACAGGTGGAAGTGGTGCTTTGCAAATCATCTGGATAAAGAAAAGTGCTTCTACGAACTGGAACTATGTAGAAATTCCAGGAGCAAACGGGTTGACTTACGATTCAGGATCATTGACTGAAACAACGACTTTCCGTCGTTGTGCTCGTCGTGAATTCTGTTCTGCCTATGTTGCAGAAAGTAACGAGATCACTGTTACCGTTAGCGGCGCTTGTTGTTCAAATGTTACAAATGGTGGACAAATTGGATATAACCAATCTGGTTGTGTTGGTTTTGATCCAGCAGAAATTGGAAGCATTAGTTCACCAGCTGGTGGAAGTGGAGCTCTCGAGATCATTTGGATGAAGAAAAGTGCAAGCACAGGATGGAATTTCCAAACCATAAGCGGAGCTACTTCTTTATCTTACAATCCTGGTGTAATCAGCGAAACAACGATTTTCCGTCGTTGCGCACGCCGTGCGGGTTGTGTTGAGTATGCGGGAGAAAGCAATGATGTAACGATCACTATTACTTCGGCATCCTTTACTGTTGAAGTAGTAGGAACAGATGCTACTTGCGGAACTGCATGTGATGGTACCGCAACCGTAACCGTTAATGATGAAAGTTTCGACTCAGACAACGATGGTTGGAATGATTGTTATGATAATGACGATGACAACGATGGTTGGAATGACAGTGAAGATGATGATGATAATAACGACGGTAATTACGATTGGGATTGCGATAACGACGGCTGGTGGAACAACTGGTGGGACGCTTATGGCAATGACTATTCGGATGACGACGACGATAATGACTGGTACAATGATGACCAGGACAATGATGATGATAACGATGGTCTAGAAGATTGCATCGATCCAGATAATGATTATGACCACGATGGTTATAATAACTGTGATGATGACGATGACGATAATGACGGTGATCATGATGGTGAAGACAATGACTGCGACAATGATGGCATTGACAATGATCACGACAATCATTTCGCTGACTTCACTTATTTGTGGAGTAACGGAGCTACAACCCGCACTGTTTCTGGTTTGTGCGCTGGTACATATACTGTAACTGTTACTAAGGACAATGGATGTTCGTTAACAGCAACAGTAACCATTGGACAAGAAGAAGGTTTTGAACTTCAGACATCAGTTACGAACGTTTCATGTTTGGACGAGTGTGATGGTTCTGCTAGTGTTACTGTAATTGGCGGTTCACATGATGGTGATGGCGACGGTGTATGCAACTATACCGATGATGATGATGATAATGATGGCGAAAATGATTCGGATGATTGTGATGATGACAATGATGGTCACCACGATCACGATAGTGATGGAGATGGTTGTTGGGATAACTATTGGTCACACAACGGGTGGTCACTTTTTGGTGGCAACTGGTGGAACGGTGGTTGGAACTGGGGTTACAACGACTGTGATGATGACAACGATGGTCATAACGACAATGAAGATGAAGATGATGATAACGATGGGATAGAAGACTGTTGGGACGAAGATGCAGATTATGATAATGATGGATGGTGCAATAGTGATGATAGCGACGATGACAATGATGGCACCCATGATGATTATGATAATGACTGCAACAACAACGGTCAGGACGATTCTACGGAACAGCATAACTGCGGCTATACTTATTTGTGGAGCAACGGTGCTACCACGTCTTCAGTAACTGGATTGTATGCAGGTAGCTATACCGTAACTGTTACTGATGCAAATGGATGTTCTAAAACCGTTACGGTGAACGTAACAGGTGAACCTTGTGATAACTGTGATGTAGCGGTAACTGCAGGTCCAGATCAAGAGATT
>Ga0315908_10003901_pt1 | contig 10815 bp, 8 predicted proteins | sample LakEriMetagenome_12_FD_203520 | JGI IMG/M metagenome (GOLD analysis project Ga0315908, IMG submission 203520) | Freshwater fungal communities from buoy surface, Lake Erie, Ohio, United States - Buoy 4 MA124 | ecosystem: Environmental > Aquatic > Freshwater > Lake > Lake biofilm | place: USA...
GGCATATTCAAACGCGCCAGATTCATCATCAGCGGGTTATAATGGCGGGTAAGCGCGATATAGCTCCCCTCACCGCCTGAAATTGAACGCGCGCCACGCGCGGACAGATCGGCACCTGAACAAAAACTCCGGCCTGCGCCTGTGATAACGAGGCAGCGTGCTTCGCCCAGATCATTGGAAACGGCGTCATTTATCTCGCCCGTCATCTCAAGCGAGCACGCATTCATGCGTTCGGGACGATTGAGCGTGATTGTCGCGATATTGTCGGCAACATCCAAAGTAATCGTTTCATAGGTCATCGTTTCGCGCCCTCCTCCGGCGTTATGTGGTCAATTTTGGCTAGATCAGTCCCGCGTTCCAAGCAAATCGCGCGCCACCACCCAGTTGTGAATTTCGGTTGGTCCATCGTAAATGCGCATGGTGCGTAGCTTGTTCGACAGCAAATAGAGCGGCATTTCGCGCGTCATACCCATGCCACCAAACGTCTGCATTGCATGGTCGACAATGTCATATGCGGTTTCGGTGCAATAGGATTTGATCATCGAGATTTCCTGCCGCGTGTCGCGGCCTGCATCCATTTTCCAGGCGCAGTCATACGTCATCAACCGCATCGCATGAATGCGTGTTGCGGCATCCGATACCCAGTTCTGGACTGTTTGACGTGACGAAAGCGGCTTTCCAAATGTGACCCGCTGCGGCGCATATTCTATCATCATATCGAGCGCACGTTGCGCCATGCCAATCGACCATGACGCCATTTCAATCCGCCTTGTGCCAAGACGTACTTGCATCGGCAGAAATCCTTGCCCACGTTTTCCAAGCAACTTCCACCCCGGAACACGGCAATCATCGAGCGCAATCTCATAGGTCGCGGTGCCGTCGATCATGGGGATTTTGCGCAGGACGTTGAACCCGGGCGTGTCGCGGTCCACTAGAAATGCAGACATGCCGTTGCGGCCTTCAGCATTTTTGTCGGTTACCGCCATCAATATGGTGAAATGGGCCTCATCCGCTTTGGTAATCCAGATTTTGCGGCCGTTGATAATCCAATCGTCGCCGTCTTGAACTGCAGAGGTTTTCATCAACTGCGGATCGGCGCCAGCACCTGGCTCTGAAATGCCGATAGCAGAAATCGTCTCTCCGCGTACATAAGGGGCAAGATAATGTTCGCGTTGCTTTGCGTCAGCGGCAGCCATCATCATACGCAGATTGGGGGAATCTGGCGGAATCGTATAGGGTGTTACGGTCCGCCCAAGTTCCTCGCCCACGCCAACCATCGCGACCATCGGAAGGTTCATCCCGCCAACTTCTTCGGGTGCATCAAGCCCCCAAAGGCCAAGGTCTTTAGAAACGGTATCGACGCGCGCCTGCTCATCCTTAGTCAGGTAGCTGCCTTGGCCCGCTGTCTCGCGCGCCAACACGTCGCTTTCCAGCGGCATCAGTTGCGCGTCCACAAATTTGCGGACGAGGTCTTTAAGCATCCGGTGCTCTTCAGCGAGTTCGAAATTCACGGACTAATTCCTTCTCAATAGCTGCGCGGCAGGCCGAGCACATGTTCGGCAAGATAGCTCAGGATCAGGTTAGTACTGATCGGGGCAACGGTGTATAGGCGTGCTTCGCGGAATTTGCGTTCGACATCATATTCTTCAGCAAATCCAAAACCACCATGCGTTTGTACGCACATGTCGGCAGCGGCCCAGCTTGCCTCGGAAGCCAGCAGTTTGGCCATATTGGCCTCTGCGCCAGGATTGCCGCCTGCGTCAAATACCTGCGCTGCATGATGCACCATCAGTTCGGCCGCACACATCTGCGCATAGCAACGCGCAATCGGGAACTGCACGCCTTGGTTCTGGGCAATCGCACGCCCGAAAACATTGCGCTCGCTTCCGTAATCGGTCGCTTTTTTAATAAACCATTTGGCGTCACCGATGCATTCGGCGGCAATCAGTATCCGTTCGGCATTCATACCCGAAAGTATGTAGCGAAAGCCCTTGCCTTCTTCACCGATCAGCGCGGAAGCGGGGATGCGCATATCGTCGAAGAAAACCTCCGTCGTTGAATGGTTCATCATCGTGCGGATTGGCTTGATCGTCATGCCGTTGCCAACAACCTTGCGCATATCGACCAAAAAGATGGAAAGCCCTTCGGTCTTGCTAGCCACATCTTCACGCGGCGTTGTCCGCGCAAGCAACATCATCAGGTCGGAATATTCTGCGCGGCTTGTCCAGATTTTCTGGCCATTTATGACATATTCATCACCATCACGCACGGCAACGGTCCGCAACGAGAGCGTATCTGTGCCGCTGGTAGGCTCGGAAACGCCAAAAGCCTGTAAGCGCAATTCGCCGGTGGCGATACGCGGCAGATATTCCTGTTTCTGTTCCTCACTGCCATATTTCAGCAGCGTATTCATGATGTACATCTGCGCATGCGCCGACGCACCGTTGCACCCGGCGGCTTGGATTTCCTCCATAATCACCGCTGCATCATCCAGCTTTAGCCCTGACCCGCCGTAGCTTTCAGGGATCAATGCAGCGAGAAACCCTGCTTTAGTCAACGCATCGACAAACTCTCCGGGATAGGCGCGCGCGCTGTCTTTTTCGCGCCAATATGCGCCGGGGAATTCGGCGCATAATGCCTGAACCGAACGCCGGATTTCAGAGATGTTGTCATTGTCGGTCATTTCAAACTTTCTTGATGGCCGAAGCCGCCATGACGTGCCGCCCATCGGCGGCGAAAGCACCGAGTTCAATGGTATCGTCCTGCGCCCGCATCACCAGATGCAAAACCTCCCCACAGATCGCGGGCGAAAGACCTCTAAATGCAAGATTTGCCAGCGCGTTGTCGCCAAGCTCGCGACGTGCCAAATCCAGCAACAATGTCGCGGTCAACGGACCATGGACAACAAGTCCGCGATAGCGTTCCGCGTCTTGCGCATAGGGCAAGTCATAATGGATGCGGTGGCTGTTAAGGGTCAGCGCTGAGAAGCGGAACAGCAAAGGTGTACTGGGGAAAAGCATGCGGTGGCTGCCCCAACCGCTTGCATCAAATGTCTCATCACTGACAACCGGAGGTGACAAGGGAGCATCTGATGCCGCGGCATCCCGATAGACGATGCTCTGCACCTCGAGAACCGCAAGGCCGGCTTCGCCAAAAGTTTCATGCGCCACATCGACAAAGACCAATTGGCCCGATCCGCCAGATTTTTCGGTAATGGATGTAATCCGCGACGTCCGCGAAACTGCCTCCCCCAAAATCAAGGGCGCAAAAAATTCCACTTTGCTTGATGCCCACATCCGGCGGGGTAGCGGCACGGGGGGAAGGAAACTATCCGGACTATCATGACGCGCAGGATGACCATCAGGGCCAAGCCGGGCCGTCGGGGCGTCTGGCACGCACAGACACCAATGCAGCCCCTGTGGCACGGTGCCATCACCCGACGCGCCACGATCCAATGTCGCAAGCCAGCGCGACGCCAGACCATCATCGATACGATCTGTCCGCACCTCCTCGCGCCCGACCCATGCATCCCATGCACTCATGAACTCCGTCCTCCGATTAGGCCCTTGGCAATGACCTGCGCCTGAATTTCCGCAGCACCTTCAAAGATGTTTAATATACAGGCGTCGCACAATATGCGGCTAATTTTATATTCAAGCGCATAGCGATTGCTGCCGTGAATTTGCAGTGCCGCATCGCAGTAGCCTTCAGCGGCTTCCAGAACAGCGGCAAAGCTCATGCGCGTTCGAACACCGCAGCAATACCCTGACCGCCTCCAATGCACATCGTCTCAAGCCCGAAACGCACATCGCGACGATGCATTTCGCGGGCGAGGTTCGCCAATATCCGTCCGCCGGTTGCGCCGATAGGATGGCCAAGCGAAATACCCGAACCATTGACGTTGAGCATGTCATGACGGCCATCGTCATCGGACCAGCCCCAGCCTTTGAGACAGGCCAAAACTTGCGGTGCAAAGGCCTCGTTAAGTTCAATCAGGCCGATATCATTCCAGCTAAGGCCATTGCGCGCAAACAGGCGCTCGGCGGCGGGCACTGGGCCATAGCCCATGCGTGACGGTTCGCAGCCTGCGGCTGCCCAGCTATGGAAATAGGCGATGGGTTCAAGCCCGAGTTCTTCAAGCTTGTCCTCTGCCACAACCAAGCAGGCCGCAGCAGCGTCATTCTGCTGGCTTGCATTACCAGCGGTGACGACCCCACCTTCCAAGGGACGCAAGGCTGCCATGGTCTCGGCCGTCGCATCGGCACGATAGCCTTCATCATGATCGAAGATGATCGGGTCGCCCTTCCGTTGCGCGATGCTCACTGGCACTAACTCATCTTCAAACAGACCATTCGCCCATGCTGCCGCCGCGCGCTGATGCGACCGCGCTGCATATGCGTCGCAGGCTTCACGACTGATGTCATGATCTTTCGCCAGATTTTCCGCCGTCTCAATCATACCACTGATCACGCCAAAGCGCTCGACGGGCTGGCTCATCAACCGACCGCGCGTCAACCGGTCATGCAACGTCAAGTTGCCCGCGCGAACGCCTTTGCGAATATCGGTGGTGTAATGCTCTACGTTGGACATGCTTTCACATCCACCGGCCACGACAATGTCGCTAACACCGGTCTGAACCATCATCGCAGCATTCGCGATTGCTTGCAGGCCGGAACCACAACGTCGGTCAATCTGATAACCAGGTACTTCAATCGGTAGCCCCGCCGCCAACCAAGACCAATGGCCGATACAGGGTGCTTCGCCACTGCCATAGCCTTGGGCGAAGACAACATCATCGACCCGTGTGGGATCAATCTTTGTCCGTTCCATCAGTGCCTTCAGGATGATGCCGCCCAATTCCCCTGCATTTAACGAGGCAAGCGCGCCGCCAAATTTGCCAACAGGCGTTCGGATAGGGGCAACAATGGCTGCACGGCGAAGCTTATTCATGTGGCAATTCCTACTATTCCAGAGTCAATGAGGCTGGCGATTTCGCCCGAGGACAGACCGAGCGAAGCGCTCAATATTTCCTCGCTATGCTGACCGTTGCGCGGGGCTCCCTTGGCGTCACCACGCTCCATTTGGGGTATGGTGCCAAAGGCACCCGCAGCAGGATATTTGAAACCCGATGGGTTGGCGTTAAATGCCGTAAACATTGGATTATCAACCACCAGACGCTTGTCATGCGCGGCATCCAACATGGTCCTATAGGCAGAATGGACTATACCCGCGTCGTCAAGCATTGCTGCCATCCGGCTATGGTCAAGCGCAGCAATCGCCTTTTCAAACAATGGATAAAGCGCATCACGATGCTCAAAACGCACACCATCATCTCTTGCAAAACTGACGCCCCGTTCCGTTTCGATCGATTCAACCGCATTGCTTAACCCAAGTGCGCCAAGCAGGTTCGTCCATTGCCGATGGGTAACAACGACGATCATCGTCCGCACATTATCTTTGGTCACAAAGTCCCGCCCGAACAAACCATAGACCGCGTTACCAAGCCTCGGACGATTGGCGTTGTTGTGAAGCACCTCAGCTATTCCGCCCAAATTGGCGACAGTGCCGATGGCAACGTCAGACAGGGGTACACGTACCTCGCTGCCCTCACCTGTCTGTTCGCGCCGCCGGATGGCCGCGAGCATAGCAAAGGCAGCATACGCGCCGCTGAGCAAATCCCATGCAGGCAAGACATGATTGACTGGCTCGGGACCCATGCCGGTCATCATCGGATAACCCACTGCATTGTTCACGGTATAATCCAGTGCAGGCGCGCCATCAGCCCAGCCCATCACACGCACGGTGACCAGGTCAGGTCGCTTTTCCGATAGTTTCGCATGCGATAGGAAACTCTCGGCGGGAAAGTTTGTGATGAACTGCCCCGTTGCCTGCACCAATTCCTGCAGCAATTCTCGGCCTTGTGGGCTCGCCAAATCCAGCGCCACGGACTTTTTGGCACGGTTTAGATTTTCCCAGTAGAGCGAGCCATTGGCTTCCGTAATTGGCCAGCGATGATAATCGGGGCCGCCGCCGATTTGATCTACACGAATGACCTCTGCTCCGAACTGCGCACAATACAGACCAGCAGTCGGCGACGCCACAAAGGACGACGCCTCGATAATCTTAAGACCATCCAACAGATTATACACGCATCAGCCCCCCGACATCAGTTTTGGGCAGCCCAATCGCGCAGCATATGTTTGGCAATCTGAAGCTGAAGGATTTGCGTTGTGCCTTCATAAATCCTGTAGATTCGCGCATCGCGATAAAAACGCTCAGCATCATATTCCGCCAGATATCCCGCGCCACCATAAATTTGGACAACGCGGTCAACCACGCGCCCACACATTTCGCTGGCGAATACCTTAACCGCGGCGGCCTTGCGCAGCACATTCTCCCCGGCGTCTGCTCGGCGCGCGGCGTCTTCCAACATGGCTTCCGCTGCATAGATTTCGATGTCGCTGTCAGCCAGCATTTGCTGGATAAGTTGGAAATTGGCAATTGGCTCCCCAAAGGCATTACGTTCATTTGCATAGCGTAACGCACTGTCGAGCGCGCGGCGCGCATAGCCTGTCGCAGCAGCTCCAATGGACAAACGGCCATTATCTAAGCTTTTCATCGCAAACGCGAAGCCCTTGCCTTCTTCACCCCCCAAAATTGCATCGGCAGGGAGTTTCACATCATCCATAATGATATCCGCGATATGACTGCCCGACTGCCCCATTTTCTTGTCGGACTTACCTACGCTAATGCCGGGTGTGTCCATAGGCACAATGAAAGCTGAAACATGGGCGTTTTTAGGCAAGGCCTCCTTGCTTGTCCGCGCCATAATCAACGCTACATTCGCAAAAGGCGCATTGGTGATATAACGCTTCGTGCCGTTAAGAACCCAGCTATTTCCCGATTTGACGGCGATGGTCTGCATGGCGGCAGAATCGGACCCTGAGCCTGGCTCGGTAAGCCCGAACGAAGCAATTTCCCCTGCTGCAAGTCGTGGCAACCATTCAGCCTTTTGCGCGTCTGTAGCGCCGTTCTTGAATGCCGAACTCACCATGCCAATGTTGATCGACGTGATAGACCTATAGCAGGGCATGGCGTAGCTAAGTTCACGAATGGTGCGGATATACTGCTGAATATTCATCCCCGCACCGCCATATTCCTCCGGCATAGTTAAGCCAAACAAACCCATGTCGCGCATTTCCGACACGATGGCTTCAGGGATAGTTTCCGTTTCGAGAATTTCTTTTTCAGCCGGGATAAGGCGCTCGCGCACATAACGCTGGAGCTGCTCAATGAACTGCTCAAAAACATCGGTATCCATAATGATCTCTTTCCTGCGACCCAAACCATATCGTTTCGGCCTTTGTTTGGCTTAGGGTGTTGTCACACCTTCATTCCAAAATAAAGCCGTGACATTGCACGCAACACTTGTCGATGGGAAAGCTTAGCCATTCATCAAGTTAAAAGGTTTCTGCCTGCACCCATCTGCCTGCTTTAGCCTGATCTTCTGCTAAAATGAGCCAGACACGTCACGCTGCGCTGTGTTGGCATTTTCTGGGACAGGCAGGACACGCCGTTCTGTGCGTGTGGAAGCGCTTTGCGCGCTCTGGCCGACAACAATGGCCGTACAGCTGCGACCGGCAATGAAGTCCAACGCAGTGCGCAGCGATGCCTCCTGCGGGTCGCCCAGCGGCCGTGTGATGTCGTCTGCAGCCGCGCAGGTGGACCGCATCGTACCTGCAAGCCCAGAATAATAATCGCCCTGCCCCGCTGCGTTTTCTTTCGCAAAGGCCACGACGCGGATACGATCGTCACAGGCGGTTAAGTCTAGGGCGATCTGACCAACGGGCTTGCCGTAGCTGTTACTGCCTATCAGCGCTGCATTGACCCCAAGATACGGAACGAAGCTGGCCATCACCAACTCGCTGGCAGACGCGGTGGCGCCTGTGGCTATGAACGCAATTCTGACCGGCGAGACCGATTGTGTTTGTGGCGCAAATCTCTTGGTTTCATTATTTGACGCCTTTGAGGCACGGAAGCGGGTCACAGAGAATATATCGCTGCTAAAGCGGTTGCCAGCAAGCAAGTCGCCCATGACCTCAGCCGTAGAGACCAATCCGCCACCATTATAGCGGAAGTCGATGACAAAGTTCGTGATCCCCTGCGCGCGGAAATCCGCAAAAGCCGTGCGCAACTGATTATCAGCGGTCGAAATGAATGTGCGCATGTTAATATACCCGACGCGCTGTCCGCCGCCATTATCAATGACCTTCACCCCATAACGCGATGATAGCGGGTCGATGTTATAATCTGCCTTGGCAACGGTGATGTTGCGTGCACCCGATGCATCACTGATACGCAAAACTCGGCTTGTACCAACCGTGTTTGGACCCAAGGCGCTCGAGATGCCCGCAGAGCCTTGTGTGGCCAATATGTCAGCCACAGAAACCAGGTTTGACGTATTCGTTCCTATCGCCAGAATTTCGGTGCCACGGTCGATACCTGCTGCAAGCGCAGGCGCCCCTTCAAACGCCTCAATTACGAAAATGCGGCTGCCTTGATAAGCAAGTCGCACTCCAAAGCCTGCCGTAGCACCCGAGGCGTAATAGGCATTTTCTTCCTGCATTGAAGTGACATAGGTGAAGTACCGGTCGCGACCCTGCCCGCGAGCTGTGGCAGTCAATGCGTTGATATAGGCCTGGACTGAAGTGTAGGCTGCTGGGTCTAAAGCCGACGGTAAGGTTTCAGGAAAAAGATACCATTCGTTCAGAACGGACGCAGCAAAATTCTGCCGGTTGACCAAGCTGCAGGTGGTCGACGATGGGGGTGAAGGCGGCGGCGTTGAACTTGTTGGTAGCACGACATCCGTTCCGCCTCCGGAACTACTTCCATCACCGCATGCCGACACGCCTGCTGCCAGAATAAGCACGATGCTTTTTAACGATTGCTTTTTTGCCAATTCCTTATTGTATTCCTTCATTCGGACTAAGCCTACGATCTCTAATTGCTATGCGCCCACTAGTCACTTGTCCATCCCAAACCAAAATTTAACAGACCTTGCTTGTAAATTGTTCACGCACATTCATTGCCGAAATATGTTCGACGCCTCATCTAGGCTGCCTATTCCTCTCCAGAGCAACCAATCTAATACCCTCTGATCAGTTTGCGTCCAAGGGACTGCGTGTCCCGAGCGGACGGCTCTCGCGCATTACGCGATTTGGCAACAGGTATCGCCGGCAGCATATTGCTGGATGGAGCCTGTGCATTCAAGCCAGATCGAAGCGATCGGCGTTCATCACTTTCGTCCAGGCCGCCACGAAGTCCTTCACGAACTTCATTTCATGGCCCTTCTCGGCGTAGACTTCGGCAATGGCGCGCAGTTCGGAATTGGAACCGAACACCAGATCGGTTCGGCTGGCGCGCCAGTGCTCACCGCCAGTGGAACGGTCGGTGGCAACGTATTCTTCTTCGCTCTCGTCGCTTGCTTTCCACGCATTGGTCATGTCGAGCAAATTGACGAAGAAGTCGTTCGTCAGATGCCCCGAACGCTTAGTGAAGTGGCCATGATCACGTCCGCCGAAGTTGGCACCGAGCACGCGCAGGCCGCCGACCAGCACGGTCATTTCCGGTGCAGATAGACCGAGCAGCGACGCGCGATCGAGCAGCATTTCTTCGGTCTTAACGCGCAGCTTCTTGGGCAGATAATTGCGAAAACCGTCGGCCTGCGGTTCGAGCCAGTGGAAGCTTTCGACATCCGTCTGGTCCTGCGTGGCATCGCCGCGCCCGCCGATGAAAGGTACTTCGACGGTGAAGCCGGCATCCAGAATCGCCTTTTCCAGACCAACCACCCCGCCGAGCACGATCGCATCGGCCAAACTCATGCTGCCGCGCAGGCCGTTCAAGGTTTCGAGAACCTTGGCCAGCATGGCCGGTTCGTTAACGTCCCAGTCCTTCTGCGGAGCGAGCGCGATCCGCGCACCGTTGGCACCACCGCGATGGTCCGACTTGCGATAGGTACTGGCCGAGGCCCAGGCGGTCTTGACCAGATCTCTGACGGTCAACGTGCTACTGGCGATCTTCGCTTTGACCGCAGCGATATCGGCGGCTGACGGTTCCTGTCCAGCCGGAACCGGGTCCTGCCAAATCAGGACTTCGGACGGAACTTCGGGGCCGAGGTAGCGGACTTTGGGTCCCATGTCGCGGTGCGTCAGCTTGAACCAAGCGCGCGCGAAGGCATCCTTGAAGGCCTGATGATCGGTGCGGAACTTCTCGCTCACCGCCCGAAATTCGGGATCCAGCTTGAGTGCCATGTCAGCGGTGGTCATCATCGTCGGGACTTTGACCTCGGGGTCCCACGCCGCAGGGGCCATGTCCTCGGGCTTCTGGTTTATCGGCTGCCATTGCTGCGCGCCGGCTGGCGAGTGAACCAACTCGTAATCGTAGTCGAGCAGCAGGCGGAAGTAGTTCTCACTCCACGTCGTGGGCGTGTTGACCCAAGATCCTTCGATGCCGCTGGTAACGGTATGCTCGCCGATGCCGCCATGTTCTGCGCTGCTGATCCAGCCGAAGCCAAGCGAGCCGAGATCGCCGCCCGCTGGCGCTTTGCCGAGCAGCGAAGCATCGCCGTTGCCGTGCGCCTTGCCGAAGGTGTGCCCGCCAGCGGTAAGCGCCACGGTTTCTTCCGAATTCATAGCCATGCGCAGGAAGGTCGCCTTCATGTCACGCGCCGAAAGCAGCGGATCGGGATTGCCGCCGGGACCTTCAGGATTGACGTAGATCAGACCCATCTGTATCGCCGCGAGTGGTCCGTCGAGT
>Ga0315908_10003908_pt1 | contig 10798 bp, 7 predicted proteins | sample LakEriMetagenome_12_FD_203520 | JGI IMG/M metagenome (GOLD analysis project Ga0315908, IMG submission 203520) | Freshwater fungal communities from buoy surface, Lake Erie, Ohio, United States - Buoy 4 MA124 | ecosystem: Environmental > Aquatic > Freshwater > Lake > Lake biofilm | place: USA...
ATTCCCTTATTTCTTTTTGTTACTAATTTAATATTCCTATCAGATGACACCTATAAAGTTTTAGCACGTGGCTTAAACTTCCCAATAATAGCGATTTTCATGCTTTACTATTTATTAAATATTTCCCGTCTCGTTTATAAATTCTTTTGGACTAAGCAAATAAAATCCCTAAAATTTGAGAATGTAAAATTTGTAAAGCTTTGGATTATTGAGTTGCTCGTTTTTTCCTCTATTGCCTCTTTTGCATTAATTGGAATGTTTTTATATGAACTAATCACCCAAAAAGATTTTGTGTATACTACCTTTCCCTATGTTAAATCAGTCATTCACTTGATCATGTTTATTCAAGTTTTTCTACATCCTGAAATTCTTTATGGGCCTCAAAGCGTTTCTTTGCCTGTCTTAGAAGCAGATAACCCTCAAGTAATTAAGCCAGTCTTTAATTGGCATTCCTCTCCAAAAGAAATAAAAAACAAACTAGATCTTGAGTTGACGGAAAAGTTCAATAGTCGAATTAATGAAATCATAAGAAAATTAGAATCTAAAGCTGCTATTCAACTCATTATTAGATTTCCTGATATTAACTCATCAACCTTGGCTGAAAAATTAAACATCCCAAGAACCTATTTACATTATTTTTTTAAATATCATTCAGATAGTAGCTTTGTAAGCTACCGATCTAAAATCCGCGTTTTTCATGCAATCAATAAAATGCAGGAAGGATTTCTCTCCAAAAACACTATGGATGCCCTTGCTCGCGAAAGTGGGTTTTCTTCCTATAACCCTTTCTATACTGCGTTTAAACTTGAAATGGGTTTAGGGCCTAGTGAAATTCTTGATCAAATAAAACGAAGATCTAATTAATTTCAATGTATCTTTATACAATGAAGCTTAAAGAGCAACACCTACTAATGATTTAGGACAATTTAGATTTTTGTTTAGGTAGCCTTATTGGTTTAAATTCACTTTATGAAAAATCACTTTCTTTTATTCATAATTGCGATCAATTTTGGTCTTGCTGCTCAGGTAGATAATACCATATATGGTATCAATCAAATAATAAACCCACCTAGTTTTCAATTTGGAAGTATTGATCCTTTGACTGGACAAATCACCAATATTGGTTCTGCTATTTTAAGTAACACAGTCAATTCTTCAGGGGCATCCTTAAATCCTTACAATCAAACGTTTTCTTACCAAGATGAAGATTCTTGGTTATCCATTGATTTGCAAACAGGAGCTGTTTTAAATGATGTGATGGTAAATTTACCCAATACCACGGGTAGTTTTGATAATTTCAAATTCAATGCTGCTGATTCTAACATGTACGGATTATATAATCAGTTGATCATAGATCCAGTTACCGGATTTATCACACTAGATTTAAAACTTGCCACTTGTGATTTGACAACAGGAAATGTAAATTTAATTTCTCCAACTTCAGTTGCACAAAGCTATACCATGTCTGGAAGTACCATTGACCCACATTTAATGGTATATTATTTTGAATCAGAAGGTAAATTTATGGGTTTGGATTTATACAACGGTCAAATATACAGTCAGCCCAACATTTCTTTAGCAGTAGTCGGTTCAAGTTTTGGTAATTATGCTTACAGTTGTGCGGACACCGCCGTATATGGTCTGATCATGCTTAATGGAGTGGAAGCTTTGGGTAAAATCAATCCACAAACAGGTGTGGTAACAGCGCTTCCAACGGCACTAAATTTTAACAATTATATAATGAATTCAGGTGGAGCAATTGATCCTGTTAATCTTGTTTATTACTTTCAAACTATAGATACTACGGGTCAAATTAAAATTGTTGGTTTGTCACTGCTAGATGGTTCGGTTGCCTCTCAAAACTATATTTCGTCCAATGGTGATTACTTTATTATGTATCGCATTCAAAGTGATTGTTATGAAGCAAATATATTGAGGTTGAATCCAATGTCCTTCATTTCTGAAAATAAGGACTCGAATGTGGAAATTTATCCTAATCCTGCTCAAGATTTTCTTAATTTAATTTCGGAAAAAATATGGAGTAAAGTTGAAATTATGGATGCGTTTGGAAATGTTGTACGAAGTTATTATCCGAATGACTCCAACTTTCATATCCCAATAGATTTCTTAGCTAATGGTATATATTACCTTCGAATTAGTTCAAATGATACTACCTTTATTGAGCGCTTTATCAGAAATTAACTTTAACAAATCTTGAATTAAATTTTTGATTAAAATTAAAATTTATTTTTGTCCTCCTACTTGATTTCAATTTTAAACACTTTCTTAAGCAACTATAAAGCTTGGATAGTCGTATATTTAATGAAAATTCATTTAAAAATCTTTATTATGAAAAAATCTTTACGCTTGAAAAATTTTATTTCTGCCTTGGCTCTTTTTGTCATCGTAGCCCTTAGCTCTAATTTTTATGGGCAAGCTATTACCGTTCAAAACACTTCAAGTCCAACCGCATGTGACGGTTCTGCAATGTTAGATTCAACAGTTGCCGTAAGCAATATCAATTGGTATGTTAACGGAATGGTTCAGTCAGGTTCATATTATTTAGGTGGACTTTGTCCAGGTACTTACATGGTTACTTTTAACGACAACACGGGAGTTACAATCTCATTAACCTTTGTTATTCAAGGTGGTGCTACAAATCCTTGTAGTGGTTTTACTGTTACGTGTGGAAGTACAAATGTATCTGCTGCTTTAGCATGTGACGGATCAGCTACTGTTACAGCAACAGGTGGAACGGCACCATACTCGCTTGTATGGAGTAACGGTTCAGTGATGTGGAATCTTGGAAATCTTTGTGTTGGTTCTTATTCTTGCACCGTGGCAGATGCTAATGGATGTAGTGGAACTTCAACTGCAAATGTTTCTTTCACACTACCGCAGGATTCAGTTTTAACCTTTAATAATAATTCATTTCCAGGAATGGCAGTTATCGATTCATTACAGACGGTATATTTAATAAATTGTACCCTAGATTATGATGCTGTTGATTCTGCATATATCTCAAGTTATACCAATACAAGTCCTACAACTGTTCTTGTTAATTGGACGATTATTGATACCAATGGTGTTGTTATGATAGTTTATCCAATCACTTATAATTTAACAAATCCTTTAGTTGGCGGTGTTTTTTCAGCAACATTAATTGTTTATTGTGGATCAAAATCAACCAATCATAATACCCTGCACATTAATGATGCGATTTTGTATATTCTAGAAGTAGAAGGAATTGACGAGACAGGGCAAGAAACGTATTCTGTTGTTAATCCTATTAACGATTTCCTAAGCATTAATTTTAATAAAACAGGGGATTATAATATTGTTTTGACAGATTTACGAGGTGCAGTAATTGTTAATACTCATGTGAATCAAGTAAGTCAATTTAGTTTAAATACGGCTGACTTGAAATCTGGATCTTATTTGTTGACCGTTAATGGTCGAACTAAACATTTAATTAAATAATAAAAACAATAGATTTTAAAAGGGCTTCGGCCCTTTTTTTTGGTTTAAACTTTTATTCGATTTCTTCAAAATCATCAAAGTCATTTTTCTCTACTTTGACCTTGCTTTTAATTTTAAATAATGGCTTTCCCACAATAATAGCATTCAAGCTATTGATCATTTTAAAGAATACTTGTAGCAGAAAGAAGAAGCCAAACAAATCAAAGAAGAAACCTAAAAGAGTCATTTTCCTTAGATTGACGATGGTGTCATGAAACCACATTGCAATGTTATTTCTTGCAAAATCCGGGTAAAAAATTAGTCCAACGAAAACAAGAAAGGCTATTGAAATACTTGTTATTTCTGTTTTTGGATGAAAATTATCTGTTCTACCAAATATTTTAATGCGCATTGATTTTTCTGATTTCTGTTGAAACTTACCAATGAAATAAAAAATCAATATGAGCAGTGCTGGAATCAATTTAGCTAAACTTATTACTTTCTGATCTACAATGAATAAGAGCACTAAATTCACCAAGAATAAATAGCGAAGGGTTTGAATAATATAACTTATCCAAGTAGGCGTTTCTGTTCCAATGGATAAAAACCTTAGGGCTAGGTTGATAAAAAACCAAATAAATCCATAGCAAGCAAAAAGAACCCCTAATTCAAAAATCAAACTAATTAGACTCATTCTTACTTTGGGATTGTAATATATTGTAAATATTCTTTCGGTGCTTCCGGAAAAGTATTCGCATCAAAATCAAGGCGTAAAATTTTACCTTCAGTTCTTCTGTTTACTTGATGTAATTGCTCATAGATCAAATCGTCCGATTTATATTGGTTAATATAGTCTTCACTGAGGGTAAATCTTGCTTGCTTTGACTTGTTCCACCAAATAGCAGGTTCTGTTTCTCCTTTACCCACCGGAATAATCCTTCGAGGATCAATCCCAAGTTCTTCTGTTAAATAGCGATAACAAGCTCTGGCTCTGTTTTCTGACAACGCCTGATTCATTTCAGTCTCTCCTCGGGAGTCGGTATGTGAAATTAATTCAATAATTATATTTGGATAGTCTTGCAATAATTTGGCAACAAATTTCAAAGAATCAAATGAATTTACATTAGAATCATTGATAAAAGACCATCTGTTAAATTCAAATTGAACAGCAGGAAAATGTATGGTTTTTGTTTCGCTTAATTCTGGTTCCTTAATATCAATTTGAGCATTTTTTTTCTGCCCAACAGCATCAACTACAACAATTGTGTAGCTTCCCTTTCTTAAATTGGTCAAATCTTTAACAGTTGCTCCATTGGACCAATTGTATTTGAAGGGAGGAACTCCACCCTTAATGATTATTTCAGCGCTTCCATCATAGCCTTGAAAAGTACTAACATTAATTACTTGTGTTTCTATTTCTAGTTTTGGAGGTGAAATAGTCCATGATGTATAAACATCACAATCTTTTCCATCTCTATTGCTTGCCCACAATACCTTGCTACCGCGTTTGCTGAAGTAAGCGTCAAATTTTGGTGAGTTTATTTTCTTGCCTAAATTGATAGGCTTACTCCAATTATTCCATCTATTTTTTCTAATGCTATAAAAAATGTCTGCATCACCTTCTCCTTTAAATCCATTACTTGAAAAGAATAAAGTGTCGTTGCTCGGACATAGAAAAGGCGAGATTTCAAAGCCATCTGAATTGATAACACTTCCCATATGTTCAGGACTAGACCATTCTGTTCCATCTAGCATACTAAAATATAAATCCTCCTCTCCTTCAGAATCAGAACCTTCATAGGAAATGATTAGAATTTTTTCATCATCAGATAAAAAGTAGGAAACATATTTCCCATCAATATCTAAATCAGGCATTTTAATTTTAACTGGGTCGCTAATTCCTTCTTTTCTTATTTTACTTTGTGCAATTCCTTTAGTATTGTCTCGCTCTGTTTCATAACTACTTAACAGGAATAAATTTACGCCTGTGCTATCATCATGCGCTGCAACCACAGCATTGTTCAATTTATTATTTAAAGCAATAATGTTTTTAGGAATGGACCATTCTTCTTTTATCCATTCGCTGCTCCAAATGTCTTGATCGTAAATTCCTCCGATATTTTTCGATTCTAATGTCCTTACAAAATAAATGGTTTGACCATCCTTACTCAATATTGGATTGGTTTCTTCAGCCGAACTATTTACACCACCCACAATTCTTAAAGGCTGCGTAAAGTCATAAATTTGAGCTTGGAGCGTTTGGCCAAGTAAATAGATAAAACAAAAGAATGTTATTTTAGAACGCATAACTCATCATTATTTCATGTCCACCATTACTGAAACTATTAATGCGCGTGGTGGAAAAATCAAGTGAATATCCGATTTTTAAGGCGTCTGTTACTTCCATTCCTGCACAAAATCCAAGAGATGAAGCGTGTCTATAATTTATCCCTCCCCAAAAAATGTAATTTATAGTTGCGATAGCACTTCCCTCAATGGAAAGGTTGGTTGGATACATTTTTTTAAGAAGCACGGCAGTTTGAAGTTCAAATCCATTCGCAATTTTGAAGTTATATCCAGTCATTAAATTAAAATGAATGCGTTGATCAAAATCTATTGCTGAATTCCCGAAACTAAATTTGTTTTTATTTAAATTTAATGCTGAAATAGAGAAATAGAATTCTTTGTTGCTCAGCGTAAATCCTGCTCCACTGGAAAGATATAATTTATTCAATTTTCCCGAGGTAAACTCATCATAGGTGATATCTCCTCCATTATAGGGAAGTAAAGGATTTGAACTGTTTAATACAGACGCCTGATTTGCATTAAATGAATTATTAGCAATACCTATTTTTAAGCCAACACTTGCTTTCCATTTGGCATTGATAGGAATGGATAAAGCATAATTTCCATCAAAGTTGGTGCTTTTAAATGCCCCATAATTATCAGAAACAATTTGTCCTCCAAAATAATGATTTAGTTTTATTTTTTGTTTTTTGCTTGTTACTACGATCTCTTCACCAATTCTACTAGCAGGGTTGAAGATAACTTTAATCTTTTTTTTATATTTCATTTGTCCATAAAGAGTAACCGTCCTGGGTTCAAGTCCGAACCCTAGCATTTGCCACCTACTCGCCATTGTTATCGCTTGATGTTGGTTCAAGGCCATCGCAGCTGGGTTAAATAAAGATTTATTCTGTGTGAATTGCGTGTATTGAGGCATTTGTTGCGTCCAACTAATCATCGATAGTAGGAATATATTGAAGGAAAAAATAATTCTTAATTTCATTTTTTCTTGATTATTGAAACGGTTCCATTAATTGGTTTAATACTCCCATCATCAGAGAAATTAATGATATAATAATAAGACCCCACTGGTAATAAAACTTTGTTAAAGGTTCCATCCCATTTACTATCACTATAATCCCCTTTTGTCGAAGTGTATAGTATCTCACCCCATCGGTTAAAAATCTGAATTTCATTCTCAGGGTATTTAGCATCAATTCCAATGATATCCCAAACATCATTTTGACCATCATTATCAGGAGTAAAGGCACTTGGAATGACAAAACCACATGGTAAAATTTGTATGGTTATATTTCCAGGATTTCCTTCACATCCGTTCACGGTTTGTGTTACATAATAGACAGTTGTGACCTCATTTCCGGGGTAAAATTCAATTCCTGTTCCAAAGGGAGTGCTTAAGCTGGAATCATTATACCATGTTATAATACCGTTTGCATTTGGATTTGTAATCGTTATCAAGCCAACAAGATCATCTTCACAAAAAATACTATCTCCTGCAAATTGTGGAATTTGTGGAATTTCTAATGTGTCAAGGTTTATTGTACCCGCAACAACCACAGTACAATAAGTATCACTAATGGAATCGAGTATATAGTTACCTGGAGTATTTCCAAGATTCAAAGGCATGGTATTTTGATTGAGTAAAGATTGATTTTGGCCATTTAAAGAATAATAAACAGACCAACTTAATCCTCCATTAGCACTTAATGAAATAGGGTCAAAATTTTGATTGATACAATTGTAGGCACCTCCACTAAGTTGAAGTAAAGTGGGCAAGGGTCTAATGTTTACAATACTGCTATCGTATTGAATTTGATTGCACACTTGAGAGGCGTAAATGATAGTATAGGTTCCAATTCCTGCATTATTTGGATTAATAGTGCCGTCAATAGGATTGACATTTAATCCAGCTGGAATTACATTGAAAGTTCCATTCAGTGGATACATTGGATTTAATTGAACACTTACTTCAGAGGAATTTTTGCAGATGTTTATGGGATAATTTAATCCTAAATCTAAGTTTTCAGTTGATATTTGTACAACTGCATTATTTGTGCAAGAATATAAGGTACTCAAATGTATGTCATCGACAGCAAAATCATTTCCGATACTAGAAAAATTAAGGTCGGTCAGTTGAATTTTAAGAATGGAATCTGCACCTGAAAACCATGAGTAGTTATAGGAGATCCAATCGCATGTTGTGCTACTCAATGTATCAATTCCTTGGGTAATTCCATTAAATGCTACATGAACATTACTCGGATTTGAAGTTGTTAAGGATTGAGCGAAATAGTGAAAGTTGTAATTTTTATTCGGTTCAACTTGAATATTTTGTTCCCAAAATGGATTGGTCCCACTCGTTGCTCCATCAACTACCATCATTTTTCCAATCCCATTGGCATAGGTATGATCTACACAGGGTGAAAATCCATTGTACCAAAAGGAAGCATTATTTGTAATTCCATATGCCGCTTGTTGTCCACCTGGATTGTTTGGATAAAAGGATGTGTAACTACTCATAAATCCTTGATCACCAAGTTCAAAGGTCCCGTTATATATGAGATTAACATTCAAATCATTTGTTGAAACAGTATAAGTGGTTGTTTGTCCTGGCGCCATACTAACTGTTGCATTGTTTGGGAATTGTAAAGTGGGGTCAACAGGAATTGCAGACCAATTATAATTGTTTGGACTGCCACTAGCCGTTAGCGTGATATTACTATTGGGACAAATAGAGGTGTCTTTTGGGTTGATTTCTAAATAGGTCCCTTGTTGTAAAACGATTCCATTACTTGCAACGGTATTTCCTAAATCATCAATGATTTGTGCATCGTAGTTTCCAGCGGCCAAACTGTTAAAATTCCCTGTTGTATTATTGAAAACTGATATCCCATTTGTTATTTGATAACTAAAAGGAGGTGTGCCACCTATTGCATACAACGAAATAAAGGCACTGCTTGAATCGCTACAATTCATCTCACCTAAAGAATAATCTATTGCTAAAGGTTCAGCTGGAGGTAATATTTGAATATCATCTATGGCGAAATCATTGCCAGTAATTCCAATATTTGAATCATATAATGCAATGTTTACACAGCTATTCGATGGTATAAATTCAATAATGTATTCTACCCAACCTAAGACCGGAAGGGGTGCAATAAAGCTTGTGCTAATTGGATTGGAACTTTGAATATTATTAAAAACAAACTGAATGTTGGCACAGGTTGCTGTGTTTGTTGTGATAGAAGAAATGGAATGCAGCCAATATCGCAGTTGGTAGGTTTGTCCAACAATTAGGTTACACACTCCACCACCATTGTTTCCTGCTTTCCAAAAGGCTTGATTACCTCCAATATTGATTGCATCAACCAGCAACATATTTCCATTTCCACTGGTATGATCCTGAATGGAATAAAAAATGCTAGGATTTAAATCATAAGCGTTGTTGTGTACGGCATAATCACCCGGATTAGTAGTTCCACTAAAGGGTTGGGTAATTTGCTGATATCCTTGACCATCGACAATGAACCCATTTCCTGGTCCACCAAATTCAAAACTCCCATTATTTAGTAAGTTTTGTCCAAAGGCACTTTCTCCAACAACTAAAGCTGCTATAGAAAACAAAAGGAAGTAAATTGACTTTAACACAAATCAAAAGTAACAAAACCCTTGTCTCTTTACCTTTTGCTAAACAGGATGTTTCAGCCTTTAAATGTTGAAAACTATTCCATACAGGTACAAGGTGGGTCTAACCTTACTTTTGTGTTGGGGAGACTTTCCATAATCTGCTTATGCAAGGTTGGACCATACATCACACCTTGAAGATCTAATAATTTTAAATTCTTTAAAGTTAAAAGCCCTGAACCAATATCATCAACAGGATTATCATTGAGATCTAAAATTTTTAATGCTTCGCAATATTTAATTTCTTCGGGAATTTTTTCAATTTGATTTCTGGAGATTAATATTTCTTTTAAAAAAATTAATTTAAAAATTACTGCTGGAAAAGCTTCAAATTTATTTACGGAAAAATCTATTATTTCCAGATTTGATAGCAGCGATAAGGAATCATTTATCCGGTTAAATTTATTTTTGGAAAGATTGAGATAACGCAATTCCTTAAATTCATATAGCTGTGAAGGTAGGGAGGAAAGCTTATTTCTGCTTAAGTCAAGACCAAAAACACTGTCTTTTCTGATTTTTAATGCTTCTTCCAAGGTATAAATTGGAAAGGTTTTATTGGCTTGTCCAAAAGATAAATTAGTCCAAATGCATAAAATAACTACGAGCAATGATTTCATCTTCCTTTATTTGTGCTTTAAGTGCCTCAATGGAAGCAAATTTCTTTTCATCACGTATTCTTTCAAATATCAGAACTTGCATTTTTTCGTCATACAAATTCTCTGAAAAATCAAATATATGAACTTCTAATTTCATATCACCACTTTCTTCTACCGTTGGTCGTATTCCAATATTAAGCAGTCCAGTATATATTTGGTTGAGCACTTGAATTTTCACTGCATAAACCCCAATTTCAGGAAGAAGTTGTAGAGGTTCTACAGGAACAATATTCGCGGTAGGATAGCCAATTGTTCTCCCTAATTGCTTCCCTTTTATCACAACACCGCTTATTCCATAAGGCTTTCCAAGAAATTTTGTTGCTTTTTCAATTTCACCATTTTTAATGGCTTCCCGTATTTTCGTAGAACTTATTTTTATTTCATCAATTTCTTTGGCTGGAATTTCGATAACCTCAAAATCCATAATTTGTGCATGTTTATTCAAAAAATCTAGGTTTCCTTCTCGATTATTGCCAAAGTGATGATCATATCCAAGCACTATTTTTTTCAACTTAATATGAGCTACAAGAATATCTTTTATGAAATTGTAAGCACTCATTGTTGATAGTTCGTTGGTAAAAGGAAGGATAATTAAATGCTGCAATCCTAGTTTTTCCAGTTCCAACAATTTATCTTCATGTGCTTGCAATAGTGAAATAGGGTGGTCTGATTCTATGACACTTCTAGGATGT
>Ga0315908_10003912_pt1 | contig 10794 bp, 2 predicted proteins | sample LakEriMetagenome_12_FD_203520 | JGI IMG/M metagenome (GOLD analysis project Ga0315908, IMG submission 203520) | Freshwater fungal communities from buoy surface, Lake Erie, Ohio, United States - Buoy 4 MA124 | ecosystem: Environmental > Aquatic > Freshwater > Lake > Lake biofilm | place: USA...
CGCCACCTTGCCCAGCTGTGAGGAAAACACATCCTCACTCATCAGCACCCACGGCACTTCCCCTGAGCCATCACCTTCTTGGCAAATCTCCGGATCACCGCCAGTCTCAGCTGCTGAAGTTTTGCCCTCTACTAGCACCGTGGCAGACGGAGGACGCGGAACCAAATCAGACACCTGATGCTCCTCCATCTTGATGCAGCCTGACACACACACATACACAAGCACACATACCAGCACACGCGCGCGCGCACACACACACACACACCACCTAGTCAACGCTAAGAAACACTAGGCTGGCAATCCCCTTCGTCCGCAAACCCCGCGGCACCGTCCCGATTTCAACCTCTCCCTGTTCCTTTTCATGTCTACAGAGTACCTGGCGTGAGTTTAGAGAGCGCATTCATCATTTCCCGAGCAGCCAGCCCGCGCAACTTGGATCTTCTATCTTCCTTGCTGAACTCAGACCCGCTCCTTCCCCTCGCTTCCACTGCAGTACTCTCGCTCGCGTCATCGCCATGCAAAATCAGGCGCGCGAGAGCGTCTGCGAGCGCCCCTCTGTGTGTGTGGTGTGAGTTGGAGAGGGGGCGTTGCTTGTAAGAAGACTACACTCTCATGAAATGGACGAAGGTCATGCCTGCACGTGTTGGAGAGAGCGCGCGCGCGCACACACACACACACACGAGTCTGCAAATCGAAGGGGATGCGAACCGATCACGGAAGGCAACATCGGTTGTGAACAGGACGACTTTTCTCCGGCAGGCCAGCATTGAGACGGCTGTACTTGCACACCCGTCTGTCGAATTGCGTGCCTTACTTACACCCCCGTCTTTTGAGTCTTGGTGCTGCAAGCCCTTGTCTCCTCCTTCGCACCCCGCATCGCCACCATACTCCGCAACACACGAAAAATCCACCATACACTCGCGCGTCTGGCCCAGCCCGCTCCAGCTCTCGTGCCCTCCCGGCCCAGGCCTCGCGCCCTCGGCGGGATTTGGCGAAGGTGCCTGACACCGCTCGGCGACAGGAGACACGCACACGTGCTCCGCCTCAAAGACCTCGAGCGCTTTGGCGAGCTTCTCCACCTCGCGCCTCTCTGCCACGCTGAGTACTCCCATCTTCTCCCCGGCCCCCTTTCTGTGCTTGCCGGACGGCACGAGAGACAACAAAAACCACTGGAGGGCTCGAAGGGCGACAACCACTGCAGGTATGCTTCCTGCGAGCCTGAGTCTGGAGTTTTGTGGCGGGGGGCGCACCGTGACGGAAGGACGAAGACACTGAGCCAAGAACGAGGTGGACAAATAACACAATTTTCAGTACCGGGGCTACCTTCTACATACTTAGGGATACAGTACACATTTGTCCAGGGCTTCAAATTTACGCTGGTGTGTCGATCTAGAGCAGAGTATTGCATTTCGCGCGATTCATTTCTGCATGAGAGAGTCGCACGCGCACGGCACACCTGGGAAAGACGCGGTAGCCCCATGACCTTCGTGTAAAACACCCACATTCGCTCCTTCAACTTTTTAATGACGATGTCCTCATCCTTCCTCTTGTGATACTCAGAAGATGGGCGGGCTGACAAAATCCCTGGAAAAGGGGGCAACTTGGCACATCGCTGACACACAGGCAGAGACACACCAAGGACACAAGATCAAAGGGCTTTAGTGCTGCAGAATGACAGTCAGAGACATGCACCAGGTCCCATCGCCGAATGGTACCATCCAGATGGTACATGGTGGAGTTTCACGCTGGACCAATACCTGGAGCAGATCCTGGTCAAACTGACACTCGCAGGTATTCTGCCACGAGACACGCACACAAGAACACGAAAAAGATTCTCAGCATTAGGCCTGCGTTGGTCTAGAAGCTGCTGACAGACGTAAGCCACTGCAGATCACACCCCACGAGACTCACCCGGCAGCCGAAGGTGCAAGAGCTGCAATCAACGCGGTCATCGATGAAGAAAACCTCATTGCAGTCCCTCCATCCCCAGTGATCCTCCGAGGCCTCCTCATTCCCTGGCACACGGCAGCACGGAATGTGGATGCGCCGGGACGCCAAAAATGCACGCAGCTGGTACACAGCATCTTGTTCCTGGGATTGCCGAGGATCATCGCCGCCCTCCCGATCCCTCTCTTCGGCCTCATACGACCAATGAACAAACACGCGAAGGGCACACGCAACAGCCTCGACGTTCTTCGCGCCATCCCCTCCTCGTGCTGCTGAGCGCTGCAGCACGTCTTGAGCGCATTGCAGGATTGTCACGTACTTATCGTCCGACAACGTCAAAGGCACGCCGAGAGTTGTGTGCAAAAAGCTGCTCATCCCGGCATCATCATCTTCCTTCGCATCGGAGGTGCAGTAGTATGCCTGAAGAGCACGTGTGCCAGCTCTTGCTGCTAGCTCGTGCATGTTTACCGAAACGTCGCTCTTGACACTATCGAGCAAATAGGACTTGTCTTGCATCACACAGTCTTTCGCTCGCATCCACTGCCCCTCAGTCTCCCTATCCAAATTCAACACCACTTCTGTCCCGCCCTTCTTACATTCTGAGGTCAGTACGTGAGAGCGCGTCGGCACAAAGAGCAGAGCACGCGATGCCATGCCTTCCCTATCAGCAGGAGACGCATTTCGATGCAGGAAGCAGTAGAGCTTTCTCATGAACGAGACTGAAACCCGGGTGCGAGGGTCAGAAGCCCAAAGCTCGACGAGCCGCAACAAACTTGTGCCGGAGAGAGGCGGCGCAAGCCCTATGTCTGCGACAAATTCTCGCGAGAGCTTTTTGGGGAGGGCAGCATACACGCCCTTATTGCCGAGCAACGGACGCGAATTTTCAGACAAGAGCTCTCGAGGGCGATAGAGCATGCCATCAGTCCCCGGAATCCAGGCAGCCTCGCGCAGTCTAGTCAAGAAAATCACGGAATTGCTTTCGCCCGCACCGCCTGATGCTTGCCTGGGGTCGCCTCCGTCTGAAACCTTCCTGGCAAGGGGAGCATAATCTTTCCAAGACTGAGAAAACAGCAACGCAAGATGCTGCAAGCGCACAAGCTCTCCTTCCGAGACAGAGGGATGCGGTGATCCCGCAGGTGCAGCGACAGTTTCCAACAATCGAGCTAGCTCCGGCGAATCATGCGGCGGGGTGGGAAGGACATATACAAACGTCTTTAGACCCAACGAGGCAAAGATCGCAGCCCAGCCTCCAGGATCGTTGGACAGAGTCAGATAATCGTTACTGACGGTGCGCCACCACGCGGTGGCAACCGCATTTTCCCGCACACACTGCAAGTCTTGCGGCAAAAACAAGCCGGGATCAGGCGCAGTTGCAACATACTGTCGTCCAATGTGCAAAACTGGGCCTGAAAGCGCGGGGCGCCCGCTCTGATCAACAAGCCAAATTCTGCCGCGATACTCGTCCAGGAGGGCAGTTGCGCTCACGCGTGACATGTGAGCCATTTTGTCCTTGACGAAGGCGAGCATGCTGATCAAACTTGCGGCATCCATACGCTCATCACACAGCGCAGGAAGAAGGTGCCTCTTCAGAAAAGTTTCGCCATCCACTCGGGTCACGCCTAGCTGCATCGCCATTTTGTTAGCATCTAGATCCCGCTGAAGGGCGGCACGAAACTCTGGATGCAGCGTTCGAGCGAGAAAAGAGGCCTCGCAAAGGAAGGCATGCTGCGTGTCGTCAATGAGCTGCAGAACGGGCCCATCCTCGAGGCTGACAAGCTTGCCGGAAAGTGTCGGGAAAATCGCAACCTTCTTGAGCTGTGGCACAACTCGGCTATAGCCCCGGCTCTTAGACAGTTGCGCAAGCACGTAGATGAGCCATTCTCCATCAAAGTGATACTTGTCTGCGCTACCTTCGTGCGGCAAACCAGGGTCAAGCGACATCTTGCCGGCCCAAACTGAAGCGGACTCGGTGAGTATTGCGCACCAAAGCTCCGGGTCCAATGATAGGCAGCCCAACGCCTCCTCGACGCCTGGAGGAAAAATGACATGCGGATGAACAAAACTGTAACCAAGCCGCCTCAAAAACACCTCAGTGCACATGTCAAGATGTGGTCTCGAGTGTACGGGCCTCCGAACAGCCATTTCTGGGTAAGTAAATTTCAGACTGCTCGTCACAGGACTGTGCTCCTCCGTGTCTTGTCCCCCTTCACCATTCGACTCATGTTCGTGCTCAATCGGGGCAAGCGTAGGCAGAATTTCCTGATGGCGAAGCAGACTGAGGACCTGAGCCGGCACTGGAGCAAAAAAGTCGGATATCTGTCCCGGCAACGGAATCATGGCAAATGCCACATTTAGCAGGTAACACTCGTCCTCCTCTCCTACGTTTCCCGCGTCAACCTCCACATCTGTCAGCGTTTCGGCCTCTTGCTCATGCTGCTCCACAACATGGGCCTCGAGTTCCGAGGAAATGGGCACTAAGACGGGACTCGAGTTCTCAGATGCCACAGCTGGTTTGCCGGCGACCATCGCGTGCTCGCTCTGCATGCCGCGCCTGCCTGCGAGCGAACGAGAGAGAGAGCACTCCCGTGCCCGATCAATAGAGAGAGCGACCATGCGCAACATGGTTGTCACGAATAAATTCGCTAGTTTTTCCCGCAACCAGTGATTCCAAGGACTGGAGGCATCAACAGCCTCGCGCGAGGACGGCACAACAAAGTCGCCTTGAAGTATAAAGCGGAAGCCGTAACTGCGCAGCGGAAGAAATGCGTAAACATCTCGCGGCGGCGGCGCCTCATGGCCGCGCACCAGGTCCCGAGCAGAGATGAGGGGAATGGCGATTGATAACTTGGTGCGTTCGACTCCTGGGCGCGGCACGTGCGCTTCAGCAGCCAAGATTTCATCTACCACCAGCCACCGGGCCTGATTTATCTTGAGCTGTTTCTCAGGGGCTCTCTTTCCCTTTGGGTCTTTCCCTCTTGCTGCCGTTGAGTAGGAGTCCATCACCTCGACTACGCCATCACTCAATGCTCGCTTACTCATCCTGCGAATATAAACGGCTTGTGAACTTTCCCGTTCCTGGCTTTCGCCGGACCCTACTCCGTCGGTCGATCGGGACATGTCGTGTACTTCAATGCGCGCAAGCTTGTTCAGGAACAAAAGCAGCGACGCCTGAATGTCGGAGAGATTCTGGCGCAAGTCCTGCAGATCAGAAGGGCAATTTTCAGACGAGCGCTCAAGAGGCAACACAATCAAAGTGCCGGATCTTGCATCCCATGGTTCGGGAATCGGAAGAGGGAACGGTATGATGTATCCCAAGCTGTCATGTGTGTCATGTTTGTTACTAGAGCTCCTGGGAGCCCGGAAACAAAAGTGGAAGTTGCGCGAGTGAATCTGCGGGCATCGCGTGATTTTGAAGACCGACTTGAATCCAATCCCTTTCTGCCCTATGTAGCCCGCTTGCATTTCCTTGGTGCTCTTGCCAATGTCGCAGAGCGCAAGGACATTTTTGGTCTCGAACCCGAGCTCATTGCTTCGAAACTCCAGGCGGGTCGCCGAGAGGTGCACCACCAGTGAAGGCTCGACATCAGGGGCAAAAGAGCAGTCGTCACAATTCTGCACGAGCTCGAGAACAAAGTGCACCTCTTGGCCGTATAGGTCTTCAGCGAGCCGTTTGATTGAGCGATTGGTTAAGCGGTGCATATTGCGGATAGCTTCACGCGCCTCACTCGACACGTCGGGGACATTCAGCCCAAATTTAGCGCACACGCTTTCGCACACGCTCAAGGTTTCCGGATGAATCTCTTCGCCATCCTGCAACTCGGCGCAAGAGCGAGAGATGGCAGTATCAATATCCAGAAGTCTGTCCTCTTTCTGCGTACTACCCTCACGTTCTCTCGAAATGACATCCTCACTGATAGCATATCCCACTTCATGTGCCTCCCTAATGCCAGCACAATGCCCTTGCACACCACCACTAAATGTCTCTGCTGATCCGTCGTTTCGAAAGGTCTGCAGCCCTGACGTATCACCAACGGATCCTGACCCAGTGCCATTGCCTGCACTTCCCATGTTCGCAAACAGGCCACCCGTAGTACCGGTCAGGAGCCGGCAGAGAGTTAGAGGGTCGCAAGCCGCCGAGGACGTGCTTGTCAACACCTCATCCCACAAATTTCGGCCCAAGGCCTTGCCCATCTGACACAACATCGACACATCATCAAGCGATGCACAGAACATGAAGAGCACCTCCTCCTTGGTGTCCAAGCGCGCACCTCCGCATGCACCACTTTCAACCCCAATCGAACACCCGCGGTACTTGGCGTGCAGATACGGCTTGACAAAGAGAGGCAGCGCGAGCGTCTGCCTCAGCGGCTGCGGTGTAAACTTGAGTGCTCGAAACGCAAAGGATGCTGCTTCCCACACCATCAAGTGTCCCAACTTACTCTTGACATACTCAGCCATGAGTTGCAGCGCATCTACGCCACTTTCTGCCGCCCCTCCGCCATGTTGGATGGTATGTTCCCTACCCATCACTGCGAGACCATCTTCCCCCATGGTCATGCCCACAGCTGCAGCAGCCGCCGCTAAGGGATCATTTGGCACCGCACTGTTGAATTCAAGTCGAAGACTGTGTGACGCACTAGGCACCTTGATCAACGACCCGTACACCACCTCCACGATCCGCCCTTGTAGGCACCGCCCTCCGCCTCTGCCTCTGCCTCCTCCTTCTCCACCACGAGCAATCACAGTCGAACGGCTACCGTGGTCGCAAACAAAGTCACAAAGCGGGCCCAACGCAGGACACCACCTCAGGTCCCAATCTAAATAACGACGCAGATCGACCAAGAACGGAGCAGAGTCTATTTCTGCGAGCGCTTGGATAACCGCCGTGTCGCTTGAGTCCAGACAGGTGCCAGTCGCATGGATAAAGCATAGCGACGGGAGGAAGGTACTGATGCTCCCAGCAGAGGACCTATAACTCCCCACGGCATAGCGCTTGGCGGCATTCACCAAAGCACGCATGCCCGTGTACCCAAACTCCTCCACTCGTGCTCCCATGTGCGCTTCCAGCATCCGCCTCCATCGTCGCATCTTGGTATTGTCGGATAAGGCCGTCTCAAGCTCGTGCAGGACATGATCTCCGAGCAATGCCACGGATTGGTTGATTCTACCTGCGGGCATTGTGATTGTGCAGTGGGTGCTGACCAGTACCTTTCCCGCATTTTCGGCCATGAGAAGTAGCAGCTGCACCAGGCGAGGACATGAGGCAGAATGCACCGAACTGCCTTCGTCATGGGGTGTTGCAGCGAGAGAGGGCAGGAGTGACTCGACTTCAGAAAGGTGCTGAGGCCGCGACAGGAACTTCAGCAGTGACATCCCCCCTAGTGATTCAAAGGAATGCACTTTGTGCAGCTCGCATATTCGCTCTTCCGCATCCGCCAGATTAGTCAGCATCTCCTGCAACCCACTTGGCCCCGATGAATTTTCGATTCCGTCCTCCACTTCTCCCTCCGACAACCCATCTACACACGCACCTCCATCAGTCCTTTCTCCTTCGCCCCACGCCCGCCCTTGCAAGTTCTCCAACCGGCTGGACCCATGCCGGATTCCAGATGCACTCCCTTCACATGATCGTTGGCGCTCACATTCTCGCAAAAAGACGCAAATGTTCTCGAGCAAGGCTCCGGCTTCATGTACCGCACTACCCTCGCCTTCACTCTTGCTGTACGGTCGCAGCGTGGCTTCTTCGTCCCCGCCCAGACCGCTCAACCCCTGCCCCCCATGCGAGCGCGCCAAGGCAGTGGCTGCGAGGGTCCGATCGAGGAGGTCACGAAGCTCTTGACTTGCTGCGAGTTCGCGCACCAGAGATGTTGGTGCCTGATGAGGCGATGTAGCACCAAGCGTTTCGAGGAATTTCATTTCCGCGCGCAGCAGCAGGGTGGCCGAGTCGACGCCTGCCGTCAAGGCAGAGGCGGACAAGACCGCTGCAAGCGCAGAATGCACTGCCTGGCGCGTCTGCTCGTATGCAACCAGCACGTGCCCCTCGCCCCTCAACGGCAGCTTCAACAGCGCACATACGAGAACCGGCGCTACCAACTTTGCGAGCGACGACTCCCATCGCCGCACATCCTCATGCTGCTTTTCATTCAACCCTCCAGGCAAGCCTACCTCCACTGTTGCCCCGCTATCCACTGATCCCCTGCCCTTGGGCCCTCCTGATCCTCCTGCTTGCCGCCCATGCTGTCGGCGGACATAGTCTGTCAGGCGCGCAGATATTTGTGCGACCGCCATTGCCGCATCCCCTGCTTCACCGGCCCACGCTTTTGAGTTATTACCCCCGTCGACTGCTGGAGCGGTGGCTGCAAGTGCGGCCGGGTGATGCTCTCTGGCCCGCGCCGTTGCTTTCTCGTGCTGCTGCTGCAACGCGGGAACGTTGGTGCTGCTTTGCAAAAGTGCAGCCGCGTCCGGCAGCTCTGGGCTCTTGAACCTGCTGCTCTCTTTCATCGCACTGCTTGCACCCGACGACTCTGCTGCTGACTGGTCCTGCGGCTCCTGTAGAGAGAGTGAGAAAACCTCAACGTAAGCTGCACGGTACTTACAGCAAATACACAAACGTCACAGACATTTCAGAGATCGGCACCGCTTGCCGTCCGAGGGTGAGGTATACTTTCTGACCAGCCGCATCAATTGATCGGGCCGCTCTCTCTGCTGCCGGCTGATCTTGCCTCTCTATCTGCTGCCGATGCCCCTCCACCAGCGCGTCGCTTTTCTTGCAAAGTGCCGTGACAAAGGCTCGCTGCTCCTCGAGCCACTCTGCGGCCTCTTGCACGCTTTGATAGTGCCGCGCGGCTTGTTAGTTTAGTGATGTGTAATGAGTTTAGTTTAGTGGTGTGTAATGAGCTTAGTTGAGTAAGAAGTACCTCGATATTGCCGCACGACTTGCCGCAAGGGCCTTTGACCGTTGCAGCAGCGCTTCCATTTGCAGCCTCTCGTGATGTGCGTGCCGACGTGCAAAGGACAAGAGGAAGATGATGAGCGACGGTGCTTTGAAAAAAATACCAAGATCGCGCCATGTGGGTACGCCCTCGTCTCCCCCATCGCGCGAAGAGTCGTTCAACTCCGTTTGCGCTCGTGAGCGCACACCCCCCGACGACTGACTCAGCGCGTCCTCTCCGGCACAGATGCGCCGGGCGATGGAATTGAGCACCTCCTCCATCATCTGAGCCTGCTCATCGCGCGACGGCGCTTGCTGACGATCCAACGCCAGCAATGCTCCTTGCCTCATCTGCTCTCCCACTCCCTCCAGCACGTCGGCCGTGGAAACTGTGGGAGTGCGGGCACGCTCCAAGAGCTTTGCTGAAGGACGAAAGAAGAGTCGCACTTTTTCGTGCAATACAAGTGCCCCTAGCCCTAGTTGGTCGAAGGAGGAGACGTCGGCAAAGTCTCGTAGGCGCAAGATAATGTTTCTTTCCAGGTCGTGGAGAGTGATGATGTTGTGCGTGGCAATCACGGCTTCTATCACCGTGTTGACAGTTGCAAGCGTTTTCCGTGTGGCGTTGCAAAGGTCGCGCATCCCTGAGTCCCGTTGATACTCGCGGTGTCCGACTGTCTGCTGGACCATGCGCTCGAGGACCTCTTGGCGCAGGAAGCCGCTCTCCTGCAAGGCCTGTTTCCTACATTCGTAAAAGATTTGTTCTGTGCTCCGCTGTATGCGATATGCTGGTTGCGCTGGTTGCGCTGGTTTACTGCGGGTGCCGCTGCCCGGTACGGCGGCAGCGATTGGTATTGATTGTGACGGAGACAAGGCCGGGCCTTGCGACGGTGCAGAAGCGGCGGCCACCGGAGGGTGCCACTGCGTTGCGCCGGTGCGCACATTGTACCAGTATACCTTTCCCGACGATTGGCAAGCGACTTGCTGCCACGCCATCACTTCTCCCTCACTCAATCCTTGGTCAGGCTCCTGCGCAGCCGCCTGGTTATGGGCTTCGGGTCCTTCCTTGACGGTATCACTTGGTGCTGCTTTCACAGGGTGAAAGAAGGGCTGATTGCGAGTCATTGAGACACGGGTCTTTGCGGCATGCTGAGCTGCAAGCTCATTCAAGGCGGCCCTGGCCTGCGCTCTGGCGTACTCAATCTCCTCTGTGCTCATCCTATGTGCCGGAAGAGGGGCATTGGCAGCCGTTGCCGCGTGCGCCCCCCCGCGCTGCCACTCAGCTGCTGCCTCTGGATTACCTGCTTGCTGTAAGTTGCCAGCAGGCTTCGGCGTGTGTGCGAGCACGACGGCAGACTGCGGCATCGGTGAGGACGCAAAGGGTTGCGGTGGCGCCGAGGAGCGCGGAGACAGAGGTTGCGGAGGCGGTGCATCTTGGCCCGCTTTTTTTCTGTTCCGGTGTCTGGAGCGCTTGCTTCCTGTTTCTGCACTTGCGACGCTTTCCTGCTGCGCCATGGTGTCTTCCGAGGGCTGCGTGGGAAGAGGCGCAGAAGAAATGTGTCGGCGGTCTGCCTTTTGATTTGCTGCCGCCGCCTCTTGCAGCGTCATCCAGCACCAGTCGCAAAAGTGCACACCCGAAACCGTCGTGTGCCCTGTGCCAAAAGACGACACAGATTGTGCAACGTAAGCACACGCACGCACGCGCGCGCAGTCAGACACACACACACAGACACGCATGTATGCATGTGAGGCTGTGCGTGCGTGCATGTGTGCATACGCGCTTGCGCTTGCACACAAGATGACGCTGCAGCGGCTAACAGCATTACTATGTCTCTTCCTGTCCTCTTTCTTCATGCGTGCGTGCGTGTGTGCGTGCGTGCGTACGTGCGTGCGTAAGTGCGTGCGTGCGTAAGTGGGTG
>Ga0315908_10003914_pt1 | contig 10789 bp, 4 predicted proteins | sample LakEriMetagenome_12_FD_203520 | JGI IMG/M metagenome (GOLD analysis project Ga0315908, IMG submission 203520) | Freshwater fungal communities from buoy surface, Lake Erie, Ohio, United States - Buoy 4 MA124 | ecosystem: Environmental > Aquatic > Freshwater > Lake > Lake biofilm | place: USA...
GCGCTACGGATTCTTTAGTTAGTCCATTTGGATTAAAGAGGGGAAACTGCACAAAACACTCCACTTAACTTTGTCCGGCAGTCTACTCACCCCGCCCAACTCGAACCCTAGGCCCCCACCTCTTGACTTTAGTGTTTAATTTTATTTATATATATATAAAGCTAAACCAATAAATCTCATTGAGGACCTATCTATTAATATTTAAAAAAAAATTCTTATAGAAATAATTGAAAATTAATTTCTTTAAATGCTAAAAATAATTTTTAAAATAATCTATTTATTAAAATTAACTAAATGCATGAATTTAAAATTAGAATCATATAAATATTTAAAAAAAAGATAAACATATTTTTATAAGTTTAAATAATGATGAGAAAAATTTTAATTACAAAAAAAATGATAAAAATAATTTAAAATTAATTTTAGATATTAAAAATGAATGAGAAGAATAAAATTAATAGTGTAATAAAAATAATTTAAATATAAATATAATAGTAAATAGATTAGGATATAACTGGAATTTATATTAATAGAAAAAAAAATGATAGATTATAAAAGAATATGAATTAAATAGGGATTTACTAGAATATAATGATTAAATAGATGAATTATACAGAAATAGTATCAAAACTAGAAAATAATAATAAAAAAAAATTAAATCTTTTTTTGTAAATAATTAGTTTTAAAATTAATTTTAAACTATAATTAATAGTAAAAACTATAATGAAAATAAAAAATATATAAATAGTTTTAAAAAATATAGTGATTGATAAAAAGATACTAAATAATTTAATAAAAAATCATTAAAAAATAACAAAATATATCAAGTGATTAAATAATAAATATAAAATAAAGATTAAAACTAAAATTTAGAATAATCTTACAATAATTTATCAGATGTTAATACTTAAAAACAAAAAATACAAAATAAATTAACATTTTAAATAAACTTTAATGAAAATATTAATTATAGTTTAAAAAATTAAAATTAAAAAAAAACTCTATCAATAAGAAAAAAATTGTTAAAAAAATAAAAAATTAATATTTAAATAAATTAATAATTTATAAACTCAATTTTATCATTAAAATTAATTAAAATTAATACATTAGTGCCATAATTTTAATAAATAAAAATTAAATTAAAATGAGTCAAAAAGCTAAAATAAATATTATTATTAAGTTACTTCCGGTTTTATTTAAATCAAACAAAATAATTAAAACTTAAGTTTATTCATAAATACTTCTAATTAATACAAAGATGAAATAAATTATTAAATTTTAGAGATTTTTAGTTATTTAAGAAAGTATTAGATTTTAAAAATGAAATCGATTAGCTTAAAAAATGATATATAAATAAACAATTTTTATATATGTTTTTTACATAAAATTTATGATATATATTATTAACGTAATAATTTTTATTTTTCAATAATATAGTATTAATTTCATAATAATAAAAAATATCAAAATTTTATATAAATTTAATATTATATAAATAATGAGTAATACAAAAGTTCATGATAGAATAAATGAAATAAAAAATTAAGAAATTAAACAAGTAAATTAATTTAATACTCCTTACATGGATGAAACTGATCCTAGTAATCCTTATGGACCAAACTATGAAAGATTATCTTATGAATCTAAGAAATATTACAAATTTTTAAAAATTAAAACATATGTTCATATGTAAGAAGATGATAATTAAAAATTAAGATACGCTGATGTTGTTTTATATGGTGGATTACTTTCAGGATTAATAATAGGAATTTAAATTGCTAAATTTTTATAAATTTATATTTTTAAAAAAAAGTTAAAAAAAATATATAATTTTTCTATAAATAATAAACCAGTATATTTTGGATTATTTGGAGCTTATTTTGCAACTGAAACATATTGGTAAATTGGCAAGTATTATAATAAAATAGTAATTGATCCTTTATATGATAAATATATAAATTAGGCTATAGATAATGGATTTTAAGATTATTAAATAAGTTAAGATTAAGGATTTCAGAGTTTATCATTATAGTAATTTATTTAAAATTAAAAATGATAATTTTTATTTCTATATTTTTATAGTAAAAATAAATAATAAATAAAATTTTTATTTTTAATTAAAATATTTTTATTTCATATTTTTTTATAAAAAATAAACAAAAATTAAATTTTTATAATTATTTCATAAAACGCTTTTTTATTTACTTTTAATTTTACTAAATTTCTTTTTCTTCAAAAAAATTTCGTAATTTCCCTATTAAACAAACATATTGACATAATATTTAATCATTAAAAAAAAAAATTGTTCGCTCATTTATAATTTGAAAACAGGTTATTTTGGAGATCCAGGAATTTCCTATGCTATTTTATTAATTAAATTTGAAAATGGTAAATAATCCTCATCTTTATTTTATCGCAATTATATTTTTATTAATTCTTATTAAGAGGTTTTTAACATTTTTCTAACTCTATAAAGGTTTACTTATTATTTATTTTATGATAAATACTTATCTAAATCAATAAAATAATTTCGCATTTATTCTTTGTATTATTTTCTAGATTCAAAATATATTTTATTATATATTTAATTTTTTATACTATTTTCCATTTTATCTATTATTTCATTATCTAAGAATGTTAATAACTAGTTTATTTAAAAATTTTGAGTAATATAACTAGAAAAATTTATTCAATTTTTTTCACTTAAAAATTTAAAATTCAGAATTTCAAAATTTTATACTAATTTTGGATATTTTGAAACAAAAGCATTTTTATTTTAAAATATTATAAATTATTGTTTATAGTAAAAAAACTTTTATTTTTCTTATTCTGCCAAACAAGATTAATTGAATTCACTCAAATAATATTCCCACAATAATGGAACAAATTTTAAATAAAAATAATAATTTTTATTAACTAATTTAACTATTTTTATTATTTTTTAAATTGCAGGTATAAAGTAAATATTCATTTATCTAATTATTTTATTTTTAATTTTGTTTTTAAGAATAAGTCATATAAATTAATTGTAATTTTCATTTTTTTTTTAATTTTTTATAAAATTTTAAATTCTTCTTTAAATTTTTTTTAAACAACTTATAAAATTATTATATTTTTTTAAGTTTTTATTAAAAATAAGTTTTAATTTTATTTTAAATTAATATCTCTATATTATATGATTATATTTTTATTTTATAATATTTATTTTTTCATTAAATATTAAATACATTTAAAATATTTTTTGATAATCTTTTATTAAATTGTTTAATAATTCAACTATATTTAGAAAGCTAAAAAATTAAAATAATATTTTAATCAATTATTATTATTTGTTATAATCCTAATATAATTTATATTTTATCTATTTTTTTCTTGTATTACTAATATTTATATTATCATTTAAAATTTAGAGCTATTTATTCTATAATTAAAATAAATTATCTTTTATTTTTTACTATCTTTATTTTAAATTTTAATCATTTTGTATGATATTTTCCTATATTTCTGAATTTTATAAATTTATCAAAGCCTATTAATTAACATTTATTTTATTTTAATCAAGAAAATTATTTCGATTTAATGAATCATTTAATTAATAATTTTATTAAAAATATTATTTTAAATTACTTTTTATTGATATATTATTACTATTATTGTTTTATTTCTAAATTAATTTATTATTAAAAAAATAATTTTTTTAACCCTTCTTTTTTTTATGACAAAAAAAAATATTTTATATTTTTTATTTTAAAATTTAATCTTTTTTTTGTTATTGAATTTTTTTATCATCTAACGATTAAATTATTCATTATTTTTAAATTAATTTTTAATAATAATATTCCTAATTTTCTAATTTTTTTTAATTTATTCTACCTTTTACTTTAATTATTTTTTCTATTATGTTTTTATTTTATTAAATTTTATCTGCTTTTTTATTTTATATAATATAATCATTTTCAAAAGAAAGAAATCTTTTTTTTATTTTTTATTTTTAATTTTATTGTGTTTCCTTATTTAAAGCATTTTTTTATTAAAAATTTTTTACTTATAAAAAAGGAATATTTATTTAAATTTTTTATTATTTTTATTGGATAAGATTTTAAAAAAAATTTTAATTTTATTCTAAATCTAATTTATTAAGTTAAATGTCTTGGGTGTTTTGTTCTATTTTATTTATAATTATTTTGCTTTATTTTTCATTGTAATTAATATATTTAACTTAATCATTAGGAAAAAATTTATTTTCATTATTTAATTTAAGTTTTTTTTAATTTTTATCCACTAATTTTATTACTAAACTTATATCGTCATTATTTTTTTATATTTTATCTATTTAAAAAGATTAATTCATTGATTATTTTTTTAGTTAAATTTTTTTATTAATAATTTAATGACTATTTTATATTAATTAATCTTGAAATTCTTAATTTTTTCTTTCATTTTCTATCAAATTACCAATTATATAGTCACATTTTTCATTTAATTTATCATAATAACTGTTTTAATTTTACTTCATATATTTCTGTTAAATAGATTTAAATGTTTAATTTTTTTATTTACTTGCTGAAAAACTTCTATATTTTTTTATTTAAGAAATTTATTTTGTGTTTTAGAGCATAATAATTAGATAACTTAAAAATATAAAATAATATAAAAATATATATAATTAAATTTATCAATTTAAATTTTTTCATATATTTTCTTAAGATTAATTAACAGAATTTAATATAAAAAGAGATTATTATGAAATAATTGATTTATCATTTTATTCATCATACAAGTAGTTATTTTTTAATATAGATTAATTTAAATACTTTAAATTTATATTATAATCTATTTTTTTAATCATTCGGCTTATATTTTCTATTATATTATTAAGAAGAAAATTCTATTTTAAAAATAAAAGTTTAAAATCATGTATAAACTAAACACGAAAAAAAAAACTAACTTAAATTGAAGGATCTGCGTCATTTTGTAAATATAGATGCTTTTTATAAATTTCCTGAGTTAATAATTCTGTTAATCAAAAAGAATATTTATTTGAAAATTAATTCTCATTTTATTAATTAATTTTAAACATTTAAATAGAAAAAAAATCTTTTTTATCTAACATTACTTTATTTATATCTTAAACGAAATCAAACAACATAACTTACTTCCATAATATTTAATTTTTATTTGTTTTTAAACAAATAGTTTGTTATTTTTAATTTATGTCATTTTATACACTCTTCTCATCTTTAACATTTAAATTTACCTCTATGTAATATTTACAATCTTAATCTTATTAATTTTCTTAGTTTATATATCCTTAATATACTTCTATAATTATTCTATTTAATTTTTATTTTTGATTTAAATCAATTTAACTTTCAGTTAAATTATATTCGAATCCATTAAATAAGTTTATTTTTTATATATTTTAATTATTTTATATTCTTTATTGCGATAAGAATTTTTACATTTATTTTAATTATTCTTATGCAAAAATTAGTTAAGATTTATTATTTATCCATGATTAAATACTTGTTTTATAAATACAATCTATTTCTTCTACAATTTCCTAGAAATTCTCAAACATATAAAAATATTTATTATTAGATGCTTCAAGTTAAAAACCACTATTATAATTGTGTTCTAAAGTAAATTAATTTTATTTTTAATTTTTTTTAGTATAAAAACAATTATTTCCCATAAAAATATAAATTGATAATAATTTATTATATCAATAATTATATAAAAAGGATTTTAAAAACTTTATTTAAATTATTCAATATTTCAAAATTATTAATTTTATTTACAAAAAACTTAATATTATAAATAAATTTAAATTATATAAATAAAAATTTGTGAAAAAATATAAATATAATTTTATTAAAATTTGCAATCAAAAAATTTATTAAATTTTATTTATATTAAAGTTACTAGATGTTTATGTTTAAATAATTAAATCACAAATCGAAAGAAATTTTACTAAAAATAAATTGATTCTAATTTTAAACAGCATTATAGTTTTTAATTTTTATAAAATCTTGAATTTATTTTTTCTAATAATAATAAAAATAATATATATATGGGTATAATAAAGTCTCTATTTATATTAGTAATTCCAATAGGAGGAGGACTTTCATATTTGAGTTTTTGATTAGGAAATAAATTACCAATTGCTTGCAGATAATTAGGATAAAATATAGGAATGGGTTATAATTATTTCAAAGTTATTTTGAAGCTATTAGCTCCTCAAGATAATAACTAGTCTGCAAAATTAATAGGTATAATAATAGTAATTTAAAGAAGATTATTATAGACAATCAAATATTACATCTAATACATTTTCAAGGGAACTTTCTGCAAATTTAAAAAAAGCGAAAAATGATGTTAAGTCTCTTCTTCCTTAATAAATCCTTAAAGACCCTCTTAATTAGATGTATATAATTAAATTTATTAAAGAGTTAAATAGCAATAGCCTATCAGTGAAATAGATATTTTATAAAAAATACAAGATTAAAATTATAATGAAAATTAAAAAAATCCTTAACTGATGACTGGTTCTATTTTATTAAGCTCAATATAGTAAGAAAAAAAAAGATTAATTAATTAGAAGAGATTGAAACAATAAAAAGAATAATTTTATAACAAAATATGATTTTATAAGTTTTTAAAATTCATAAAATAATCTTAAATTACGTTTTAAAATTTTATTATTTGGTAAATATTAAAGTTATAAAATAGTTATTTAAATCACACTCTATATAATCTATATTTTAATTATTATTAAGAGTTAAAAACAGGTTATATTTTATTAAAATTTACTAAAAAATGATTATTAGTTCTTCGATATTTTAAATTTATTTACTAAATTTTTTATCTTTAAATGCTTTTTTATTAAAACTAACTAAGCTTTTGATTAGTATCTTCACATTAATTTTTCCATTATTATTTGTAAACATATTATTTAGATTGATTTATTTAATTTCTCATTTAATTTAAATAATCAGAACTTTGACTATTATTATCATTTATTAAATTTTAATTAAATTTATAGTTTTGTATCTTTTAAGGAAATTTTTCTTTATAATATAAATCATTATCTAAAATGTAATAAAAATTATTTTTATTCATTTCATCAATTATTCCTCTTTCTATAATATTTTCATTTAGTTCATTCAGCTATGATAATTTAGGAAATGCATTTTAGGTATAATTTTTAAAATTAGTCGATTTCAATTTGGGATCTTCATTTCTTTATTTAGTTTGTTAAGATTTAAAAAAAGAATATTTTTATTGTAAAGATTTTCTGTTTGGAATAAAAGGAGTTTTTATTAACTGTCTTAACTATGAATCAAATAATGAAGAATAACTATTACTATTTTTTAAAGCTATATTTTAGATATCTTTATTCAAAACATTTTATATTTTGAAATTCTTTTATTTTTCTTATTTTAATTTTTAATCGTTTTATTATTAATTAAAAAAATACTCTTAGCTTTTTATCTTGTTTATATACATTTAAAAAAAAAATTTATATTTTAATTATTATTATGATATTTTATTATTTTACTTATTTGTTAATACTTAATTTAATCAAGTTTACATATTAAATTTAATTTTATTAATAATAAAAATAAAAATTATGTTAAATATTTTATTTCATAATAAATATTTAAAATCTATTTCTTATTCCCTTCTTCTTTTTTTAATAAGTATAATAGATAATACACTTCCTATCAGAATTAAACTAATGATTAATATAACTATCCAATATTATTAAATAAAAGTAAGCTGTATATCTGCAATCAAAACAATAAAACTATCTTAAAACTAAAATAAAATGATATTTATTTACTTATTACTGATATGAATTCATTAAAATTTTTATCTTTAACTCTTTTTATTTATTAAAATTATCAATATCAATATAATTTTGAAAATTATACTAAATAATTTTTTTTTAATGATTAAAATAAAATTAGAAAGGATTTTATGAATAATAAATCTAAGTAGAAAATCCATAATTTTTTTTAATATAATTAGAATAATTTGCAAAAACACATTATTTTGCTTAATTAAACATTCTCTCAGCATATAATAGATCATAATAACTAATTATATTATCACTTTGATTAAATTATGATAAAAGAAGAATTGAGTTTTTATCATCATTAATGTTAAAATCAATTGTAGTAAAATTTTCATTAAATCTATATATACAACCTGTTATAATATATTCTTAAAGCAATTGATTTTAACCCATACTAACTCTTATGATAAATGACTTATAGTTTGAATAAATAACTATGAATTTTAAATACAATCTATATTCATAATCATAATATAATATTTTTAGTTTCAATATTTCTAAATCATCAGAATATATTATTGATAATTATTTTAGATTTATTGTATATTAATAATAATTATTTTTATCATATTAAATTTTTACTTCAATTAGATATTTATTCTACATATTTTAATAGATATAAATAGTGAATTTATTTATTTTTTAAATTTCTAATTAATATTAACCATATTCATTCAATGCATTTTACAAAACAATATTAGTTTCAATTGTTTATTAACTTTCAATTTAAATTTTATAAATTAACATGTTTTTTTATAATAAAAAAACAAGATAAAAAATATTATCAATTAATATTATGTCTTAAAAATCCTTCTAATTTAATTTCACTTAAGATAAAACAAGATTTTTTTATTTAAAATCATAATAATAAAATTCACTATTGTCTTTATCATATACAAACAAATTGCTATGTTTTATTTTAATTGTAAATTAATTATTTAATTTTATAGTATTTATCAATTTTTATTATTAATAACAATAAATATTATTTATCTTATCATGAATTATTATTTAATCTTCAAATATAATATAATTTTGAATATCATTATTAAAAGTCAAGAAAATATTTAAGTTAGGTAAATTTTTAAATTCAAGTTATTCTTTATTTAAACAGTTTTAACAAATAATTTTATAATCTAAAAATGAACCTTAAAAAATTGAAAGTGGGTAAAATCTTACTGTTTTTTCTATTTTATCAAAAAAAATTTATTTTTTATCTGAAATAGTTTATATTTTTGAATTAATAAAGTTAAGAGTTACAGCTTAGTTTCTTTTTTCTTTTTTTATTTAATTTTATATTGATATTCCTATTATTTCAAAATTTAAATTATATTTATATTCTACCTAATTATACTACTAAGAAAATACTTAATCATCAAATTATAATTTTATTTTCGCTTTTTTATATAACCTATATTATAAAAGATTATTATTATTATAAAAATATAAATCTGTAGATTAATCTTAATTATCATTAATATATCCTTTGTAATTACTGTCTTTTTTATTTTTATCTAATTTAAAATCTAAAAAGTTAAAATTTTAATCTTAGTTAATATTTTTTATGTAAACATTATTATCTTATAAAAAAATAATAAAACCATTTTATATACTTGATAATATTTATTAATAGTTATCACAATTTATTGATTTTTATTTTTATAAAAATATAAAATCTACGTTCTAAATATCATATATATTTATCTTTTTAAAGTATTTATTTATAATTACTAATTATTCTTAAAATATTTAAACATCAAAAGATTCCTTTTAATTTTTGTATTTTGTATTTTCATCCTATATTCTTCTGACAAATAAAATTTCCTATAATTTTTGATTATAATACAAAATTATTACTGATATTTTATCTTTGACAATAATATAATTTTATTAACCAAAAATATTTAAATAATTTAAAACAAGTATTTATTGTGGTTAGAAAAAATCAATTACTATGAATTTTTTTAAATAATTTAAATCAATAATATAATTTTTAATTTTGCTCAACTTTTAATCAAAAGCATCTATTGCATAAATTTATTTGTTGAGGAATTAGACAATTAAAATTTAAACTCAATTATTAAGATAAATACCTTTAAAATCTAATATTTTATCAATAAGTTAATTTTGAGTTTCAATTTAAATAATGTTTATTTCTGTATTTTTTTCCTTCAGATCATATACATATATTATCGTTTCTTCATCTAAAAATATTATTCCAAAATTAAAGTAGTTATAGAATTTTCTTTTCATTTGCAAATCATAATCTTCAAAAGTATTAAATTTATAGAATATATCTAAATTTTATGAGTTTATTAAATATTTGAGTTTTATTATTTTATTTTTAAAATTAGTAAATTCTTAATATGATTAACAATTTTTAAATTAAATATCACAATAGTATATTACGAAATTAAAATTATCATATTAGATAAAAACCAGTTATTTATCCTAAATTACAAATTATCTTATGAATATATTATTTAAAAAAATGCTCCCTATTATATTTCAATCATAAACTTTATTTAATTTTAGAATTTAATAATCAAATTATAGTAGCTAATTTTTATAAAACATTTAGATTTAGTATTCTAAATTTTATCCAATAAAATATTTATTCATATCTAAATATAGAAGATGAAAGGGTTTAATATCTATATTTTTAAACTAATCATATAAATCAGGAAGAATCAGATCATCATTTTGTACTAAAAATATATTAAAAAGTATCTCTTATATTTCTTACTATTTAATTTTATTATCGCCATAAGTTTCTTACTAATTAATGCAATTCAAAATATACTATACATTGCTTGTTAAATTTTATATCACCAAATATTATTCATCTATTTTAATTTCAAAAAGTTGCTGAGTATCTTTTAGAATAATTAAATTAATAAATTTATTTTTTAGTAATATTTCATTTAA
>Ga0315908_10003918_pt1 | contig 10782 bp, 8 predicted proteins | sample LakEriMetagenome_12_FD_203520 | JGI IMG/M metagenome (GOLD analysis project Ga0315908, IMG submission 203520) | Freshwater fungal communities from buoy surface, Lake Erie, Ohio, United States - Buoy 4 MA124 | ecosystem: Environmental > Aquatic > Freshwater > Lake > Lake biofilm | place: USA...
CTTCGAACGCCTCGCGAAAGCGGAAGGCGCGGCCATCGTCGCGGGCGGGGCCTCGCGCAGTGTGATCTTCAATTTCACCGAAGTCGGTTCGGTCGAAGTGACCGCGAAGGATGACGACTGGAAAAAAGCAGTACCCGTGCTGGATCAAGAATTCCGCCGCGCCCTCGAATTCGGCTTCACTGACGACGAGCTCACCGAGGCCGTGGCCAACGCACTGAACGCCTATGAACAACAGGTGAAGTCCGCAGCAACTAGAAAGTCGAACGAACTCGCCACTGCCATCGCCCGCAGCATCAATGACGATTCGGTATTCTCCTCACCGCAAACCGACCTCGAAATCGCCAAAAAAGCGCTCGAAAAAATCACCGTCGCCAACTGCCAGGAGGCCTTCAATACGTTCTGGAAGAAACCCGGCTACCACCTCATTCTTAGCACCAAGGACGCCGCGGAGGGCTTGAAGGATGAACTCGCCTCGCTCTATCGCGAATCCGCGAAAACGAAGGTTGCGGCTCCAGAGATGCGGAAAACCGCTACCTTCGGCTACACTGAATTCGCCGCGCCGGGGACCATCGCCAGACGCGACGAAGTGGCCGATCTGGGAATCACCCAGCTCATTCTTTCCAACGGCATCAAGGTCAATTTGAAAGCGACCGACTTCACCAAAAACTCCATTGACATGCTGGCACGTTTCGGCACTGGCCTGCTCATGATGCCGAAGGATAAACCTGGATTGCAATTGCTAGCCGGTGCCGTTTTCAATGGCGGCGGTCTTGGTAAACACAGCGTCGATGAATTGCAGCAGATTCTCGCTGGGAAAAACGTTGCCGCAGACTTGGCAATCTCTGAGGACGCCCTCCTACTGCAGGGAAAAACCACGCCGCAGGATCTGGAGTTGCAGTTGCAGTTGTTCTGCGCCGCGATGACCGATCCTGGATACCGTGACGAGGCACTGCGCCAGTTCAAAGCAGCGCTGCCGATGATCGACCAACAACTCAAACACTCCCCCGCCGGTCCGCAGGCGGAAATCGAGGCATGGATGCACGGCAACGACCCGCGTTTCGCGATGCCTGATGTGGCAAAATTGGCCAGCTACACCGTGGATGATGTGAAATCCTGGCTCACACCTGAGCTCTCACAAGCTCCACTCGAACTGAGCATCGTCGGTGATTTCCAAGTCGACACAATGATTCCCCTGCTGGTCAAGACCGTCGGTTCTCTGCCTGCTAGAGCAGCGGCAAGCAACGATCTCGTCGCACTGCGCAAGGTAACAATGCCGTCCGCTCCGATCAGCAAAAACGTCAGCTACGACAGCAAGGTTCCACAGGCCATCGTCGTCTGCAATTGGAAAACCCGCGGCCTGCGCGACAACCAAAAGGAAGCCCGCCGCATGAATGTGCTCGCCGCGATCCTCAGCGATAGACTGCGCATGGAAATTCGCGAAAAACTAGGCGCATCCTACAGCCCCAATGCCGGCTTCGATGGCTCCGACGCGCTCGATGATTTCGGCTACGTCAGTGCTATGTCGGTCGGCAAACCCGAGGACCTTGGTAAACTGACCGAAACGATCATTACAATTGCCGACAAATTTGCAACCGAAGGCGCCACTGCTGATGAACTTGATCGCGCGCTCAAACCAACCCTGGCTTCGATCGAAAAAACCCTGCGCGACAACACATACTGGCTGGCCACGGTAATGAGAAACTGCCAGGAAAAACCTGAAAGTCTCGAACTCGCCCGCAACCGCACGGCCGATTATGAAAGCATCAAGCTTGAGGAAATCAACGCCCTGGCCAAATCGTTTCTCAAAAAGGACAACGCCATCAGTATCAATATTCAGTCAAAGGCAACACCTTGATGTTTCACCGTCTCATCGTCGAGCGGATGCCGTGATTATCCGTATTTGGCATTAAAAAACCCCACTACTGAATCAGCAGCGTGGGGCGAGACCAGGAGGCCTGGCATTGAATACTTGCGGTGCATCGATGTAGCCACTCGCCTGAGCTATCGCCCGATTTTCCACACCGAGCCGCCCTGTTCTTCCGGATCCAACAGATGGCAGGGCGGTAGTTAGCAGCACTACTGAATGCGCAGTCCCCCTGAAGATGGGATCAAGGATACTGCGGAAATTCCTCCACCTGGGCCAGAAGAATGCCGTAAGTATCGGCAATCTCTGGGGCATCAGACTGTTGGTAGATATCGCGGTAATAGACCTGTTTTACGCCGTAAGCGCAAAGCGTCTGCATGCAAGCGGTGCAGGGCATCGTAGTAGTAGCGACCAGTTTTGCCTCGCCGCGTTTGAACAAGCTGCAGAGGTTGACCTCGGCGTGTAGCATGAATTTTTGCCGCTTCTCGCGATCTTCCCAGAAGCCGGGCGGGGCATCAAAACCGGGAGCCAGACCGTTGTAGGCCGTGGCGATCACCCGGTTGTCATGATCCAATGCCGCTGCACCAACCTTGCGAAAAGGATCCTCCGAGCGGAGGCTGGCGACATGGGCTAGTGCCATCGCGTATTGGGGGATGGATAAGCGCTCCGCAGCCATGGAAATTGTTTCCGACATTAATTGCAGCCGCAACCGCCGCCGCCGCCGCCGCAGCAACCGCCGCCCGAAGCGTTGGCAAAATCATCGGCCGTTGGAATTCGTCCTAGCTCAAGAGTCATACCAATGTGCTTGCCGATCGAGCTCTGCAGATTTTCAAGTTCTCGCTGAGCTTCGAGAAAATCGCGGGCCACGTCGTTAGCAAGAAGGGCATCGCGCGCCTCCTCAAACTCGCTGATCTCGCGACTTGATAGCTCGATGCCCGAGCGCTGCTTTTGACGCAGTTCCTCACCGCGCTCGTTGACGCTTTCATATTGCAGACGAGCGGCATCGTCTTCAAGGAATGCCTCAATCCTGCCGGTAAGCATCTGGAAATTAGCATCCTCCACGATTGAGGCGCAAAGTTCACGGGTTTTCACCATCACAGCGGAATCATCGGTTAAAAGTGTCATGCGCTTATTTAAGCATGGAAAGCCGGTTTGACAAGTCTTGGCTGCATAAAAAATCAGTGATGATAAAAATCCCGCTTGCCCAGCGGTCTTGAATCTCCCTAATCTTCTGCGGCGATCGGCTATCTTTCACCGTTGCCCCATTTACGATCATGTCCAAATATGCAGGGGAAAAAGTTCTCGTCGTCCGTCGTTCGCTTTTCGATGAAATCGGAGAATTTCACGGCATACTCGCCGGTGATATCGATCCAGCCATCGCCCGCCTGCTCGAACCTGAAAATCATTTTTTCATGGATCGCGGCAGTGCTGAGGAGGATCCCAGCCACAAGCAGTTGATACCCTACTGCGTTTTCCGTTGTTGTGACAAAATCCTCCATTACACCCGCGGCAAAGCAGGAGGGGAAAGCCGGCTACATGCGAAAATCTCTGTCGGTGTCGGCGGCCACATCAACCCGATTGACACCGATGATGGCCGCACCGGTCCAGAGGCTTACTTCGCCGCCGTAGCGCGCGAACTCAATGAGGAGTTACTTCTCTCTGGTCCGCGCACCAGCCGCATCATCGCTCTGCTGAATGATGACAGCAATCCCGTCGGACAGGTCCACCTCGGCATTGTGCATTTGGTCGATCTAGAAAATACCGACGTGCACTCACGCGAGGATGCTCTAACGAATCTTGGGTTCACGTCGCTTGCTGAATTACGCGGCCCATTGTTCGAGCAACTCGAAACCTGGTCACAGCACTGCATCGCCCACCTTGCCGATAACACAAGCCTCTAATAACAGAAACAGCGGAAATTCCGCCGCAGCGAAATGCTCTGCTTTGCTGCGCGGCCCCTCCTGGGAACGTCGATGACTGCATAATTCATCGCATCCTGTAACCGCCAACCCCGCAGCGTTTAATGCGGCAATATAAGCGGAGAGCGGGCGATGATAAAAAACCGTCGATTCTCCCGTGGCGCGACCCGGATGGGTGGTGATCGGAATTTCGGCCGCGGAGCCATAGCAGTCGATGCGGCGAAACTGGACTTTTTTGTCGGCATCCCACTCCCAGTGCGACTGTTTGGGAATGCGAAAACAAGGGTGCATGAAAACCAGAATTGCCCGACCATTCTTTTGCAGTGAGCTGGCGATATTTTTGCAAAGCCCCGGAAGATCGGGCACATCGTGTACGGCCATGATGTTCAAGGAGATGTCATAGGAGCCATCAGCCCACCCCCCCATGACACAGGCATCTGCGACTTCATAACTGAGACCATTGTCCGCCACAGCACGCTTGCGTGCTGCATCGATCAACCGCGGACTAGCATCCACTCCGTGCACCTGTGTTGCACCGGCTTGCCTGAGCAGTTTACCCGCAAACCCTTGACCGCAGCAGATGTCGATCACGCGCGCACCCTTGAGCTGCGGCAGTCGCGCCATCACCGCTGGCATGATAAGATTCTTATGATAGTCAGAACCATGATCTCCGACCAATTGATCATACCACTGCGCCACCTGATCCCAGCCTTTTTCACCTGAGACCATCGATTTCCTAACTGCCGATGCAGGCGATTCTTTCTCGTTAAAATTCTTTTTTTTGGCGGCGGAGACAGCCCTTTTTTTGGACTGCATTTTCTCCCAAAATGGCATCCCGCCCTTGCGGTTGCTGAATGGGTCTTCGGGGTTGCGGTTCGATTTCATAACGATGTTCAGTGAGAAATTTCGCGTCTTCCCTGAATGGCGCGCAGCAGGGTCAATTCGTCAGCATGTTCAAGCCCCCCACCGGCCGGCAGTCCCTGAGCAATGCGGGTGATCTTACAATCATGGCGGCGCAATTCCTCTGCCAGATAGCAGGCGGTGGCCTCGCCCTCGACATCGGAGCCGAGCGCGAGAATCACCTCCATGTCATTGCTCACGCGCCGCAGCAGCGAGCCAATACGCAGGTCATCGGGCGAGACATGGTCCAGCGGTGAAAGTTTGCCGCCAAGGCAGTGGTACATTCCTTGGAAAGACCCCGAACGTTCGATCGGCAGAACATCTGTCGCCTGCTCCACCACGCAGAGAATTGAGGTATCACGCCTTGTGTCATCGCACACTGGACAACAATCCTTGGTGGCGAAAAAACCACATCGAGGACAGAGAATTACCTCGTGGTCAGCGCGCTCCAGAACGCGGGCGAGGGCTAATGGTTCAGCCCGTTTATTCTGCAAAAGCCAGATTGCCATGCGTTCGGCACTGCGCGGCCCCACGCCTGGCAGACGCTTGAGTTCCGCTACCAATTCGCGCACCGCCTCGGGATACTCCAGTTTCGCCATATTATGATTCCGTTTCCCCCTTGCTCATGGCAGCAGTTATCGACGCATCTCTGACGTCAAAATTTTTCAGCGGCACATCGCTGATTACTACCTCGCATGGCAGAACGTGGCGCGACGCATAGATCAACGCACAAAGGCCGCTCCAAAATCCCGCCACCAAAGGCAAACACGGCGGCATTTGCCAGCAGGCCAAGGCCAGCACAGGAATCCATGAAATCGAAAGAATCATCGCGCTGATCCAGAGCACAATACGCCGCCACAGCCCCGGCGACAACAACATTGCGAAGGGCAGAAGATAAGCCATGATCGCTGCTATCGCCAAAACAAATTGAGTTGGCACTTTGCGTGCATCATTACCTAGTTGAGATATCCAGGATGTCAGCAGCTCATTCGCATGATCCCAAAACCCCAAAACACCGAGGCCCACGGCGAGTCCCAGCGACATGGAACCGATCAGCAGGCTAGTCGTCCCGACAGTTCCGGGGGTATTCTGTTGAGTGGCGGCCATCGGCTGCGGAGATTTATACATTACCGGAAAAAAGTTCCAAGAGAAATCCAACTTTGCCATTTACCTATGTGCATTTTTCGGTCTATTCTGAGTGCAGCATTTTATCTAGCAGAACACATGAGCAAAAACATCGAAAGCCATCAGATCGAAGACCGCGTTTTCCTGCCTGCCAAAGAATTCTCCCGCAAAGCACGCATTTCTTCACTCGCGCAATACAAGAGGCTCTATAAGGAATCGATGGAAAAACCAGGAGTGTTCTGGGGCCGCGAAGCCAAAGAGCTGTTATGGCACAAACCTTGGAGTAAGGTGCTGGAATGGAAAGCCCCCTTCGCCAAGTGGTTCGTTGGCGGAAAACTCAACGTCGCAGAAAATTGCGTCGATCGTCACGCTTGCGGCGAGCGCGCCAACAAAGCAGCAATAATTTTTGAGGGCGAACCAGGAGATAAGCGTGTGATCACATACGCACAGCTCCGCCGCGATGTCTGTCGCTTTGCCAACGTTCTGGTGAGCAATGGAATCAAGCCTGGCGATCGCGTTTTGATCTACATGCCAATGATCCCCGAGGCCGCCATCGCCATGCTAGCTTGCGCACGTATCGGCGCAGTTCACTCGGTGGTCTTCGGAGGGTTTTCAGCGGATTCGATTGTCGATCGACTCGAGGATTCCGGCGCTACTACAATCATAACCGCCGATGGCGGCTGGCGTCGTGGCAAGGTTATTCCATTGAAGGAAAATGTCGATTCCGCCCTGGAAAAATTTTCACACATTCGCAAGGTGATCGTCTATCAGCGCTGCGGCAATGCGATTTTCATGGCCCCGGGCCGCGATGTTTGGTGGCATGAAGAAACCGCCAAGGTTTCTTCTACGCACAAAGCGAAGCACTTTGACTCCGAACATCCACTATTCATCCTCTACACCTCGGGATCAACGGGAAAACCCAAGGGCATTCTCCACACCAGCGGCGGTTACCTGACAGGCACCTACACCTCTTTTAAATACGTCTTCGACATCCGCGAAGAGGATGTTTACTGGTGCACCGCTGATGTCGGGTGGATCACCGGGCATTCTTACATCGTTTACGGCCCTCTCGCCAATGGAGCCACGCAAGTAATGTACGAGGGCGCGCCGAATCAGCCAGATTTCGGGAGATTCTGGAAGATCATCGAAGAAAACGGAGTGTCGATTTTCTATACCGCGCCAACGGCGATTCGCGCCTTTATCAAAGCGGGAGATCACTTCCCCGCCAACTACGATCTCACGTCGCTGCGACTGCTTGGTTCGGTCGGCGAGCCGATCAACCCCGAGGCATGGATGTGGTATCACCAGAAAATCGGCGGCGGTCGCTGCCCGATTGTCGATACCTGGTGGCAGACCGAAACCGGCTCGATAATGATAACCCCCCTGCCCGGTTGCACGCCGCTGAAACCCGGCACCGCAACGCTGCCGTTTTTCGGTGTCGATGCCGCCATTCTCGATGAAACTGGCCACGAGTGCAAGGCCAACGAGGGCGGCAAATTGGTGATTCGCAAACCATGGCCGGCGATGACGCGGACTATCTACGGCGACAAGGCACGCTTTAAAAAAACCTATTGGTCGGACTACGATGGCATCTACACCGCCGGGGATGGCGCGCGCTGCGACAAATCGGGAAATTTTTGGATTGTCGGGCGCATTGACGATGTGCTCAACGTCTCCGGCCATCGTCTAGGCACAGCGGAGGTCGAAAGTTCGCTGGTTTCACATCCAGCAGTCGCCGAGTCGGCAGTGGTCGGTAGACCCGATGAAATCAAGGGCCAGGGCGTTGTTGCTTTTGTTACCCTGAAAGAAACCTACACACCCACGGAAACATTGCGCAAGGAGCTGCGCGACCATGTTGGTAAGTCGATCGGCGCTATTGCCAAACCTGACGCCGTATATTTTGCCCCTGCCCTTCCAAAAACGCGCTCAGGGAAAATCATGCGACGACTGCTCAAGGAACTGGTTTCCACAGGTGACATTACTGGCAACATTACGACACTTGACGACATCACGGTAATAGCTAATTTAAAAGCATCGATGCAATCGTAAACTTTTACTTTTAACCATGACCCCTACCTCCTACTACATCGCGTCTATCGCTCAGTCGTTCGGTTATCGTCGCCGCAACAAACGTCTGGCCGACGCATCAAGCGAGATGAACTTACTGCGTGAGGCGGAATTTCATCTGGGTCAGCATCTTTGGGAGAAAATCGAACCGATCGAGGATTTGTCTGTCGAATACTGGAATCTGCGCAAGTTAACCAAGGTTCATAAGAAAATACGCGCTAAATTGAATGAAATGCATGCGGCAGAGGAATTATTGATCGAACAGCGCTCGGCTATCATCAACGAATTTTCACAGGAGCAAACGGACTTGGAAACCAAGCGCAGCAATTACTTGCTTTACCTTGAGGAGCTTGCCTACGAACGCAACAATCTGATTCTGCATGCCAAGGAAATTCGCCGCGCCCACGAAGGCATGATTACAAAACTCGAAGTCCTTCAAAAAGAAGGTCACCCTGTCGAAGACATAGCCAAAGTAGAAGCTTCAATCGCAAACCTTAAAAACGAGTTCCGCTCACTGAAAATCAGACGCGAGGAAATGGTGAAAGAGTTTGATGAAGGCGACAAGCTGATTGACGTGATCGATAGCCAGCTTGCTGATTTCAAGCAGGATAAACGCGACAGATCCCGCGCGGTTTTCCAACAAATGGGCGTTCTCAATCGCGATCTCTCATTTGCCTGGGCCGAAATCGGCGACGTCGAAAAAAAAATCCACCAACTACAATCCGACGTGGGACGCTATTTAAGCCGCAACACCAAGCGCAATCCGCTCTGTGCTCAGGTCGCCTTGGAACAGCGCACGATGGTAGAAGTCATGCGCTTGCTGCGAATCTCCATCGTTATGAACAACAAGTTGGCTGATTTCAAGTGATGCCTCCCGGTAATATGCTATCGGTCTTGCACCAACAGTAACCGCAGGGAGTTGAGCACGACAATTACCGTCGACCCCTCATGCCCAAGCACGCCTACCGGCAAGGGAATCGAGAACCCCAGCGAACCGAGTCCTAAGATCACAACGACTCCTAGTGAAATCACCAAGTTTTGGCGGATTATGCGGCGGCATTTCCTGCTCAAAAAATAGGCTGTCAGCACTTTCTCCAACTGGTCGTTCAACAGGATCACGTCTGCTTGTTCCAGCACCGCATCAGATCCGCGCAGACCCATGCCGATAGAGACGTCGGCCACTGCAAGCGAAGGCGCGTCATTCACGCCATCGCCAACCATCGCCACCACCTCGCCGGCATCGCGCCAACGACGGATCGCTTCGACCTTGTCCTCTGGCGACATGCTGGAGCGAGTTTCATCGAGCCCCAATTCCCCCGCCAGCAAAGCCGCAGACTCGGGGCGATCGCCGGTTAGCATGGCAACTTTGATACCCATTGCCTGCAATTTACGAATCAATGGCTTGCTTTCCAATCGCGGCGCGTCGCGCAATAAAATCCGCCCCGAAAGCGATGCCGACTCTAACAATACCTCGGTCAATCCCGGCAATGGTGGAGGCAATTGCACAACCCAAGATTGCGGAGAAAAAAGTGATCGTCTGCCCTGCACTAACAATTCACCGCGGACAACCCCCTTCACTCCCTTACCGGAAATCGACTCATAATCTCCTGGTCGATCTGCTGTCCGACCGCTTTTTTTAAACCACGCGGAAGCGATTGCACGCGACAAGGGGTGAGTCGACTGCTGTGACAGGGATGCCGCCCGTTCTAATAACTCATCATTGCGCCCCTCCGGATAACTCTCGATCGCGGAGATCTCGAACTCGCCCTTGGTCAGGGTCCCGGTTTTATCGACAGCAAGTCGGTTGATTGTCGCGAGATTTTCCAGGGCAATTCCCCCGCGAAAGAGAATTCCACGTTTGGCCGCAGCGGCAATGCCTGCAAGAATCGCGCTGGGAATCGAAATCACCAGAGCACAGGGCGAACACACGACCAGCAAAGTCATAGCCCGATACAGGGCCGATGGATGCCCTGGCGTAAAACCCCAGGCAGGCAGGCCCGCAAAGAAAAACCACCAGAAAAATGCCAGCGCACTGAGTGCGAGAATGCCAAATGTATAGGGAGTGCCAAAGCGATCGGTGAATTTCTGCGATGGCGCCTTGCTCGCCTGAGCCTCACGGATCAGACGAATAATCCTGACATGAGCGCTTTCCGATGGGGGACGCAATACCTCAGCATCAACTACACCCCATGTATTCAAGGTTCCTCCAAACACCGAATCACCTGGCGATTTATCGAGCGGGACCGACTCCCCGGTCAACATCGACTCATCAGCGGCAGTCTGACCACTGATGATTCGGGCATCAACCGGGTATTGCGAACCTGGCAACACCCGCACAACTTGACCCGGGTGCAGATGATCGACATTAATCTCGCTCAACTCGCCTGATGCATGCACCAGTGTAGCCACCTTCGGCGAGTCGCGGAACAGCGAGCGAATTTCCCGTTCGGTTCTCGCCATTGCCATGGACTCCAATGCGCCACTCAAAGAAAATAAAAATAGTAGCGTAGCGCCCTCCCACCAGGCACCGATTACCGCAGCCCCTATCGCAACGAAGACCATCAGGAAATGAATTTCCAATAGCCCTCTGCGGATGCTGGTGAACGTGTCACACAGCGCATCCCAACCGCCGGCAAGATAGGCGAGGATATAACATGCCAGAGCCACTTGCCGCATGCCCGGCTGACGGTCCAGAATAATCCCCGCGACCAACGCTACACCGCAGATCAAGGAAGACATCAACAACCACTTCCAAGTTGGATCATTCGGTTCTTCAGTTACATCGTTCACCAGCAAATCTTGGCAGCATCCGCTCCTCTTCACAATGGCAATCGCCCAACCCCATACGCAATTCCTATTATGGAAATGGCCGCCATCGCTGTGTTTCGCGAAGCGTTGGGGGAAGAT
>Ga0315908_10003919_pt1 | contig 10780 bp, 15 predicted proteins | sample LakEriMetagenome_12_FD_203520 | JGI IMG/M metagenome (GOLD analysis project Ga0315908, IMG submission 203520) | Freshwater fungal communities from buoy surface, Lake Erie, Ohio, United States - Buoy 4 MA124 | ecosystem: Environmental > Aquatic > Freshwater > Lake > Lake biofilm | place: USA...
TTCGCCGCTCTGAGTCAGCAGGACTGCCGCGACCGCGCTGGGAGACCACTCGCACATACCACATCGATCCTCACCGCCACCGCTAGCTTCCGACAGCCCTTGACCTGCCTTCGGGATGCTGACCCGGCGCGCAACCCGCCCGGCGGGCGCCAGGCGCGCGCACGAGCCCCAGCAGGTGCCTGGGCATGCAGATCGGCCGCTGCAGTGCACCCGCACCGGGTCAGCGCGGGCAGCTGCAACCCCGGGCCCCGATCGATTCATCGTGGCGCCGGCAATCACCTTTCCTCACCCACGCGGTCGCAATCGCAGGCGCCACCCGCCACCCGACTGCGCCAGCGTCGCCCTCCCAGCACCAGCCTGCTGCCCCCCTGCCGCTTCAAGGTCAGCGATGCAGAGGGCCGCGACAGCAAGCAGGCGGCCCCGCCGCCCACCGCGCGCCCAGGCACCACGCCCGCACCCGCCGGCGACGCACACGTCAGGTCTGTGGGGTGGGCCGCCCAGCGCACCAGCGCTGCCCTGCGCTGCGCGCACGCCCTGCGTGGCGCGTGCACATGACTGCAGTATTCTGGGCGATGCGCAGAACCCATGCCACCGCCCGCGACGCGGCTGCAGGCCGAATGCTGTGGCGCAGCACGCCATTGTGGTCGGGGCAGGCCCCGCGGGGTGCACCACCGCCATGTACCTGGCCAGGTGAGGCTGGGCCAGGCCCCGTGGGGTGCACCACCGCTGTGTACCTGGCCAGGTGAGGCTGGGCCAGGCCCCGCGGGGTGCACCACCGCTATGTACCTGGCCAGGTGAGGCTGGGCCAGGCCCCCAGCCGGCGCTCCCCTGGACCACTGCTAGCACGACAGCCGTGCACCGGGCCAGCTGGGGTGGCTGCGGCGGCCTGGGACATGCGGCTGCCGGCAGTGCACGCCGCCGCTGCCGCCTCGTACGCCCGCCCCTGCCCACACCCGCCAACCCGCACACTCCTGCACTCCCCCCTGCGCCCGCACATCCTGCACCCGCTCACCCTGTGGCAGGGCTGGCTACACAGTGGACGTGTACGAGCGGCGCCCTGCACCAGCCGACAGCCCGGCAGACCGGCTGCGCACCTACGTGATGGGCCTGGGTGCGCACGCCTGCTGGGTGCAGGGCTGCCGCCCAAGCGCGTCCACCCGCAGCACTGCGGCAGCATGGCACCAGGCCTGCGGCACCGCTCGCAAAAGCAGGGCCCGGGCCACCCCCGCTTACATCCCAACCTGTATTGGCAGGCTGGATGATGCGCCTCCAGCCCAGCCACTGCAGCTCACCCCCCCCCCCCGGGCGCGCACCCCCTGCCCCCCGCGTTCAGGCGAGCGCGGCCTGCGCCCCCTGGACCGCCTGGGCATCCAGCTGCCCGACGCCGACAAGCGGCGCATGCAGGGCAGCGTGTTCATGCTCAAGCACGGCAGCGCCATGGTGGACCCCTTCGCCCCAGACGCCCGCATCCGTGAGCAGCTGCCCGGCAGCTGCTGCCCCGTCGGCCGCAGCCGGCGCAGCCCACAACACACATCGTTTCCTGACTGCCTTGCCAGGCATGTCCTGCCCCCTCCCCTCTGCCGGCCGTCCATCCTACAGTGGGTGTGCTCATCCACTCCCTCGCCTCCCGCGCCCCCCTGCAGTGGGTGTGGACCGCCACTCCCTCATCTCCCACCTGGTGGACGAGGCGGGGCGCGTGTACGGCCAGCGCCTCACCTTCCACTGGCAGTCCGAGCTGAGCGAGCTGGACATGACAGCAAAAGTCGCCAAGTTCAGGCAGGCACCTCCTGCTGCTGCTGCTGTTGCTGCTGCTGCTGCTGCTGCTGCTGCTGCTGCTGCTGCTGCTGCTGCTGCTGCTGCTGCTGCTGCCGCTGCTGCTGCCGCTGCCGCTGCCGCTGCCGCTGCCGCTGCCGCTGCCGCTGCCGCTGCCGCCGCCGCCGCCGCTGCGGCCCCATATGGGGCACATGCATGCACCAGCCTCGGTTTGCCCGCACCTGTTCACCCCCTGCCGGGGCTGCTTGATGGCCGCAGGTCTGCCGGCACAAGCCAGGGCACCCCCAAGACTGTGCCATACGATCTGCTGGTCGGCACCGACGGCGTGAACAGCCGTGTCAGGAAGGAGCTGGAGGCGGGGCTGCCAGAGATGAAGGTGCGCCGCATGGCGCCAGCACCCACTCACCCCGCCAGGGGCTGGCCTGATGGGCCGCCCAGCCGGTGCTTGAGGCCTGCCCCTGGGCAGGCTGGCTGCATGCCCGTGCGCGCGCTTTGCCATGCCCTGTGGGTGGGCACCAGCGCCCACTGGGCCCCCCAGGGAGCTTCAGAAACGGTGGGCGTCATCATGCACCTCTTGTTATTTAGTCAACGACCCCAGCTAGTCACCTCCTTCCTGGCTCGGGCCTTGCGAGCAGGTGACGCCGCTGCTCAGCCCAGTGGCGTTCATGGGCTACAAGACGTTCCACAGCCTGCCGGACGGGCCGGCGGTCTATGCCATGCTGCCCAAGTGAGCTCACGCCTGTGCATGGCGCCGGGTGCAAGCATGGCGCATATAGATAGATTTACATAACACCAGAGGTTGCGGCATGCGCTTGCCCATCCCATGTGCGTGGGCACGTCTGCAGCAGGCGTGCACGGCGCACCCGGCAGCATGCCAGAATGGCTGTTTGCCAGGCGGCTTTGATGGGCGCATGGCAGCATGCCCCCCCCTTCCCGGCACCAACGCCGGCTGCCGTGCGGCCGTGCCCTGCCCTCAGGGATGCGCAGGCCGGGCCAGCAGGCAACTGGTTCCTGGCTTTCAGCGACCCCCAGCCCAACCAGCCCAGCCCAGGCAGCGTCACCATGTACCAGAATCTGGATGGAAGCTGGTCGGGGTGCCTGTACCGCCCGCCCGAGACGTGAGTCTGCACGGGCACGCCACATCCCTGCTGCTGCAACAACAGCGGCTACTTGCAACAGACAGCTCTCCTGACAGTGTTGCGTGCACACGCACGCCACCAGGTGACCAGGGAGGTCCTTGCATGCTGCGTGCACTACCACTGGGCACAGTGGTGCAGAATCACAGAAACCTCGGATCCCGCCCTTGCAGGTGGAAGGACATGCACACTGCAGCCGACCACATCGCCGCCATGAAGATCCTGGTGCCCGACTCATTCCCCTCTGACTGGCTGCAACAGGTCGGCCAGCAGCTGGCCGCACAGACCAGCTACGGCAGGTGCGGGGAGGGCGTGCCGTGTGCACGGCAGCCCTAAATTGCTTGAGGTCTAGTCAGCAGACTGCGCTTGGAGGGGCGCCAACGCACAGCACACCCCGCTGCATCCGCGGCAGCGATGACGGCATCAGCACCCCGGCAGCGGCAGCGATGCCGGCGTCAGCACCCCGGCAGCGGCAGCGATGCCGGCGTCAGCACCGGGCAGGCACGCAGCGCTGACGCGCGCCCCACTGCTGCTGACGTGGCTGCAGCATCAGCCCTATGCTGAGGAGCACACGGCTGCAGGCCAAGGGCGTGGTGCTGCTGGGCGATGCAGGCCACAACGTCACGCCGCAGGCAGGTCGCTGCCGCGCAGGGATGCAGCCTGGCGGGTCTTGCTGCAGTGGGACTCAGCAGCAGCACCGCTGCCGCTACCCACACACGATGCTTGACTCTGCCTGCAGACGGGCCAGGGGTGCAACAGCGCGCTGGAGGACTGCCAGCTGCTGGACGGCTGCCTGGCAGCTGCCGACGACGACGTCGGCGCCGCGCTGCGCAAGTTTGAGGCCAAGCGCTTGCCACAGGCGCGCCCGCCCTGCCCTCACCGCTCACTCTTGTGACGGCTGCTGCCAGCGCCGCAGCACACGTCCTGCGTGTGTGCAAACACGTGGGCTCCTGCACAGCACCAGCATTCTGAGACCAGCGGGTCCGACGCCGCAGGTCCACGACATGCAAACGTTCGAGGAGGAACTTGCCTGGGTGCGGCGGCCCATGCTGCTGGGGCAGGAGCCCTGGCGCATCACCCTGGCGCGCCCCGCCTACATCGCCATGTTCCTGCTCCTGCCGCTGCTGCAGAAGCTGGCACCCCGCCTGGTGGGTGGGCAGTGCAATGCACCTCGCACAGCTTGGCTTTGTGGGGGCAGGCAGGCATGGGTGCAGGCAGCATTGACAGCGCAACCCACAGGATGCAGGCACCACCACCACCACCACCTCCTGCTGCGTCATGGCAGCAGCCAGGCTGACTGCATTCGCCTGCTGCTGGGGCGCCGCAGGTGCGGCGCAGCCTGTTCCAGACCCTGACCAGCAGCATTTCGTACAGCGACGTGCGCAAGCTGACCTTCGTGGCGCCGGCCGTGTGGGTCCTGCTGCTGGCTGGCGTCGTGTCGGGGGTGCGCATGCTGCTGGGCGCCATCGTGTCTGGCATGAGGATGGTGCTGGCTGGTGCATGAAGGGGGCTGAAGGGGGGTTTGCTGTGGGTCGAGTGCTGAGAGCAGGCACGCGCGGTTTGAAAGAAGACCTGGGGGCGGGTTGCTGTGGGCAGGCCCCCGTGGCTGAGCCACGAGCTCTGTACAACACACGTGTTGCTTCAAGCACGAACGAATGGACTCACTGATACCCACAAGAATCTGTTAGCAGTGGGCTTGCACACACCCGGTGTGTGTGGGTGCCTGGCGGGCGGCGAGACCGAGGACCCAGCGGCGCCCAGGCACGCGCCTCGGGCAGCCGACACGCGCCTCGTCCCTGGACTGTAACCCCAGGACATCGATGGCATTGCCGGCAAATCATTCTGTCACAGCGCAGGCCTGCGTGCAGCGTCGCAGTGCCCCAGACCGCGCGAGTGCGTCGCTGCTGCTCCTGCGGCCCTGCAGACAGCCATGGAGGCTGTCAAGCACATGGATAACAGGTGAGTGTGGTCCCTGGCACGAGCGCCGCCGGGGTGAGCTCGCAGCTGATGCTGTTCGCCCACTCGCTCCCATGCAGATCCACGACCTCGCAGATCCATGATGTAGCGCTTCGCTGCGCTCTGCTGCAAGCGGACCGCGCCAATCAGCCCGTGATCCATGTACTAGACGCAGAGGGGCGACCCCTAGACAGCTGCAGCCTGCGTGTGCACCCCTGGATGCTGTGCACCGCCAGCCGCAAGTGGGCAGAGTTCCACCGCAGCTGGGGTGAGCAGCGGCTCGCAATGACGCTCGCCCACGGCGCAGAGCTGGACACAGTGAGGCAGCTGCTGGACATGCTGTACACAGGTGAGTGAACGTGCGGTGTGCAGAGCAGCTGGGGCTGAGCAGGCCAGCGTGTGCCCTAGTGTGCATTGGCAATTGCCCCCATGTAGTCCAAAAGCCTCGACATCAAACTGGTCCACTGCCCCCAGTTGCCGCCACAGCCCACGGCCCCTGACTGCAGAGCGCCTGCCCGAGAACGCCTCCTGGAAGGACCTGCTCCTGCTGCTGGCGCAGGCAGACAGGGAGATCATGCCAGGTGGGGTCGGCGCCTGCAGGCCGTGCCTCAGCAAGCAGGCTCATTGCCTCAGACGACATGCGGGCTCTCCCTGCCTCACCAGGACCCCATGTCTTTTGCAGGGGTCGTGAAGCTGTGCGTGGTGGAGCTGCTGAAGCGGGGCCCTGATGAGGTGGTGCCGGCCGCCCTGTGCAGGGGCGCCGCGTGGCAGGTGTGCGGGATGCCAATGCTGTGCATGCCGTGCATGGCATGCGTTCGCACACATGCATGGCATGCGTATGCCGTCATGGGATGCGTTCGCACACAGGCATGGCATGCGTATGCCGTCCCTGCAAGCATTACGCATTACGCCACAGACGCCCAGCTCAGCTTGTGTCTGTGGCTGCAGGTGCACAGGAAGGTGCTGCAGGTGCTGGGGCTGGTGTCCCACAGCCCCGCCGCTCAGCCAGTCACGCGCCAGATGCTGGCGACGTGGGCCGCGGTCTGCAACGCGGCGAGTGGCATGAAGGCATCCCAGGCATCTGCCAGGGGGGAGGGGGGGCCGCCTGGGACGGCGGGCACGGAAGGTAGAGCAGCCATCTCAGCAGCAGTCGCAGCACGTGCGAATCTCTTGTTTCCGGTCGTGCGGGCACAGACCAGCAGTGTGCTGGACGCCACGCACAGAGATGAGGACGCCCTGTGGTGAGCCCGCATCACCTGCTGGCCGATGCCCGCATCACCTGCTGGCCCATGCCCGCCCTTTGCAGCTTGCCTGTACGGCTCTGCACTCGCCTGCGCCGCTCAGCTGAGCCAGGCCGCACCCTCAGCCCCACCACTCCCACCCACCCTCCCCGCTCCTCAGCGCCAGCCGGCTGCACGCCCTGCAGGGTGTGGAGCAAGCTGCGTGACATGCGGCTGCGCAACAGCCTGCTGGCAGCCCTGCCCCGCCTGCAGAGCGTCATGGCTGCATTCGCCACAGCCCCCGTGGCGGTGATGGCGCCGCGCCATGCGGCGTCACAGGCGGCCATGCTGCGAGTGTTTGGGGACCCGGCAGCTGTGGCCGCGGACCGTACGGCTGTTGACGCCTTCCTGGAGCTGCCACAGGACGTCATGGAGGCCTTTGCCACGCAGGTGGGGTGCTGGGCTGCTGGTGTGTGCGAGCTGGCTGATGACTGGTGGCTGGTGACTGATGCTGGTGGCTGATGACTGGTGGCAGCAGAGAGAGTGTGCGTGCGCGGGCCTGCTTCCATGGCTGGCTGCACCATGCCACCTCGTGAGCTTGCAGCAGCCAGTCTTATGCTTCCGGCGCGCGCGGTGCAAGGCAGCCTTGCACCGTGCTGGCGGGGGGCAAGCCACTGTGGCCTGTGCGCGGGGTGCTGCAGGCGTGGCCCTGGCCCCTGCCATCGGAGGCGCTGGCGCTGGTGTTCGGCAACAGACTGCACGCGGCGTTCACGCGGGAGGCAGGGGGTACGGGCCTGTCCCACGGGTTCCACAACTACCTGTGCAGCGTGCTGCAGAGCCACGCAGCCGCCAGCGAGGGCGAGGAGGGCGGCAGCGACGGCGAGGCGCCCTTGCACGCGTCTCAGCGCCGCAGGATCTACTGGCGCACCTGTGTGGAGGGGGTGGGTGACCTGCCAGGCGACGTGGCGGACTTGTGGGCCGTCTGCCCGGCGGCCATTCAGACGGTCGTCAGGTCCATGGTGCCAAGGCTGCGGGCACGTTAGGGAGGAGGAGCAGGACAAGAGGAGGGGGTGCGGGCGCGCACCTGCTGTGCCTTGCGCCTGACATGCCTCTTCCCCGGCGGCTGGCGGGCGTGCACATGCGAGGCCCGCAGCAGCACTGCTTGGTGCTTTGAACTGCACGTGTACAGGGTGCCTGTAACAAGGCATGCACACCTCTTGTGCATCAGTGAGGGTTGGCGCAGCCGTGCTGAGAGCAGGCACAATGTGCTGCCCGCCTGGCACATGCATTTTATTGGGCAACGCCCGGGGGCGGATGCCGGGTGGGCAGGCCCCCGTGGCCAAGTCAACAGCGCTGTACACTACACACATGGATACCCGCAAGGATCTGTAAGCAGTGGGCTTGCACACCCGGGCTCGCAGACGCCTGCCAGTGCCTGGGCCGCCCACCAGGGCGGGCCCATGTGGCAGCCTAGTTACACTAGCGGTGCCCCGGTCAGCCAGTGCCCATTTCGTTCCACATCCACGTTCCATAATCCCCTCGTGGCAACTGTTGCACGTCACACCACGGTCGGCGCGCGTCAACGAACACACTCCACCCCAGGATGCTGCGGCGCCTGCACCCCGTGCTCGCTGCGGTAGCGCTGGTATCATGGTCACTGATGGCGGACGCAGCGCGCGGTCCGGGTGACGAGGGTGCGCACCATTGCATCCCATGCACTGGCGCCCGATAGCGCAACGTTGCATCTGGCCGGGTTCGGGTGCGCATCGTCGGTTCTATGCATCCCGTGTCGACTGCAGCACCCGCTTGTGGCCCTCGCTCGCGCGTTGCAGGGGATTGGTTGTCGATGCAGTCGGTGGGGCAGCACAGCGCCGCCGCCAGTGGCGACCGCGTGTTGCTGCGGCGAGGGCCTCGCAAGTTCGTGTGGGTGGACTGGCACCCCATCAACGAAAAGAGTGGGTGCCGGCGCTGGCCCCTGCTGGTACTGTGCTAGGCAGCACCCTGCCTGGTGCGCCGTGACACTGGCAGGCGGTGCAGGGGGAGCACCCTGAGCGGCCCTCGACGCACGCAGCACGCCACCGCGCGGCCTGCGACGCCCCGACCCCTCCTCGCCCTGCAGGCAGCTGCAGGCTACACACGTACACGCCAAGCCGCCTGGTGTCTCCAGGCGCAGGCGTGCTGTGCAGTGGCGGCGAGGAAGAGTGCGTGGAGCCCTGCCAAGCCGGCTACGAGCGCACCGCCACTGGAGCTTGTCAGCAGGTGCTCCACCGGGCAGCAGCTGCCCTGCAGCTGCCCACACAACTCCAGCCCCCCTGCCGCCCTGGCAGGACCCCCCGCAGGGCTGCCTGCCCTGTGGCAGCCGCCAGGCCCTCCGGCGCAGGGCTGCATGCTGGGGTCACTGGGCTCTCACCGGGTGGTGCTGGCTGGCTGCTCAACGCATGGCGCTGTCCGCGCCCATCGCCTCGCAGGTCTGCCCCCCGGGCTCGGGGTTTGAGCAGGAGTGCTACACCACGAAGACATGCGTGCGCAAGGGCATGACGTGCCCCAACATGGCGGTGGACGTGCCCTTTGAATGCCCCAGCCCTGCTACCCTCATGGGTGAGAACTTCTCACTGAGAAGCGTCAGTCGGTGGCATGGCAGCAGGCGCATGCGCGTCCCGCGCGCGCGTGCGCGGCTGCCCACAGGAGGGCGAGGGAGGGCGCAGTGCGCGCAGGCCGCAGCTTGATGCCGACCATATGCGGTGGCCTGCCCTGCAGCCACCTGCGCCAAGCAGCAGTACCGGGCCAAGGAGCTGAAGCTGGCATCCTGGCTGTGCAGCATGCAGGTAGGTTAATTGGGTGCGCAGTGCGCACACCGTGCGCACACAAGGGGGGGGGGGGGGGGTCGCTTGATGCCAACAGCAGGGTGGCAGATTGGCGGCGCTGCCAAGCAGGCAGCATCCGCTGCAGGGGTGGCTGGTGCAGCAGCCTGCCGCTGCGTGCCATGCGCCTGCCCAGGGCCGCCTGCCCAGGGCCGCCTGCCCAGGGCCGGGGGCAGCATGGCAGTGAAGCAGCAGGGATGCTTGATTTCGTGCCCTCACATCACACACGCTGCCTGCGACCAACCTGCTGTTCCTGTCTCCAGGTCAAAGCCTTCGACGGCCGCTGGCTGTGCGTGGACAAGGCGGTGTACGAGCCCTGCGGCGATGGCTTCACCAACAGCAGCAGCGTCTGCACCCAGACCTGCCCGCCCGGCTGGCTGGACTGCAAGGACCGCTGCTCCATGCCCGGCCTGGGCTGCGATGTGGGGGCGCACCCCGCGTTCCTGTGCCCCCTGGTGGGCCAGCAGGCGGCGGCGGCTGGAGCCTATCGCTTGGCCCAGGAGACCGGCAGCGCCCAGGCCGAGGACGCTGCTGCCGCACCTGCTCAGTCAGGTGATCATCATGCTGACTCCATGCACTGCAGCCTTGGCGGTGGTATGGTAGCACCAGTGCGCCGCACATGATCAGGCGAGCACATGAAATCACACCATAGCATGGGCTGTGGGAGATCATGCACAATGGTCGCCAACAGCGAGCGAGGGGGCGGCGCCAGGCGGGGGCGCAGCATGCGCGTCACTGCAGGATGGCGCCGAGGCCGTGCCGCGCGAGCTCCTGATCAATGCCCTCATCCCACCGCTCGCAGACGATTGTGACCTTGAGACGCGGACGGCTCAGGCGCTGCAGACAGCCTGCCTGGCGGCGGGCGTCAGCCGGACAGCCGGCTCCTGCCCCATGACCCTGACGATGCAGGGAGGCTGCGGTGGCGGGCGCCTGCAGGTGCGCGCGCAGCTGCACTGCCCGGCAGCAAGAAGCAGCAGTGACAATGGAATGCGCGCGCGTGGCGAGGCCACAGGCTGCTTGTCACCTGGGCGCTGTGCCGCACCCGGCTGGGCAGCGCTGGGGCTCGCGGGAGGGTCAACGGCGGTCAACGCCAGTCAACGGTCTGACCCCAGCTGTGCTACGGTCGCAGGTGTCGTCCGGTCTGCGCACCCAGGGCATTGTGGACAGCATTGAGGCCTGGTGGGACACGGGCATCGACGCCATCCTGGCCCTGCGGATCAAGTACAGCCGGGGCGTTGAGCAGGTGGGCGGCAGCTGCCAGCCAGGCTGTCGCGCCACGGCTCCCACCACCCCTGCCATGATGCGGTGCAGGCCACGCGCCATGCCTGGGGAGCATCCCATGCCACGTGCTGCCTGTCGCTCCTCTGCATGCCACCATTGCCACTTGCCAGCAGCACAGCGGCGCCAACGGCATGGACGGCCCATTCACCTGCGCCGCCGCGCCCGCCGCAGGTGCTGGGCAACCACACGCGCGCCGCCGTTTCCGAGCCCAACGCCCAGCTGGTGCTGGGCTCCGAGTTCGTGACCTCCGTGCGCATGTGGCGCAGCCGGCGCGCCGCGGACGGCGCCCACATGAGCCCCGTGCTGGCGCGCATCGAGCTGACCACCAGCAAGCACCGGCGCTTCGTGGCGGGCGACGCGCTGCCGCCGCTGCCCAACGCGCAGCGCAGCGACGACTGGAGCAACCACAACCCGGACGTCATGGCCCAGCTGGAGAAGCTGGCGCAGCTGCGGGAGGACCGGGAGGCGGCCATCCAGCAGGACCCCACGGGCAGCACCGTGTCGGACCAACGGATACCGGCGGCGGTCATGCCCGCCCGCACGCTGGCGCTCA